>Ga0123354_10008851_pt1 | contig 15351 bp, 7 predicted proteins | sample TergutLab28metaG_2_FD_97872 | JGI IMG/M metagenome (GOLD analysis project Ga0123354, IMG submission 97872) | Labiotermes labralis P4 segment gut microbial communities from Petit-Saut dam, French Guiana - Lab288 P4 | ecosystem: Host-associated > Arthropoda: Insects > Digestive system > Gut ...
CGTATTAACGTCTGAAACATGTTGAGCAGTAGACAATAAAGTAAGTGTCATCTAGTTGGCCAACCTTTATTCAAACGAGAGACAAGTTTTAAAGCAAAGCTACTGAACAGTCCACATCAATCGACGCAATGGATTTCAGTGTCGTTTCCACCTATATTTTGTCTAATAATATATTATATGGCGGATTGTTCAGACAGCGCGGCCGTAAAGAAAAGTAACGCGTTACCGATCAGCCGTATATAATGGAAGAATAGTCCGATATTCCCGTCAAGTCTTAACCTTTGGATCGCACTGGTTAGTATATATAACGCCATTTCTGATACTAGAACTCTGCATTTCGCACGCACTGTGTATTTTGTATTCCGTATGGATTCTACAATGAACAGCCATTGTAACCCCAGAGTCTTTCGCGGATTTGCTGTTATAATGGAAGCACATTTTGGTCGCATAGAGGTGTGACTAGAATCTTTATGGATAAAGTAGATTCATTTGTTTATTTCAAGTCTGTGGTGGTTAGTTGAGGGCCTATCACTAAGGGCAGCTGCGAACGTTCCCCTTATATTCCATGTGGTTACTTCGGTTTTCCCCTTTTGCTATTATTCCAACAATGTTCAATACTTTCTTTCAACACCAAACTACTCTTAAAGGAAGAACAAACTGGCGAACCCTGAGAACCTCCTAACAAAAGTGATACACTGTCGGAAATTGAGGAATATTTAAGAAAGAAACGTACTTTCAGGGAGTTTACTTTCAGCACATTAGTCTTTAAAGTGTTAAAAATTATTTTTGGAAAATTTTTCTATCCCTAAGCTGAATGGAATTTTATTTATCGAGAACCTGCAATAGCAAATTAATTGTAATTTCTAATAAATAGAGACATGTGGCGGACGCTTGTGAGTGCGGTAATGAACCTTCGGTTTCCGTGAAACGCGGGGAATTTCTTCACAAGCTGCAAACCAGTTAGCTTCTCAAGAAGAACTCTGCACCATACAGTAAGTAAATAAGTAATAAAAGTGGAGTGGGACAGTGGTTTATCTTCGTTCTGCTTACGCAAACTATGTAGTTAATTCTTAAGTAAAATAAGAGGAGACCTACTGCATTTATTGTAAGACGGAATTTAAATACTTCTATTTAAACCAGAGGGCTGTACTAATTTCACGTATTACCTTATCACTTTTAAACCGTCACTAATAGATTTCAGTGGCCATTGAAACTGTCCCAGGCTGTAAACCTCCTAAAATTTTCTGTCTTCACAAAGACGAGTAAACAATCTTTGCAGTGACAGCTGCAATCGCCAGCGTGATACAAGCATTCGTACTTAAAATCCTTTCCTGTCTGTTGCCACGCTTTTCTCCCTCTACACATCAGGAGATCAATGAAAAATGTGTGATCAGCTGGCAGTGACATGTTGATAACTTTCCTGAACGTGGGCAGAAACTTAAGGATTTGGAAATTCTCACCGCACTGAAGTGGCTATCTTGTGCCTTCCGCTTCGGAAAAGTTTCCAACTCCAGAATTAGCACTCTTAAATAAGTTTCGAAAAAGGCTCCTCTACACGACTGGCCTGCGTGTAGTGTGTGCTTGTATAAAATATAAAATATCAGTATCATACTTTAATTGCTTACAGGCAAATCGGTGGTTTCATATACGCTGTAATACAGACAGTGCATTTATCGCCGGATTGCTTGTCGTAAAGCGGACGACATCGTCAATGCATACGATTGACTTTGTCGGCAACTCTGCGATGTTCAGTCAGCAACAAAAATAATCTCTGTATATTTCACACTATTGAGTAAAGTTCCCGATTGCTTAAAATAGACTTATTAATTGCAATAATTTCTTGACTCTGAAGTGTTGTCCACAAGACCATAAAGTCAACACACACATTTGTTCTGTTGTGGACACACATATTGCAGTCCACATATTAAACAGTAAATTCAGTCTTATTTTCTAATAATCTGTTTTCATTCTTTAATAAAAATAAATATCTGCTTTTATACGTATATATGTGTGTGTGTGTGTGTGTGTATAAACACAAAAAACACACACACATTATGTACTTTGCGTTTGAAATTTTAACATTTATAATTTTACCATTTCTGGAGGGCAAAATAATTCAGATCATGAACTTAAACACTTCAAAGACTAATGGAAACTACATGCACAACGTGCTGCGACATCAAGTATCTTAATTTGTCACGCAGTAACTCTATGTGCTCCGTATAATTGTCATAAGTCACACGGAATGTTTTTTCCACGCAATGCTGGAAGACTGGTGTTCATAATGGAAGAGGACTCTGTTGTCTGTGCGGTACGAAATATATCTTTCATTGTAATTTAGGTGTACGACAGTTTTCGGTGGTCCGCGACTCACATTGCCGCCGTCCAGGTTCGAGCCAGGGCAAATCATATGGGGCTTGTGCTGCACAAAATGTTACTGGGTTAGGTTTGTTGCGGAGTAGTTTGGTCTTCTCTCTCAATGTAATCCAGCAGCCTGGAAATTGTATATAGTCAAACACATCTGTGTCACATAGCTGTATTTGATGGTTAAAAGGACAACTACATATTTCGGCCCGTACTGGCCATCTTCAGGTTGTCTTAAGAGAACTGGCTTAGGATATTACTATATGCATTGCGCGCGCCCACGTGGTGTAGAGATCTCTACATACGGGTTTTTATTTACAAAAGTAAAGCTATATGTGGAGGTGTGCTCAGCAGGCGTGTGGCAGTACAGGCCGAAACATGTGGTTGTCCATTTAGCCATAAAATACACCTATGTGACACAGTTGTGTTTGACTATATACAATTTCCAAGTTTCACACACACAACGGGGATGACACACTTCATAGGTAATCCAGCAGTGCTCCATTCTCACCTTATTCTTCAAAACCCCGTTCCCAGGAGGAAAACCACTTTGGAAATGAGAGTTTTCAGAACAGAAGCGGGTTTGTTTTAGAAACTGAATACATCAAGAAGGAAAATTATTTTCATTGTCAGTCTTCGAAGAATAATTATGTATACATAACTCTTTCCCTGTCGGAATATTAATAGTTAATATTAAATATGTGTGACCGTATTGTATATAGAATCAGCAATTTGAAAATGCGAAAATATCGGCTTTAACAAGCGACAGTTATCGATCTGCATGGTTCCCGTATAAAATTTTACCTGACATTTCTAAGTAACTTCTGGTCTGACGATGATTCTATACACGATTCGAAACATGTAGCACAATACAATAAATATACGAAAGGTGTTGTGACTGACAGTTGGTTTTCTTATACTTGTAAAGGAAGAGGTCCGTAAGAGTCCTTACAAAATAATCAACGCTTTTCCCAAGACCTCAGTGTAACTAATGTGAGTGTGAAATGCAACAGTGTGTATGGCTACCTTCGGTTACAAGTTCAGATCCGCTGTACGCTTCAGACGATACAGTGATGCGTGCATACCTGAACTGCAGTACGTGCTCTGGAAATAAATGTGCGTTACATGGATTAGCGGGGTTATTAAACTTGTAGCTGAATACGTGTGGCTTTTACCCTAAGTATATCAAATTGTCACGTGAATTATATATCCTACTGATATTCCTCAGGGCCCACCAAGTCTTCTGTTCAATGGAAACAGGGGTTATTTCCCTGAAGTAAAGCAGCCGGATCTTAATTTTGACCACTAACCTACTTCCAGTGCCTAGGTTAAGTATATGTGGAGCTATTATTCTACTCTTCCATACGCCCTCAGGGTGTGCACAGTGACAAATTTCTTATTACTATTAAGGAAGTTAACAGGTGAATGTGATGGATGTAAACATCCATCAAAGCACAAGGTGTCATAAAATAAGACGAATTTTTTTATTATGGATTGAATAAAATTATCTGTCAAAAGGCATAACATATATACTAAGAAAATATATTGTAAAAAAAAGTTTCATAAGCTACGGCAAACAAGCAATGTGTCACGTCGTAATACTTAGGTCAAGGCCTGGACTGCTAACTGGCTAGGCTAGCAACTTTTGACAAACGAAATATCAAGCAATTTCCTAAGTAGCAAAGGAAATATCTAGATATTAGGGAGAATTGGAAGTACTTAAATGGAACAAAATTTTCGCTTATTAAGAAATGAAATTTTGATGTGGAAAGATGGGAAGGGTAAAGAGCTGCAGAAAAGAGTAAGCAGAGAGTTGCAGAGAGCTGCAGAGAGAGTAGACAAATGTTCTGTTATGGCAATCAATAAAATTATAAGGCAGAAGCTGAGTTGTAGAAAGAAAACGGCATTCGATAGGAAACATCTGTGAAGTGTGACGTAGAGCTGTGAACCGCTCGAAGGCGAGGCATAACGAAAGCCTGTAAAATTAACAGTGACACATGAAGGAACAGAAAGAAAGAAAATATAGTTTAAAGTATGTGAATACTCGGGTTTTAGGGAAACCAGTTTAGCCCTTTAAACGCCGAGTTAAATCCCATTTGCCATTTGCTGGTATTATTAGGAGTTCACCATATTTTCCACGTTAGCGGGTTAAGGGTTAAATCGCCCTATAACATGCATATGAAGCTGGAACAAGAAAGTGACTGCTAGAATTCGGCGAAGGCATACAAAACATCAAGAGATTACGTGAGCTAGAGCGAGAGCCGTGATTGCACTCATGTATTCCCCTACAACCTGACCTCTCCCTCTTTTACTGCTCTTCAATTTGCACTTTACATCGTTCTAGTAAAACAGTAAAAAACTAGCGATAATTTTACAATATGAACTTCTGTTGTGTGTATAGTCTGGCAACTCAATTTACCCCAAACATTACTTTTACATCGTTACTTGGCTAAGTGTGGAGGGAAGTTTCTCCAAGCTGCGGAAACGAAAGCACCGCTCCGATCCAAATCGTTGGGGTTTAGAGCCACTGGTCCTACAGCAGAACAATATCAATGCGTACACACTCAAGTATTCTTACAAAAGCAATTGAATAAGAAAAATATTACCATAAAGAAAGTTTATTGATGTCCTTATTTTTCTAAGAAATTTAAACCAATAATGGACAATGTCGGATCTATAACATGCAATCAATTTGGTAACAATTTATGGTAACTTTGTCCAAAATCACCAAACAACATGATGATATTACTGCTGCCAATGTGCACATTTATTATTGTGAAATAAAAGTTATAAACCTGCCTACACAACTTGAACAGTTTCGTTGTTCTTATCCTACTGCCCCATAATCACCCATCATCGCTCACCTGCCTCCACAACTTGAACAGTTTTGTTGTTCCTATCGTACTGCGCCATAATCACCCAACATCGCTCACCTCCATAAGCTTACATGGCAACGTTAGGCAATAAACTTTAAGCCTTTCATGAAAACATTGCTGTAACATAAAAGGTAAAGCAGTCCGGTTACAGGCCTGGAGTGGCCCAGAGGGTTCCAGGAAGTTAAGGTTCCCTGATTTCATGACAACGGCACAGGATGGTGGTAAGGTTGTCAGCCTTACGCACCGGCTGCCTTTACCCCCAGCAAATGTCCCTGTTACTCATTTCTGTTAGAGGCTGAGTCGACCTCAGGGGCATAGTGCGTTCGGAACGTCAATAAAAAATTCCAATGACATCAGCTGGGATCGAACCAGCGACCTTCCGATTTGTAGCACAGCACCTTAACCACTATGCCGCCGCGGTGCCCATTGCTATAATATACATATATAAATATATATGTGCATATAAACGGTAAAGTGTTCCCGTTACAGGCCCGTTGTGGCCCAGAGGGTGGGTAGAGGTATAGCTCTACTCTTCCATAACCGCGATACTAGTGGGGGGATGAGTGGTCAGCAGCACGCCCTGACCGCACTTTACCCCCGGGAAAGACCCGGTACCCATTTTACAGAAGGCTGGATGGGCCCCAGGGCCGGTCTGGACGGACGGAAAATCTCGCCCTACCGGAATTCGATCCCGGACCGGCCATCCCGTAGTCAGTCGCTATATCGACTGAGCTACCCGGCCCACAATCTATATATATATATATATATATATATATATATACGTGTGTGTGTGCGTGTGTGTGAGTGTTAGAATAAAGAAATGCGCATAAATTTACTTCCAGATAAATCAAAGTCGCTGAAAATTTTGAATGTCTACTTTTCACAAGATCTACTTCGACACGTGTGCTTCAGTGTCAGTAATATCTAGATATGTTGTTCACATAGATGTATTGTGAAGTACCGATATTGCAATGTGGTCTGGATTGTGTGCCTTATATTGGCATTACAAAATTACTTCCGTCATGTTCAAAACCATAAAACAGAGTGACAAGTTATTAGGATTCACATTTGCGTTCTCGTCGACTCGTGGATAATTACTTCCAGTGCCTACACCTCTTCAGCGTTCTTTCATGTTCCGGTGTGTTGTTCAGTATTGCAGAGGTCGCTACGTATTTGACACACCACAAAACCAGACGGTTTGCAAAATGTAAAACCAAGATGAATTGTTACTGAGTGACCGTACAAGAAAAACTCATAGTGGTTTGTCTAGGACAAACAGTGAGAAACAACTAAAGAATAAAAACCAACTAGATGCAACTTATTATTTTTTTGTACTTCTTATAGGCTCAACATGTTTCGGGCATTACTGTGCCCATCATCAGGAGCTCGCAACTATGATGTTGATTACCACATTGCTCGTTTCATTCTTGGTTTGCTGTATGTTGGAGGTTAGGTGCGGTTTAGTGTCTGGGCTGCAGGCTAAAGCACGTGCTTTAGCCTGCAGCTACTGTGCAGTCATAAGAAGAAGGAACATTAAATTTGTCAAAGCAAACATAAACAGTTCAACTGTACATTTCAGTATGTTAAATTGCAATAGGGGTCTTGAATATATATTATAATATGATACAAGATTTAGAAGTCATAAGTTTATCTTTGGTAAGAATCAGAAATTTGACTGTTCGTAATAATGCAAATCTGACTACTGCAACCACGAACTGAACTCATTCTATGTTATCTGCATACTGCAATACGTGTATTTTACCAGCATGTCGGTATTGAAACACACACACACACAAACACACACACACACGAACGGCGCTACCGTGGGGAAAAATGGGGACTGCGGGGACTTATGTACAAAATAAAGCCTGCCGAAAATAATGGCGCCAGCGTTTCTGGTGGTTTCCAAATATTGCATTCGACAACCGCACAAGTCACATAAATAAGGCTGCAGAAAAAATAAAAAGACAATAACTGCCATCTAGGGTATTGGATTTTCATAATTCCCCGCTGTTGCTGCTGTGTATGTGTATGTGTGGGCGGGGGGGGGGGATTGAGGGTACCCCCCTCCCGCAACACGGCTCGAAGTATCGACTTTCAGCCCCAACTCTTCCCTTCGTCACATATTTCCACTATCTGCTGCCCACCAGACTCTTCAAAATCCCTTAGTTTGTTCAAATCCTTTATCTTCAGTGGTTTTCGATGACGTAGCAGGAAACTCTTTTTTTTTACTGGAAAATAACGTGATTTAGGAATTTCTTAACACATAATTTCAATTAATTTGTAAATTATAAAGTGCTACCACACTTAGAAAATTCCAACTAAATGGCTGTCGGAATATAGAATGCAAAAATTTTGTTTTGAGTTTAAATCGATTACAAACACCTTTCCTATGAAGTAAATATAAACACCGTATAACATACTGAAAGATAAGCGTTCTACACTACCTACATAAAACGGAATGTTATGACTGATAGAAGCCTTATAATAACGGAGGTAAAAAAAGCAATAACTTGATCACAGTGTGACTCACGAAATTATACACAATAATTTCAGGGTCCTAACATCTTCAGGAATTATGCTGGAGAAGAGGGACATGGATTGGATTAATCTGACTCAGAACAGGGAGAGGTGGAGTGTTCTTGTAAACTCGACAATGGACCTTCTGTTGCCATAAAATACGAGGAATTTCTTGACTAGCTGAGAATCGGTTACGTTCCCAAAAAGGACTCTTCTCCTTACTGTAAGTTAGGATCCTAACGTTTTATAGGCTGCGTTTCTATCCGCATATTTGCGTTGTTGCTGCAAGTTATTGTTAATGTTAATCGAAAAGCCGTCCATAACTGTGCTCTCCTTCGTACGACAAATTTCTCTCACTAATCTGCAACAAGTTGAGGAAGATATGAAAGACCACGTTTGGTATGTGCCAAAATGCGTGTTTAGAATGGACTGTATTAATCATTTCAAATTTATATCAATATCGCACATTTTAACTACAAGGAATCACGAAAATTAGTAAAGATTAAAAAGTGATATTTATGTTTTAGGCTACAATCATTTGCCAAATAAAATCACGAAATAATAATGTTTTAATGTATATAGTGTTTTTTTTTAAAGTGGGCGCAATAATTGCAACTCCAGCGATCCGCCATGGAACACAGGGCGCCAGATATACTCAGTTCTGAAAATGTGTAAGCTGTGGCCTTGTGACACGAATTTGAACATAAATATTGGTGTCGCAACTGAAAATCTCGACTGATGTCTAGAAATTTCTATTTAGACTGTAAAATGACTATTGAGATTCTTGGCAGGGGGCATATCATTACTTTTTTTGATCCCTAGTGGGAAATGCCGGATTAATACTTAAAATAGAAGACAACGGCATGTTTTGAGTTTCTTGCATGTTGGATATTGATGATTAGATTAAAAACTCTTTCAGTGTATATACGTAAAGCATCACAGACATTTAATAGCTCCTCTGTGAGAAAAGAAATACCTCTTAATAATTGATTTTTCACAAGACTTCGTTACTTGTCTTTATTATGAGCCACACACATCCCCTGCCATGAATATCCTCTAACTTTGTTAGTTCAGCTTAAGTCATCTTCCAGCTGAGGAAATATAAGCTGTGCACAAAACCAAGATAAATTTTTTTTTTCCGTACAGAATTCTGGTACAATATTAATCGAAATCCGAAAGGCACTTTCTGTTATACCGTGTACAAAGTCAAACGGACAAACATTACCATCTCATTTTGCGTTCTTTTTATAAATTTTGACATTCGAACATAAGACAATCTGTTTAAGCCTCACTGTGGTCAGCTATACGAGAAACAAAATTAAAAATCTTGATGATTATAATGTGATCCTGAAGATTAGCATGACAAACGCGTGTGTGTGTGTTATGTCTCGTTGTACTATAGCGGTTCATAATACCTTCTGCTCTGTACACCTAGTTCCAGCCTCTACCTGCTTTGACAATTTGAAAGCACTTATGTAATATATATACCCTAACAACATTTAAAAGGCAGTACGGGTTTTCATTTAACTTTTATTAATAGACATTCTTCGATAAACCAAAGGGAAATTAATAAGTAAGATTTCAGAAGTATGTAAAATAACCTCCAAACTGAATAAATAGGGCGTAGTGGTTTAAACAACACAGTGGCCACAGGTATGAGTTGAAAAATTATGTCTTAATTTTATTATGTCCCGTTTATATTGATTTTTGTTGTTGTCATTCTGACTGTCTCTCTAAAATTTGCCGGGGTAAGTTTAAAACTGTTGTTCTGTTCACTTATGAAACCAATTTGCACGTGATTATGCACTGACATCCCTCAATGACTGGGCTTCCACATATTATTATTCGTCACTTATTCTAAGTTCTGAGTGAACAAAATTACGAACGTGATCGGCTCGGAGCCATTTGTTTGATGTAGTAAGAAGCGAACTGTGCTTCTGCACTCGCTTGCAACATTACAGAAACTGACAAGAAGACTCGAAGGAAACTGTCAGCGATCTCTCGATCATGTATTAAATAACTAAACTAATATTTTAAGTATTTATATAAATTAGACAAACAAATGGTTATTATTACCGTAAATTTATCATCTTTATGCGGTGTATTTATAATTATATGCCTGAAACAAACCATGTTTCCAGGATACATAGTGTTGCAGCTGTTATGTATTTACCATTTGTGCTGTATGTAATGTTATTTCGCATATATTTTATATATTTTGTACTTTTATATTAGTACTTCCGAAATTCGTGTGAGGTGCCCCATATGGCTGTTTATTATTATTATTATTATTTTGTATATTATTTCTGTTAATTTTGGATATTTTTCCTAGTTTTGGAATTAGCCCTGTGCTGGTAATGTGTTCTGTATATTAGTTCCTATCAATTTTGTAGCCATTGTAACTGGGTCCTTGTCACCACGACATAGCGCCTTCTCTAGTTGCGGATGAGGAACGGTCTCCAATATGGAAGGTAGATGCGAAAATTTTGAATTAGCAGTCGCGGACAACCGACAAGTTCCAGCTTGGCGGTTGGGCGAGGTGCTAATAATTCCTCACCCTTGTTACGAAACGGATACATTTGCCTCGGCCTGCACTTGACCTTTGATACAACCTAAGCTAAGGAAAAGGGATATGAAATGTGGTACATGGAATGTGAGGAGCTTGTATAGGTAAGGAAACTTAGAACAGTTGCCAGCGAATTAGCGATGAATAAATTAGATGTTGTGGGGGTACAGAAGGTTAGATGGGATAAAGGGGGCACTGTAAGAGCTGAGGGATTATGTTTTATTTTACGAAAAAGAAAGAATATCTTCAATTGTGAAGAGTTTTTCTTTGTACGTCACAGAATAATATCAGCAATTAAGGGAGTAGAGTTTGTTAGTGATAGGACGTCATACTCAGTTCTGAGAGGTTGCTGGTGTATAGCATTGTTTTGAATGCATATGCACCAAGTGAGGAGAAAACTGTAGGCTCAAAAACAGTTTTTGTAAGGTATTAGAGCAGGTTTCCGTTCATTTTCATATGTACCATAAGAAAATTCTGTTAGGAAATTTTGATGCAAATTTGGAAGAGAGGATATTTTAAAAACGAAAATTGGGAATGAGAGGCCTATTCAGGACAGGCTCAGGATAAGGAGGGGTGGCGGGCACTTGTAAATGCAGTAATACACCTTTGGGTTCCATAAAATGCGAGGAATTTCTTGGATAGCTGAGAAGAGGTTAGCTTGTCAAGAAGAACTCTACTCCATGGATTAAGTAAGTTGGTAAGGAAGTTAATTTCATATATATCATGCGAGTTTTATAATTTGCCCTGTGCTGTTAAACTATCACATTAATACACGATGAATCGACTTATTACATTACCGGAGCTGCCAAAATCCCAGCTTCGAACAAATAAAAAATCTTCGATACTTTCCTCAAAGAAGAACCAATCTAAGCATAAATCTGGCCCCTCTTCTCATCAAGACCGCATGGATGTTTCTTCTTACTCTACCTGTACATTTTAATGTCATGGTAATCAGTCAAAACGACACGCCTCCCTACACCATCCACTTCCGCTGACATAAGAATCGTCAAAATTTTGAAGAGTGCTTGGACTGTAGATATCAGACATCGGAACTAACTACTGGTACACCAGTATGAAAATTACGGGAGAAATAAAAACGAAGGTCAATGCTAGATATGACTGTAGTCTCTGGATAAAGGATAAATTGTTCCTGTTCAAGACACGAAGGAAGCAAACGCTCTATGTATTGATTAACGCGACGACACGTGGATGTGAGTGGTAAGGTTTACGCCGCTGCCACTTGAACGATGGGTCAACAGTCTTCGGTGCTCACTGAACAGGAGGCCACATGGGCCTCAGAGCCGTTCTGAATGACTTGGAGAACAGAAAAATCAACTTAACATAAGGTTATCGAAATAAATTCCTAGATCATCTAGCCCACAACCTAGATAGTATACCGAATACTCTATCTCAGCTCTAGGAATCTGTTGGTTATTTACTTACACACACTTTAACTCTTATAATGGGCAAGCGACTTTACGACATTCGTAGGAAATATTTCAATTTACTGTAGCATTTAAAGCACATTCAACAGGCTCGCATTTTCTTATAACGTCAGTAAATTATTTCAAATGCTTAATATGAGTAAGGTACTGGCGAGTTATGAATGATGTCGAATTTTCAAAATGCCGTTTCCCAATGTATACTACAAACACCAAAGGGGTAAAAAGATAAGTAGATAAAATATCGAAATAATGCTTTCTGGTTTGAAGAATACACACAAACTGGAAGGAATATTACAAACGTGCATTTTAGACAGGACGAAATGAGATTTCGAAGAAAATTTCCTGGATGCAAATTAAAAGAAAAAATAACTCAATATCGGAAGTCTAACAGATTCGGTGTTCAAAGAGGAGTAAGAAATGGGAAATACTAAGTTTCAATAAAGGAATGGAATTTTTAATTCAAAGAATCTTGACGGTTCCACACGTTAAAGCTCTCCTGATCAATTACGGATGAATTCCCAGTGCTATTGGCAAAGGCCTTGAGGTAAGTTCTTGGAAGTATATGATATTGAGAATAGAGGAAAAAGAAGTTACAAAGGGCCTTAAAATATACTCGCAAACATATATAAAAAATATACAAATTTACAAATAAATAAAAAAAAAATAGAAATTTATTGTTTCATAAAGGAATACGCCAATGAACAATTTGTTTCTAATTCTTTCATCACGATATATTTCATTTAATATTTTAATTATTCAATCTTCACTGTAACACCAATTAATTTCTACTGTAAAATTCCGTTGTTAGCAATATCACTTAAATCACAGTATTACTAGGCATAGTACGTTTCCCAACTCACACGTGTTCATGCACAATAAACGAGAAAAAAATCTTACGCGATACACAACTCCCATTGAGTGTTTTGTGTCACCAAGTATAAAATTCCTGGTCTTCACGAAAATCTAATTTTCGTGCAAGTTATTCCCTGTGGACGTTACTTATCTTCTACATGTTACATTCTTCTCTCTTTCATATACTAACGGACGTTGTGCACACGCTCCGTCCACCTAAAACACCTTCGCTGACCTCCCGCGAATATGGTAAATTTCGTTCCGGTTGGGGCCCAGCACTCTCCCGCCCGATCCCAACACGCTTATGGTGATGGGCTAAATGCAGTATATTCTGAATGCCGACTTCATATGCAGTTATACTGTTTGTAAATGAAGAAATGTACGTTTCATAAAAGTTTAAATGTCTTCGGCCCTCCTAACCCTTAAGGATCCGGAATAGCGCAGTCAGTATAGTAACTAGGCTACCAGCTGAACAATATGAAGTTCGAACCCAGGTAACGAAATAAAATTATGCCTTATTCAAAATGTCCATATGGATAACGGGGCTAGCCCAGTCTGTCCTATTCAAAGGGCGGTGGGCTCTCTTTCCCAAGGGCTAAAGCGGCCGAGGCGTGAGGGTTACCACTCCCAACTTGCGTCGAAGTTCATAATGAGTGGAGCTACATATCCAGTCCCCCCATACGCATTCATAGGATGTACAAGGATGTGTTTGCCTTTTAGTTTTTTATATGAACTCAAAAGAAGTAAATATTTCAACCCCAACTCTTGCGCTCTAATGGTAATGGTTTTGAATAACATGTACAGACCTCCAATTACAATTTATTTCAATCAATAAAACACAATAATGCCTTTGGCGTTGCGTGGCTGTTGGTATAATGTTTGTCGTTATTTTTTCGCCCTCCTTAATATATAAAATATTAAATAGTACATCACTTCCTATAATAAAACCAACTAGATGCACTAATTCCTCAAATGTATTTTTGGAATAAAATTCTACATGTTTCGGACAGTTCCTCTGTCCACAATGAGGAGTTTTTCACTGTATACACAGCAATGGTATATGTCACACAGGTTTGCTGACAGTTTGCGAGCAGGATCAGGACGGAACTGCAGTTGGCTGACAGCAGGATAAGGACGGAAATGCAGTTCCGTCCTGATCCTGCTCGCAAGCTGTCAGCAAAACTGTATGACATATACCATTGCTGTGTGTACAGTGAAAAACTCCTGATGATGGACAGAGGGACTGTCGCGAAACATGTAGAGTTTTATTCCAAAAATAAATTTGAGAAATTAGTGCATATAGTTGGCTTTATTATAAGAAATTTTCACGATGCACGGTCACCTGAACGTCAAAAAATTACATCATTGTACAAACTTGTATATGCGTAAAACGACTTTTATACGCCACATTCGAAAGTCGAAACACTTACTGTCCCACTCATAAATACCAGTTCGTCACGAATCATATTCCATAAAGCAAACTTTGCTTCGTATCTAGTTAAGAGCACGAAAGATAAAAAATTTATTTATACAAACCCAAGCTATTTAAAACATTTCGCGTAACCTTCATAGGACATCAAGTTTTGAATTAGTTGTAGTCGGTTCTTTGCATCAAAGTGAAACCACCAAGATTTCGCACAAGACTACTGACTCAAATGTGATTCGTTCTTGCTGATGTCGACTGACCCAGTTCGGTCAGTTTGAGCCTGACTTTGCGCCTTAACATTCTGAAGGACAAACAGATCACGCAGTTGAATTTATTTTGTTAACGTCACGTATCCATCTCCCAAGCAAACATATAGAAGTTTCGAACTACTAGCTTTGTTCTCAGTTCTGATCCCGACACGATAATTAATATCTATTGATTCCGACACAAGGAGAGGGATGCATCCCACACAAACGTCCTACATGATCCTTCCCCCTAATTTGAAGATATGAGCCTTTCCATGCAATAAACTAATTAAATTGAGGAGAAAGCCACGTGACAACAAAATGTTAACCTGAGTAACATAATGTCATGCAGTGTTCTCCACACTGAAACTTGAACAAAATTTGATGCAGAAAGGAAACAACAAACGTATAAATTTATACTTCACAAAGATAATTTTAACACACTCAAATAAGTTTACTATGCATAATTTCACTCTATTATTAAATATGGAATGATTTTCTGGGGTAACTTTTCAAACAGTGGGAAGATATTCAGTCGTAAGAATTATGGTTCGTGCAGTAGCTAGAGCTTCATGTAGAAGTCTATTTAAACAATTAGAGAATCTACAAGTACCATGCCCATATATGGCTTCATTAATGAACTTCATTATGAATGATCAGAAAAGTTTTCAAACAAATTCATCTACTCACAATATCACTGCAGGGAATAAGCACCAATTTCTTAGAACAAATGAAATTCTATCTTTTTTTCAAAACAGCATATTTCTTGTTGGCATAAAAATTTTTAGCATTTTACCACGGAGGCTGACAATCCTGAAGAATGACAACGCAAAACTTAAATGCACACTCCTTTTATTCTGCAGATGAATTTATATTTGTAAAGATAATATATACTTGAGAAAAAATGGGAGTACAATGAAGAAGTTCATCAGCATTTCATAGATTTCAAGAAAGCTTATGATTCAGTTAGGAGGGAGGTCTTATACAAGATTCTCATTGAGTTTGGTATCCCTAAGAAACTTGTAAGGTTAATAAAGACGAGTCTGACTGAAACATA
>Ga0123354_10008853_pt1 | contig 15351 bp, 18 predicted proteins | sample TergutLab28metaG_2_FD_97872 | JGI IMG/M metagenome (GOLD analysis project Ga0123354, IMG submission 97872) | Labiotermes labralis P4 segment gut microbial communities from Petit-Saut dam, French Guiana - Lab288 P4 | ecosystem: Host-associated > Arthropoda: Insects > Digestive system > Gut ...
CCGTGACCATCGAGGCTCATCGTTTCAGCGCCTCGGCTCTTGAGAAGATTTCCAAGGCCGGCGGAACCGCCAAAGCTTTGGAAAGCGTGACGGAGGCCTAACGTGGCGCTGCAAGGCGTGGAGAATCTGGCGCGTCTGCCGGAGCTTAAAAAGAAGATCCTCTGGACCTTCCTGCTTCTGGCCGTTTACCGGGTGGGCATCCATGTGCCCATACCCGGCGTGAACGCCTCGGCCCTGGCGGAATTTTTCCAGCAGGCCAACCGGACCCTGTTCGGGCTTTTCGACATGTTCTCGGGCGGCGGCCTAAACAGGATGTCCATCTTCACGCTTGGCATCATGCCCTACATTTCGGCCTCCATCGTCATGCAGCTTTTGACCGTGGTCAGCCCTCAGCTGGCCCGGCTCCAGAAGGAAGAAGGGGCGCAGGGGCGCAAAAAGATCACCCAGTACACCCGCTACGGCACGGTGCTTATCACGGTCGTTCAGGGCCTTGGCATCGCGGTGGGCCTGGAGAGCATGTCCAGCCCCCTGACCCATTCGCCCCTGGTGACCCAGACGGGCCTCGGCTTTATGCTGATGACCGCCGTGACGCTCACCACCGGAACCGTGTTCCTCATGTGGCTCGGCGAGCAGATTACGGAGAGGGGCATCGGCAACGGCATTTCGCTCATCATCTTCGCGGGCATTGTTTCAGGCATCCCGCGCGGCATCGGCAATACGTTTAGGTTGGTGAGCCAGGGCGAAATGAGCCCCTTGGCGCTCCTGCTTCTGGTTGTGGTGATGGCGGCGGTCATCGTGGCCATCGTGTTCATGGAGCGCGGCCAGCGGCGCATCCCCATCCAGTACGCCAAGCGCGTTGTCGGGCGCAAAATGTACGGCGGCCAGACCACGCACCTGCCGCTTCGCATCAATACCGCTGGCGTTATTCCGCCTATTTTCGCCTCCTCGATCCTGCTTTTCCCGGCCACCATCGGTAATTTTTACCAGGCCGAATGGGTGAGGAACCTGTCCCAGTGGTTCCACCCCACCTCCGTGGTCTATAACGTTCTCTACATCGGCATGATCGTGTTCTTCTGCTATTTCTATACGGCGATCATCTTTGATCCCAAGGAAATAGCCGAGAACGTGCGCAAGCAGGGCGGGTTCGTGCCGGGCATCCGGCCGGGCCAGAAGACCAGGGAATACCTGGACCGGGTGCTGGCGAGGCTTACCCTGTGGGGCGCCCTCTATATTTCCGCGGTGTGTATTTTGCCCCAGATTCTCATCGCGCGGTTTAACGTGCCGTTCTATTTCGGCGGCACGAGCATCTTAATCGTGGTGGGCGTGGCCATGGACTTCATGAGCCAGATCGAGTCCTACATGATAAGCCGCCAGTACGAGGGACTTCTGGGCAAGAGCCGCATCAAGGGCAGGGCGTAGTTTGAAAAAGTTCCGCGGCATTTTTGTGAAGAACGACGCCGAGATAGCCCTTATGGCCGAGGCCGGGGCCATAGTCGCCGCCATTCTTGATACGCTTGAAAAAGCGGTGCGTCCGGGCCTTACGACGATGTTTTTTGAAGATCTGGCGCTCGAGGGCTGCAGGGAGTTTGGCGTAAAGCCCGCCTTCAAGGGCTATATGGGCTATCCCTTCGCGCTGTGCTGCTCGGTGAACGAAGAGGTCGTCCACGGTTTTCCCTCCGAGCGTGTCGTAAAAGAAGGGGACATCGTGAGCTTTGACATGGGGGTCGTCCACAAGGGCTTTTACGGGGACTCGGCCAGGACCGTGCCGGTGGGAAATGTTTCGCCCGAGACGGCCAGGCTCTTGCAAGTGACCAAAGAGTCCTTATATGTGGGTATCGAGAAGGCCCGCGCGGAAAACAGCCTGTACGATATTTCCCGCGCCGTGCAAAAATTTGTTGAAGACCACGGCTACTGTGTTGTAAGACGTTTCGTTGGGCATGGCATCGGCCGGTCTCTCCACGAGAAGCCGGAGGTGCCCAATTTTGTCCCTGCCGGGGCCGGGATCCTTCCCTTAAAGCCCGGCATGGCCTTGGCCATTGAGCCTATGGTCACTATGGGGAGTCCTGACGTGGAAATCCTGGCGGATAAATGGACGGCGGTCACCAAGGACCGCTCTCTGGCCGCCCATTTTGAACATAGTGTGGCCATCACTGCGGGCGACCCGAAAATACTGAGTCAACGCCTGGCGGCGTAGGCTGTTTTCAGCTTTTAGGAGAACAACGATGAAAGTGAGACCCTCGGTTAAAAAATTGTGTCCGAAGTGCAAGATCATCCGCCGTCACGGCGTTATCCGGGTGATCTGCGAGATCCCCAAGCATAAGCAGCGCCAGGGATAGGCCAAGAACATACAGCCAGAACCGAAACGAGGTATTTACACGTGGCACGCATAGCTGGAGTCGATCTTCCCAGAAATAAGCGCATGGATGTCGCCCTGACCTACATTTATGGAATAGGGCGGACCACGGCGCTGAAGATTCTGGACGCCACCGGCGTCAACTGGACCAAGAAGAGCGATGATCTGTCCCCTGAGGAAGTGAACACCATCCGCAAGGAACTCGAGGCCAACCATAAGGTCGAGGGCGATTTGCGGCGTGATGTGTCGGCGAACATCAAGCGGTTGATGGACATCGGCTGTTACCGGGGCTTTAGGCACCGCAAAGGCCTGCCTGTCCATGGCCAGCGCACCCACACGAACGCCCGCACCCGGAAAGGGCCGCGCCGTTCCGTCATGGCCAAAAAGAAATAGCTACAACGTAAAAAGGACGCACCATGGCCGCTAGACCGCGCCGTACCGGCAAGAAAGAAAAAAAGAATATCCCAGTGGGGATGGCCCATATCCAGGCCTCTTTCAACAATACCATCATTACCTTCACGGACCCCCGCGGGAATGTGGTCAGTTGGGCCACGTCCGGCGGCGCCGGGTTCAAGGGATCGCGCAAGTCCACGCCCTTTGCCGCCCAGGTCGCGGCGGAGACCGCCGCCCGCAAGGCCCAGGACAACGGCATGCGTGTCGTCGGCATTTTCGTGAAGGGACCCGGTTCCGGGCGTGAAGCCGCCATGCGCGCCATCAATGCCGTCGGCATGAAGGTGAGCTTCATCCGTGACGTCACCCCTATTCCCCATAACGGCTGCCGCCCCCCCAAGCGGCGTCGCGTTTAGTTAAGGAGAGCGTAACGTGGCTCGCTATACCGGACCCAAATGCCGTCTTTGCCGCCGTGAGGGCGCGAAACTCTTCCTCAAAGGGGACCGTTGCTTCACGGACAAGTGCGCCTATGAGCGCCGTCCCTATGCCCCGGGCCAGCACGGCCGTATCCGCAAAAAGATGAGCGATTATGCCGTGCAGCTGCGCGAAAAGCAGAAAGCCAGACGCGTTTACGGCATCCTCGAAGGGCAGTTCCGCGGCTATTTTGCCGAGGCCGACCGTCAGAAGGGCGTCACTGGCGCGAATTTGCTTATCAATCTGGAGCGCCGCTTGGACAACGTGGTGTTTCGCATGGGGTTCGCCAACTCCCGCGATCAGGCCCGCCAGCTGGTGCGCCACGGTCTGTTCATCTTGAACGGCCGCCGCGTCACCGTGCCCTCCATCCATGTGAAGACGGGCGATACGGTCGAGGTGCGTGAAAAGAACCGCCAAAGCCCCGTGATCCAGGAAGCGCAGCAGGTCATTGCCCGGCGCGGCACGCCAACCTGGATCGAGGTTGACGGCGCCGCCTTCAAAGGCAAGGTGAACGCCATGCCTGTGCGTGAGGACATCCAGTTGGCGGTCAACGAGCAGCTCATCGTCGAATTGTACTCCAAGTAAGAGGAAACAATGCTTATTCGCACTGGCGACAAGCTCATCAATACCCGGAACTGGTCGGAGTTGGTCCGCCCGGAGAAGCTCGCGCGCGACACGAAATCCAGCTCCACCTACGGCCGGTTCGTCTGCGAACCCCTGGAGCATGGCTTTGGCACGACCTTGGGCAATGCTCTTAGGCGCGTGCTTCTTTCATCGCTTCAGGGCGCGGCCATCGTGTCGGTGAACATCGAGGGCGTTCAGCACGAGTTCACCTCCATTCCCGGGGTCATTGAGGACGTAACCGACATCGTTTTGAACCTGAAGCTCGTCCGGCTGGCCATGACCACCGACGCGCCGCAGCGTCTCACCCTGCAGGTCAACAAACAGGGCGCGATCACGGCCGGCGACATCACGGTGAATCAGAACGTCACCGTGCTTGAGCCCGATCAGCACATCTGCACCATGTCCGAAGCCCGTCCCTTAAAGATGGAGTTCGAGGTGCGCATGGGCAAGGGCTATGTGCCAGCCGACATGCACGAGGGGCTTGGGCAGGAGATAGGGCTCATCACCCTGGACGCGAGCTTCACCCCGGTCAAAAAGGTGGCCTACACCGTGGATCAGGCCCGCGTCGGCCAGATGACCAACTACGACAAGCTGATCATGGATGTGTGGACCGACGGCTCCGTCTCCCCCGAGGATGCCATTGCCTACAGCGCAAAAATCCTCAAGGATCAGCTTTCGGTATTCATCAATTTCGACGAGAGGGAATCCGAGACGGAAGGTTCGCGCAATGCCGCGGACATGGATCTGAATCCGAATCTCTTCAAGTCCATTGATGAATTGGAACTCTCGGTGCGCGCCACCAATTGCCTGAAAAGCGCGAACATCTCGCTCGTCGGGGAACTCATGCAGCGCTCGGAAAACGAGATGCTCAAGACCAAGAATTTCGGCAAGAAGTCTCTTGAGGAGATCCGCCACGTTCTTGAGGAACTGGGCCTCGACTTTGGCATGAAAATCGACAACTTTGATCAGAAATACCAGGAATGGCTGAAGAGGAAGCAGACCAATGAGGCATAAGAAGAGCGGAGTAAAACTTGGGAGGACCTCTTCCCATCGCAAGGCCATGTTTCGCAACATGACCAGGTCGCTTCTCACCTACGGCCGGATCAGGACCACCGAGGCCAAGGCCATGGAACTGCGCAAAGTCGCCGACGGCCTGGTGACTCTTGGACTTAAAAACGATCTGCACGCCAGACGGTTGGCCTACAAGGTTCTGGAAAACCACCAGCTGGTCAAAAAGCTTTTTGACGAAATAGCGCCCCGTTTCAGCGGCATCAAAGGCGGCTACACGCGGGTTTACAAGCTTGGCCTGCCCCGCGTGGGCGACTGCGCCCCCCTGGCGGTCATCGAACTGACCCGCCGTGAAGAAGCCAAGGAAGCCCCGGAAGCCTCCGAAGCCAAGGAAACCAAGGGAGCCAAGGCGCCCAAAGAAACGACGGAGACCGCTCAGGAAACGGCGGCCAAGTAGAACATTCGACTTTACTTCAAGCGTGTGACGGAGCGGTCTTCAGGGCCGCTCCGTTTTTTTGCGCTTCACTCGCGGGCCGCCGCCTGCTATTACCTACCCTATGATTGCTCCCAAGCGTTTGATGGATACAGCCCGCGCGGCCGGTTGAGCCGCCAAGCTCGCCCCAGGGGACCTGGCGGCGGTCTTGCGGGAACTTGAAATCCCTCATGATTCTCGTTTGCTCACAGGATCCTGCGACAACGAGGACGCTGCGGTTTTGACTTTTCCCTCGGGCCGGGCTTTGGTTCAGACCGTGGATTTCCTCACGCCTATCGTAAACGATCCCTACCGTTTCGGCCAGATCGCGGCGGCCAACGCCCTGTCAGATATATACGCCATGGGCGCGACACCCGTCGCGGCCATGAACATCGTCTGTTTTCCCTCCCATTCTCTGCCGCTGGACATCCTGCGCGACATCTTGGCGGGCGGTCTTTCCAAGATCCGCGAAGCCGGCGCGGCCATGGCCGGCGGGCACAGCGTTGACGACACCGAGATCAAGTACGGCCTGTGCGTCTCCGGAGAGGTCCCCCCGGACCGCTTCGCCACCAATCATGGTCTTCTTCCCGGTGACCTCCTCATCCTCACCAAGCCCATCGGCACAGGCATACTGGCCACAGCCGTCAAACAGAACGTCCTCAATGGCGCGCAGTTCGAAGAAGCCATCTGGCGCGTGGCCTCGCGCTTAAACGCGGTCCCGGGTCAACTCATCCGCGAATTCGGCCTGAAAGCGGCCACAGACGTCACAGGCTTCGGCCTTGGCGGGCATATTCTGGAGATGTCCGCCGCTTCGGGGTGGGCCGTGGAGCTTTCCGCCCAAACCGTTCCCCTTATTCCTCACGCCCTGGATTTCGCCGCTCACGGCATTGTCCCTGGCGGGAGCCTGGCCAACCGCCGCTATTTCGAGCCGCGCGTTCAGGCGGCCTCCACAACCGATCCGAATCTTCTGACGCTTCTCTTCGACGCCCAGACATCGGGCGGAATTCTTCTGTGCGTGCCCGAATCTCTGGCCGAAACCATAAGCGAACGCCTCACTGCCGAGGGCGACCTGGCCGCCGTAGTGGGACGCGTCCTTGACGAACCAGCCCCCCAGGGCCTTCTCCATATCCGGTAATTCCTGGACACGCGCGGCGAAAAAAGCGAAAATCGCTTCATCCTCTGAAGGAGAAAACCCATGCAGTCTGAAGAAAAAGTCGTTTCCATGGACGGATACCGTAAGCCCAAAGAGAATGAAGCGCCTCAGTCAAACGAAACAAAGGCCGCCCCTCCCCGCGATATGGGCCGAGTGGCCGTGTTCGCAGCCGTCATCGCCATCCTCCTGGCGGGCGTGCTGTTCTATAGGGCCAACCAGAACCTGAACGCCATCTCCAAAGATGTCACCGGCATTACCGCAAAAATGGGACTTATGGATGCCCGCATGGCTGAACTGGAGACCCTGCCCGCCAAGTCCAAGCAGATGGTCACAAACACCATGATTCAGGAAATGGCGCAAAAAGCCGCATACCTGTCCACCCAGGTGGACAACAGAGAACAGGCCGCTAAGCTTCTGCAAGCCATGGAACTGCTCCAACAAGCCAAACCCGCTGAATAACCAGGGGGCGCTGCCCCCTGGACCCCTGCCAGGGAGGTGACCTCCCTGGACCCTGCAATATGCTTCGCGCCCCGCGTCGGCTGATAGCCGACGCGGGGCGCGAAGCTATTGAGGGGGCCGGGGGGAATCATTCCCCCCGGTGGGGTCTGGGGCGAAGCCCCAGCAGGTCGGCGGGGGTGTTCAGGTTGTAGAAGGGGTGTGACTGGCTGGTGTCATAGGGAATGTGGTGCCGCAGGGTGGGTGGTATGGCTTTGGTGAGCGAGAGGTGTCCATGGGCGTGGGCGTGGCGTAGCAGAGGCGCGGCGGTGGGGTCGTAGATGGCGACCAGGGCTTCGATATAGCCGGTGCCGGTTTGCTGGTAGGTGGTCATTACGGCTTGGGCCGGGCGAGAGCGCCAGGCGTCAATGAGCGTGGTTATGGTGGCTTCGTCCATGTGGGGCAAGTCGCAGGAGAGGACGAGGCAGGATGTTCGCAAGGTTTCGAGTGCGGTGACGATGCCGCCCAGGGGACCGGCATTGGCGATCGCGTCGGGAAACCAGGGGATTGTGTGGGACAGAAAAGAGGCCGGATCCCGGCCGGATACGGCTATTTGGGGACAGAAGCGGCTGCCCAGGGCCACCATGCGGGCCAGAAGCGTCTGGTTGTTGATGATGACGGCGGCCTTGTCCTGGCCCAGGCGGCGGCTTGAACCGCCGGCGAGGATTACGGCCGCGCCGGGGTTATTCATGGATTATCCGCGCATGGGGATCGGTAAAAACGCTGAAGCGGTTTTCTCTGGAAAAGCCTATTAACGTCATGCCCGCGGCGCGGGCCAGCGCGACCGCGCCTGTGGTCACGGCGGAGCGGCTGACCATGACGCCGTAGCCTGAGCGGGCGGCTTTGGTCACAAGCGATGCCGTGGCCCTGGCCGTGACAAAAAGCGCGAAGGCACAAAGAGCGAGCCGTTGATTGAAGGCCCAGCCGGCCAGCCTGTCCAGGCAGTTGTGGCGGCCGATGTCCTCTGTGTGATGGATGAAGATGCGTGCGGCTGGATCATAGAGGGCCGCGCGGTGGAAGCAGCCGGTGGACTTGAAATGGCCGGGAAGCTCCATGAACCGGGTGGAATTCTGGAGTATGTCCGAGGCGGCGAGCGGCGCGGGCCAGGGCGCGGGATTGGGAGGATTAGTCGGGACAAAGCGCGCGGCAAAGGTCCGGGGCGTGAGTTCCTTGACGCTCGGTGCATGGTTTGGCGGACAGTGGTCGGTGAGGGCGTGTCCCAGGACCAGATTGGAGAGATCGTGGGGAAAGGCCCAGAGGCGGATTTCTTTGCCACCGTCCAGGGTGAGCGTGATGGGGACCTCGGCAGCGGTGGTATCGTCAAAGGCCCGCCAGGCGCCGTCTTTGAATTGTTCGCAGGGAATTTGGGCCAGATCGTCGGGATCGCTTGTATTCATGAGTAAAAACCACCTCATGTTATGTCTTTCTTGACATATCTTGCGTGGGGCTGGCAATCAACAAGAAATTTATCGAGAGGAGAAGTTATGAGGAAGACGCTCGCGGTGGTGCTGACGGTGGCTGTTCTGGTGAGCCTGGCTGGTTTGGCGCTGGCTAAGGACAAGGTGCTGATGCTGGCCACGACCACAAGCACGGAGGATACGGGTTTATTACCGGTGCTGGCCAAGGCCTTCAAGGAAAAGACCGGCATCGAGCTGCGCTGGGTGGCCGTGGGCACGGGCAAGGCCTTGGAATATGGGAAGAATTGCGATGCGGACGTGCTTATGGTCCATGCCCCGGATGCCGAGAAAAAGTTCATGGAGTCGGGCGCGGGCAAGACCCGGACCCAGATCATGTACAATGATTTTGTGCTGGCAGGACCGAAGAGCGACCCCGCGAAAGTGCATGGCAAGAATGTGGCCGACGCGCTGAAGGCCATTGCTGAGGCGAAAGCCACCTTTGTGAGCCGTGGGGATAATTCCGGCACGAACATGAAGGAACTCGCCCTGTGGAAGACGGCGGGGGTGGCGACGCCGGATAAGGAGCAATGGTACGTCGCGGCGGGCCAGGGGATGCTGAAGTGCCTGCTCATGGCCGCTGAAAAGAGCGGTTACGTGTTGACGGACCGGGCGACGTGGAGCAAGTTCGCGACCATGCCCGAAGCGCAGAATATGGAGATCGTGGTGGAGGGCGATAAGCCGCTTTTGAACCAGTACAGCGTGATTACCTTAAACCCCGACAGGTGTCCGAAGATTCAGCATGAGGCGGCCGAGACGTTTAGGGCGTGGATGGCATCGCCGGAAGGGCAGAAGGTGGCCGCGGACTTCAAGGTGGGGGGCAAACAGTTGTTCTTCCCCAACGCCGGGAAATAGATGGAGTATTTTACCAATGGCCTGTTAAGGGCTGTCGCCCTGCTTGTTTCGGGTGACGCCGCAACCTTTTCAGCCGTGGCCGCGACGCTTGCGGCCACGGCTTTGTCTATGCTGGCGGCGCTTGTGCCTGGCCTTCCGGCCGGATTTTGCCTGGGATATTTCGATTTTCCAGGCAGGCGGTTCGTGCGGATGCTCTCGGATGCCTTCATGGCGTTTCCCACCGTGGTCATCGGGCTTTTGGTGTATGCCATGCTGTCGCACAGGGGACCGTTTGGCGATTGGAATCTGTTGTTTACCATCCCTGGCATGGCCATCGGGTTGGCGCTGCTCGCCTTGCCCATGATCGTGAGTCTCACGGCCGCGGCTGTGGAGGGCATGGACGCAAGGCTTCGTTTGACGCTTCTCACGCTTGGGGCAGATTCCCGGCAGTTGCGGCTTGGCGTGCTGTGGGAGGCGCGCCACGGCGTCTTGGCCGGGATTTTGGCCGCTTTCGGGCGGGTGGTGTCCGAGGTGGGCATTGCCATGATGGTCGGCGGCAACATCAAGTGGCACACGCGCACCATAACCACCGCCATTGCCCTGGAAACGGGCAAGGGGGAATTCGCGGAAGGCATAGCGCTTGGTATGGTGCTGCTTGCCATCGCCATTACCCTAAACGCGGTCCTGGCCGTCGTTCGGCGAAGGAGCGGGGCGTGAGTGAAAGGTTGCGCCCGCCCGCATATGAGCTTTCGGGTGTGGAACATTTTTTCGGGGACAGGCAGGCCCTTTTTTGTCCCGGCCTGACAGTGGAACAGGGCCGGATTGTGGGCATCGGGGGGCAAAATGGCGCGGGCAAGAGTACGCTGCTTTTCATCATGGCTTTTCTTCTGGCTCCGGCCAAGGGCAGCGTCCGCTTTTTCGGGCGTCCGGGTATGAGTGGAGATGTGGCGCTTCGCCGCGAGGCGGTGCTGTTGCCGCAGAATCCGGCGCTTTTGAAACGGCGGGTCAAGGACAATGTGTTGTGCGGCCTTGCGATGCGCGGCCGTTATGGGAAGGATGCGGCCTCAAAGGCGCTCGATCTGGTGGGGCTTGATCCCGGCCAGTATCTCAAGCGCTGGTGGTGGGAACTCTCCGGCGGCGAGGCCCACAGGGTGGCTCTGGCCGCGCGCCTGGCGCTTAAGCCCAAGGTGCTTCTTTTGGACGAACCCACGGCCAATCTCGATCCGCAAAGTTGCGAAATGATCCGGCAGGCGCTTTTTTGCGCGCGCGAAGACCTGGGCATGACCGTGGTGATCGTAAGCCACGACAAAGACTGGCTGGGCAGCGCGTGCGACGAGGTGCGCCGCCTGGGACCCGGCATCGGGATAACATCGCAGGAGCAAACCCTATGCGAGCGGTAAACGTTGTTGGTTTCAAAGACACGGGCAAGACGACGTTGTGTGTGGAGCTTATCCGCGGACTGGCCGCCCTGGGGGTTGACGCGGCGGCGCTGAAGTTTACGCATCAGGCCGGCCTTGACAAGCCGGGCACGGACACGGCCAAGCTCTTTGAGGTGAGTCCCTCGGTGGCTGCCGTAGGCGGTTCGGAATCGGCGCTTTTTTGGCGCGCGAAAAAAAGTCTGGCGGATATTTTGCCGCTCTTGGGCCAGGATATGCTGGTGGTGGAGGGCGGCAAGTCACTTATGGTCATGCCCCGTATTGTTATCGCCCGAAACGCGGCAGAGGCCGGGGAGTTGTGCGCCGACGGATTGGCCCTGGCCGTGTATGGGCCTGATGGCATGGATGGGGTTCCCGATGGCGTCCCTGTGATGCGCGACGTGCGAGAATTGGCTCGGATGGCGTCTGGCCGGGCGTTTCTTTTGCCGGGCCTTGATTGCGGCGCGTGCGGCCGGACGGATTGCCGCGCCCTGGCCGCACAGATCGTGGCTGGACAGGCCCGCGCTTGCGAGTGCGTTTCCCTGGCGGGCGAGATGTCCGTCACGGTAAATGGCGTGCCCCTGCCGCTAAATCCCTTTGTGGCGCGCATCTTTAGGGCAGGGATCACGGCCATGCTGCGCGAGCTCAAGGGCTATGCGCCGGGGGATGTCCGCATTTCCCTGCGTGAGTGATTTGCCGCGAGTTCTTGTCTTTGAGGTGGGTTCTCTATATGAAGGATACTCACATGGAAGAGAAGGATTCCGCTCCCTTGACGGCTACAGAGCCGTCCCCCCAGGAGATCCATCAGACGCGTCTCGAGATGGTTACGCAGCGTATTCACGAAAAAGAGGATAGTTATAAAGCGTATAATTTTACGCAACTGCAAAGCGTTTCCTTAAATATTTTCTTCGATCTGACCCAGGAGTTCGCCGACATTGAGGACGTGTATGCGGTCTGCGTCATGGTCCCGCAAACGCTTTTCAACCTGGGATGCGCGCTCTATGTGCTGGACAGTCAGCAGGGCGTCGTGAGTTGCGCCTCCACCGAGTGTCCGGGCCAGGGCCGCGACGTCCGGTTTGTGAACACGACGACGGTGGAGGATAACCGCCTCTTTATCCCCATAAAAGGCAACAGCGCTCTTCTCGCACAGCTTCCGTTCCCTGTGAAAAACAGCATTATAGGGATGTTGGAGATATTTCCGGCAGATGGTCTGACGGAACACGACCGCCTCTTTTGGGGGCGCTATGCGAATCGTATCGGATACCATCTGCATAACCGTTTTATAAGCTCAAAAAATGAGGAACATGTTCAGTTCATATGCAATCTCATAAAAGATATTGGGCATAATGTTATTGTGCCAAATATGTACTTCAAATTGTTCTATAGGCGCCTTGAAGCGCGAATAGAAATGATTCCGCATATTCTTGAGAAGATTGAGAGCATACGCGGTCAGTCGAAGTCGCAGGATGATGAGAAAAAGTCTGACTTATTCACGATTACTCAAGACATTGAACATGCGTACAATCTTATAAAAGAACAGTATAAAGAAATATATAGTCATTATCAAAATACAAGCCTTTTTTTGGAGACGCTTCTGCGCAGCAGCCATTTCGAGGAAGGGCGCTACGTCCTGGAGCGGCATATCTGTAACTTCAAGAGTCAGGTGATAGACCCCCAGGTGGAGCGCTACCGGCCGCAGTTTGAAGAGCGCGGCATTGAGATAGACACCTCCATGGGCGGCGTGCCGGACCAGGAAGTCGAGGTGGTGGTGGACGTGGGGCTTATCTCTCAGGTCTATGCCAATCTGTTCTCTAACGTGGCCAAGTACGCCCGCGAGGTGGACGAAGGCTTTGGGCGCAGGCGCAAATTCATGTCGTACGGCTGGGAGATCGTCCGCGAGTATTTTGGTCCCGGCTTGGACGGGATTAAGCTGAACGTCTTCAGCTCTGGGCCGCCCCTGACGCAGGAAGAACGGGAACGGCTCTTTTCCGAGGGCTACCGCGCCGGAAACGCCCAGAACGAACACGGCACCGGCCACGGCCTCTATTTTATCCGCGAGGTGGTGGGGCTGCACGGCGGCGAGACCGGTTACGAACCCACGCCCCAAGGCAACAATTTCTATTTTGTTTTGCCCTTTGGCCCTGAAAAGGCGTGATAGGGCCAGGAGGCGCAAAATCCATGGACGCGCTGGCGCGCTATCTTCTTGAGGTCCGCAAACCGGGCCAAACGGTCAATCCTCTCTTTGCCTTCCTGAACGTCTCTTTGACCGAGGCGGATCCTTCGCGCGCGGTGCTTACGCTGCCGTTTCGGCCCGAATTTCTCCAGGGCGTTGGGCTTGTGGCCGGAGGCGTCCTGGCCGCCCTGGCTGACGAAGCCATGGCCCATGTGGTGATGGCCGGTCTTCTTCCCGGCCAAAAAACCGCGACCGTGGAGATGAGCGTGCGTTACTTGCGCGCGGTACCCAGCGGCGATCTTCGTGCTGTGGGCACGGTGGTCCATCGGGGGCGGCGCGTCGTGAGCGCCGAGGCCGTCATCACGGATGAAAAGGACCGTGTGGCGGTCAAGGCGGCGGGGTCGTTTTTCGTTTTGGACGCGTGAGAGCGGCGGTTGACATCCACCGGGTAGGCTGATGTAAGAGCGCTACCGCTTCGAGCGGACGCCAAGTATCCGCATATCCAAAAGGCAACATGAGACATAAAGTATTGGTGGCCAACCGGGGCGAGATCGCCCAGCGCATCATCGGGGCCTGCCGCAAGCTGGACCTGGATGTTGTGGCCGTTTACACCAAGGAGGATCATGCCTCCGGGCATCTGGCCATGGCGCGCGAATCCGGCGGCGAGGCCTATCGCATAAGCTCCTATCACGACGCCAACGAACTTATGGCCGTGGCCGACCATGCGGGGGCCACCGCCGTGCATCCCGGCTACGGCTATTTCGCGGAGGACTACCGCTTTGCCAGGCGCGTCAGCGAGCGCACCAGGCCTATGGTGTGGATCGGTCCCAGTTGGAAGGTGATCCGCACCCTGGGCGACAAGATAAACACCAAGCGTTTGGCCCGCTCGCTCAATGTTCCCACGGTTCCAGGCTCCGACCGCCCGGTCTATGACGAGCTGGAGGCGGAGGAGATAGCTGATTCGCTGTTCCGCTTCCAGGCCGAACAGGGCATTGACGACGCGCGGGTGCTGGTGAAGGCTTCGGCTGGCGGCGGCGGCATGGGCATTGAAGAGGTTTACAACATCGACCACTTCAAAAGCGTGTACCGGCGCATCAGAAACTATGCCAAACGCCAGTTCCACGATGAGGGCGTACTGATCGAGCAGCGCATCCTCACCTTCAACCACCTGGAAGTGCAGATCGCGGCCGACCGCCACGGCTCTATCGCCCATTTCGGGACCCGTAACTGTACCATCCAGTCCACAGGCCACCAGAAGCGCGTGGAAATAGCGCCAGGCTTCGCTCCCGAAGCCGTCAGCTACTCCTTTGACGCGGCCAAAGTCTTAGACGACATCATAAGCCACTCATTGGCCTTGGCCCGCGAGGTCGGCTACGACAACGTGGGAACCTGGGAATGGATCGTGGCCCCCACAGGCCAGCCGTTTCTCATGGAGGTCAATACCCGCATCCAGGTGGAAAACGGGGTCTCCGCGGCCATATCGCGCATCAAGGGCAGTAGCGGCACGGACATCATCAAGGAACAGATCCGCATGGGCCTTGGCGACCCCATGGGCTTTACCCAAAACGACATCACTTTCGAGGGCATCGGCATCGAGTACCGCATCATTGCCGAAGATCCGGAGAACCGCTTCACCCCATGGGTCGGGCGCATTGAGCGCTTCCAACCTCCCAATGTCCCCTGGGCCATGCTCCACACCCATGTGCCCACGGACAAACCCTACGACATCCCCACCGAGTTCGACCCCAACCTGGCCTTGGCCATCATCTGGGGCAAGGACTTGGACGAGGCCAAACAAAGGGGCGTGGAATACCTGGACAACCTTGTGCTGGAAGGCCAGGATCAGAGCGGCAATCCCATGAAATCAAATATCTCCTATCTGCGGGAAAAGACTGCGGACATCCTGATTTTTTAAGGTAGCCGTTTCAGCCGCAAATTTATGGATATAGAAAAAAGCATACAAGAGTTCTCCGACAGGCTCCAGTATATCAAGGACATTTTTGGCAACCGTCAGGCCGGGGATGTCGCGCTTTTGTCGTCCAAATTAGACGAGGTTCGCGCGCGGGAGACCGGAGCCACTCTGTCCGGCAAAGTGAAGATGCTCACGCAGTTGGAGGATTTCTTCACCTTTGTGGAAAAGCGCCTGGACGCGATGCTCACCCCCATGGACAAGGTGCGCATCGTACGTCATCCGCAGCGCATCACTCTAAAAGACATCCTGGAGTTCTGTTACGACAACTACACCGAGATAGGCGGGGAGGACGAATACTCCATCGATCCCTCCATGGTGATCGCCCGCGCCTACATAAGCCGCAGGCAGGGCGACAAGATCCATAACCAGCCGGTGATGGTCATCGGGCAGGAAAAGGGCCACGGCCAGGAGTTCCGCAACGGCGGCTCGGTGAAACCCTGGGGCAACGCCAAGGCCTTGCGGTACATGCGGGTCGCCGAGACGGAAAACATTCCCATCCATACCTACGTTTTCACCCCCGGAGCCTACCCCATA
>Ga0123354_10008858_pt1 | contig 15345 bp, 13 predicted proteins | sample TergutLab28metaG_2_FD_97872 | JGI IMG/M metagenome (GOLD analysis project Ga0123354, IMG submission 97872) | Labiotermes labralis P4 segment gut microbial communities from Petit-Saut dam, French Guiana - Lab288 P4 | ecosystem: Host-associated > Arthropoda: Insects > Digestive system > Gut ...
ACAGGTTTGGAGACCCACCTTTTAGACTGAACGGTTACCGAACTGGTTTGAAGACCCACCTTTTAGACTGAAATGCTCCCGAGCGGGTTTGAAGACCCATCTTTTAGACTGAAATGCTCCCGAACGGGTTTGAAGACCCACCTTTTAGACTGAACTGCTCCCGAACAAGTTTGAAAACCCACCTTTTAGACTGAACTGCTCCCAGAACATGTTTGAAGACCCACCTTTTGTACGGAACCGCTCCCGAACGGGTTTGGAGACCCACCTTTTAGACTGAACGGCTCCCGAACTGGTTTAAAGACCCACCTTTTAGACTGAACTGCTCCCGAGCGGGTTTGAAGAACCACCTTTTAGACCGAACAGCTCCCGAACTGGTTTGGAGAATCACCTTTTAGACTGAAATGCTCCCGAGCGTGTTTGAAGAACCACCTTTTAGACTGAACTGCTCCCGAACACGTGTGAAGAAGACCCACCTTTTAGACTAAACTGCTCCCGAACGGGTTTGAAGACCCACCTTTTTGACTGAACTCCCACGAGCGGGCGTGAAGACTCACCTTTGTGGTCTCGGGGGCTGATTCAGGCCAGAGGCAGGGTGTGTTTACGTTCCACGCAGCTTTTCTCATACAGTTACTGCAGGCGATGCAGCATGTTTGTAATATTGATGTGTCCCACCGAGTTGCAGTGCGTGTTGGGAGCTGGTCGTTAAAACAGAACACTGCATCTTGAGAGTGTGCACAGACGTTTCGGGCAAATGTATTGTTTCTGTTTTCTACACTGAGGATGGAGGTAGTGTGTCATTTCGAAACATCGGTATTCACCAGACCGCACGATGTCATGAATCGGAAACTCACGCATTGTGAGAAATGTCTTCAAACTGGTGACTGTGTTCGAGATATCGAGATATCCTGAACAGGATAGAGCAGCCAAAAGATACAAATGGCAACGCATTGCAGCTTGTTTCACAGGAGTGTTATATAGGACATCAGAAATGTGGAATTGGATCGGTAAATTTGTAGCTGTCCACGCCAGGAGGGCACATAAGAGGCGTGGAGTTATGGCTCCGGTCATTCTGAACCTTGGCCCTAGATTGAGGCGAGTGGTCACCTTCATGCGTCGGCCGCTTTATCGCCAAGTGAGGGGCCCCAATACTCATTGAAAAAGGGGCTTTGTGGGCCCCAGAGGGCTATATGTGACCTGGAGGGCTATGTGGACCACAAAGGGTTATGTCGGTCCCAGAAGGCCATGTGGGCCCATAGGGCTATGTGGACCCCATTTGGTTATGTGGACCCCAGAAGGTTATGTGGAACTCATAGGACTATACGGGCCTCAGAGGGCTAAGTTATGCCCCAGCTGCGGTCTGCACAATTTGGAGCTAAGCGCCTTTCTTTGCGAGAGGCAGATCATCCATCCCGTAGAGAAGACTTTAGGAAGGGTCACTGATAGCAACTGTGCAACTGTCAGTTGTGCTATAAGGAGTGTGGCAACAGCGCAGTGTTGTACAGAGACGTCCTGTGGGAACCAAGTGGCACAAAGCGCAATGTTGTATAGAGACGTCCTGTGGGAACCAAGCGGCATCAGAGCAGTGTTGTACAGAGAGGTCCTGTGGGAACCAAGTGGCACAAAGCGCAATGTTGTATAGAGACGTCCTGTGGGAACCAAGCGGCATCAGAGCAGTGTTATATAGAGATGTCCTGTGGGAAACAAGTGGCACAGAGCGCACTGTTGTACAGAGACGTCCTGTGGGAACCACGTGGCATAGAGCGCACTGTTTATAGAGACGTCCTGTCTGAACCAAGTGGCACAAAGCGCAGTGTTGTGTAGGGAAGTCTTGTGGGAACCAAGTGGCACACAGCGCACTGTTCTATAGAGATGTCCTGCGGGAATCAAGTGGCAACAGCGCAGTGTTGCATAGAGACGTCCTGTGATAACCAAGTGGCACCCAGCGCAGTGTTGTATTGCGATGTCCTATGGGAAACAAGTGGCAAAGAGCGCACTAATGTATAGAGACGTCATGTGGGAACCAAGTGGCAAACAGCGCAGTGTTCTATAGAGAAGTCCTGTGAGAACCAAGTGGCATAGAGCGCAGTGTTGTATAAAAACGTCCTGTGGGAACCGAGTAGCACACAGCGCACAGTTCTATAGACAGGTCTTGTGGGAACCAAGTGGCAACAGCGTAGTGACGTATAGAGACGAAATGTGGGAACCAAGTGGCACACAGCGCAGTGTTCTATAGAGACGTCACGTATAAACCAAGTGGAACAAAGCGCAGTGTTTTACAGAGATGTCCTGTGAGAACCAAGTGGCAAACAGCGCACTGTTGTATAGTGCCGTCTTGTGAGAACCAAGTGGCACACACGCAGTGTTGTATAAGGACTTCCTGTGGGAACCAAGTGGCACAAAGCGCACTGATGTATAGAGACGTCCTGTGGGAAACAAGTAACACAGAGCGCAGTGTTGTATAGAGAAGACCTATGGGAACCAAGTGGCACAAAGTGCACTGTTGTATAGAGATGTCATTTGGGAATCAAGTAGCACAAAGCGCAGTGTTGTATAGAGACGTCCTGTGAGAACCAAGTGCCACAAAGCGCAATGTTGTATAGAGACGTCCTGTGAGAACCAAGTGGCACAAAGCGCAGGGTTGTATAGAGAAGTCCTGCCGGAACCAAGTGGCACAGAGCGCACAGTTGTATAGAGAAGTCCTGTGGGAACCAAGTGTCAACAGCGAAGTGTTGTATAGAGACGTCCTGTGTGATCCAAGTGGCAAAGAGCACAGTGTTGTATAAACACGTCCTGTGGGAACCAAGTGACACAGAGCGCACTGTTTTATAGAGTGTTGCTGTGGGAATCAAGTGACACAGAACGTAGTGTTTTATTGAGACGTCCTGTGGGAACCAAGTGGCACAAATCGCAGTGTTGTGTAGAGACGTCTTGTGGGAACCAAGTGGAACACTGCGCATTGTTGTATAGAGATGTACTGTGGGAACTAATTGGAATAGAACAAAGTGTTTTACAGAGACGTCCGGTCAGAAACAAGTGCCACAAATTGCAGTGTTTTATTCAGAATTCCTGTGCGAACCAAGTGGCACACAAGGCACTGTTCTACAGAGAAGTCCTGTGGGAACCAAGTGGCAACAGCGCAGTGTTTTATAGAGACGTCCTATGGGAAACAAGTGGCAAAAGAGCAGTGATGTTTAGAGCGTCCTGTTGGAACCAAGTCGCACACAGCGCACTGTTCTATAGAGACGTCCTGTGAGAACCAAGAGACACACAGCGTACTGTTGTCTAGAGAAGTTCTGTGCGAACCAAGTCGCACACAGCGCAGTGTTTTATAGAGATGCCCTGTGAGAACCAAGTGGCAAAGAGCGCAGTGTTGCATAAAGACGTCCCGTGGAAACCAAGTGGCACACAGCGCACTGTTCTATAGAGACGTCTTGTGGGAACCAATTGGCAACAGCCCAGCGAAGTACAGAGACGTGCTGTGGGAACCGAGTGGCCCAAAGCGCAGTGTTGTATAGAGACGTCATGTGGGAACCAAGTGGCACAAAGAACAGTGTTGTATAGAGATGTCCTGTGAGAAGCAATTGGCACACAGGGCAGTTTTGTATAGAGAAGTCGTGTGGGAACCAGGTGACGAACAGCGCACTTTCTATAGAGACGTCCTGCGAGAACCAAGTGGCACACAGCGCAGTGTTGTATAGAGACGTCCTGTGAGAACCAAGTGGCAAACATGCACAGATGCATAAAGACGTCCTGTGGGAACCAAGTGGCACAGAGCGCAGTCTTGTATAGAGACGTCCTGCTGGAAACAAGTAACACAGAACGCAGTTTTGTATAGAGACTTCCTGTGCGCAACAAGTGGCACAAAGCGCACTGTTGTATAGAGATGTCCTGTAGGAATCAAGTGGCACAGAGCGCAGTGTTGTATAGAGACGTCCTGCGAGAACCAAGTGGAACAGAGGGCAATGTTGTATAGAGACGTCCTTTGGACCCTAGTGGAACTGAGCGCACTGTTGTTTAGAGGCGTCCTGTGGGAGACAAGTGGCACAAAGCGCAGTGTTTTATAGGGACGTCCTTTCGGAACCAAGTGGCACACAGCGAACTGATGTATAGAGATGTCCTGTGGGAACAAAATGGCACACAGCGCTGTATTGTATGGAGACATCCTGTGCGAACCAAGTGGCAACACCGCAGTGTTGTGTAGAGACTTCCTGTGTGAACTAAGTGACACAGAGCGTAGTGTTGTATAGACAAGTCCTGTGGGAACCAAATGACAGAGCGCACTGTTGTGTAGAGACGTACTGTGGGAACCAAGTAACACCCAGCGCAGTGTTTTATAGAGATGTCCTTTGGGAACCAAGTGGCATAAATTGCAGTGTTGTTTAGAGAAGTCCTGTGGGAACCAAGTGGCACACAGCGCACTGTTTTGTACAGACGTACTGTGGGAACCAAGCTGCATACAGCGCAGGGTTTTCACAGATGTCCTGTGAGAAAAAAGTGACACAAAGCGAAGTGATTTATAGGGAAGTCATGTGGGAACCAAGTGGCACAGAGTGCACTGTTCTATAGAGACGTCGTGTGGGAACAAAGTGGCAACAGCGTAGTGTTTTATAGAGATGTCCTGTGGGAAATATTTGCCAAAAGCGCAGTTTTGTATAAAGACATCCTGTTGCAATCAAGAGGCACACCGCGCACTGTTGTATAGAGACGTCCTGTGAGAACCAAGTGACACACAGCGCACTCTTGTGTAGTGACGTTCTGTGGGACCAAGGTGACACAAAGCGCAGTGTTTTATAGAGACGTCCTGTGGTAACAAAGTGGCACAGTTAGCAATATTTTATATTGGAATCTTGTGGGAACCAATTGGCACACAGCACGCTGTTTTATAGGGACGTCCAGTGGGAACCAAGTGGTACAAAGAGCACTGTTTTATAGAGATTTTCTGTGAGAACCAAGTAGCACACAGCGTAATGTTTATAGACATGTACCGTGGAAACCAATTTGCACATAGCGCACTGTTGTATGGAGATGTCCTGCGAGAACCAAGTGGCACAGAAAGCAGTATTTTCTAGAGACGTCCTTTGGGAACCAAGTGGCACTGTTGCCTAGAGACATCCATTGGGATTCAACTGGCAACAACACAGTGTTGAATAGAGAGGTCCTGTGGGAACCAAGTGGCATACAGCGCAGTGTTGTATAGAGAGGTGCTGTAGGAACCAAGTGGCTCACAGCGCAATGTTGTATACAGACGTCCTGTGAGAACCAAGAGACACACAGCGCAATGTTTTGTAGAGACGTTCTGTTGGAACCGATTGGCAACAACACAGTGTGGCATGGGGACGTCCTATACGAACCAAGTGGCATAAAGCGCAGTTTTGTGTACAGGCGGCCTGTGGGAACCAAGCGGCACACAGCGCACTGATTTTAGAAACGTCCTGTTGGAACCAAGTGGCACAGAGCGCAGTGTTGTATGGAGAGGTCCTGTAGGAACCAAGTGGTACACAGCGCACTGTTGTATACAGACGTCCTGTGGGACCCAAATGGCACACAGCGCAGTTATTTATAGAGACGTCCTTTGGGAACCACTGGCACAGATCGAACTGTTTTTTAGGAACGTCCTGTTAGAACCAACTGGCACACAGCGCACTCTTTTATAAAGCTGTCCTGTAGGAACAAAGTGGCTAAAGCGCAGCGATGTATAGAGACGTCCTGTATTAAAGAATTAGCAAATATCGCACTGTTGTATAGAGACGTCCCGTGGGAATTTAGTGGCAGAGAGCGCACTGTTCTGTAGAGACATGCTGTGTGAAGAAAGTGGCACACAGCGCCGTGTTGTTTAGAGATATCCTGTGGGATCCAAGTGACCCACAGCGCACTATTCTATAGAGCGGTTCTTTGGGAACCAACAGGCAAAATCGCAGTGTTGTTTAGAGACGTCCTGTGAGAACCAAGTGTCACAGAACGCACTGTTTTATAGAGACGTCCTGATGAGACCAATCGGCACGCAGCGCAGTGTTGTATAGGGACGTCCTGTGGGAACCAAGTGCAAAAGCGCACTGTTGTGTAGAGACATCCTTTGGGACCCAAGTGGCAAAGAGCGCATTTTTGTATAGAGACGCCCTGTGGGAACGATGTGGCAAGAGCTCGGTGTTGTATAGAGTTGTCCTTTGAGAACCAGGTGACAAGAGCGCTGTGTTCTTTAGAGACGCCCTGTGGGAAACAAATTTCACACGGCGCAGTTTTCCCTGGAGACGTCCTGTGGGAAACAGGAGGCACAGATGGCACTGTTGTATAGAGACGTCCTGTGGTAACCAAATGGGACACAGCGCAATGTTTTGTAGGGATGTTCTATGGCAACCAAGTGGCACACAACGCACTGTCGTATAGAGATATCCTGAGGGAACCAAATGGCTAGAGTGCAGTGTTGCATAGATTCATCCTGTGAGATCCAAGTGGCACACAGCGCAGTGTTGTATAGAGACGTCCTGTGGGAACCACGTGGCACATAGGGCAATAATGCGTAAAGAGACTCCCTGTGGGAACCAAAGTCACAAGGCGCTGTGTTGTGTAGAAACTTCCTGTCGGAACCAAGTGGCACACAGCGAACTGATGTATAGAGATATCCTGTGGGAACAAAGTATCAACAGCGCATTGTTTCATACAGACATCCTGTGAAAACTAAGTGGCACAAAGTGCAATGTTTTATACAGACGGCCTGTGGAAACCAAGTGGCAAACAACGCACTGTTATATAGAGACGTCCTGTGTGAACCAAGTGGCACACAGTGCAATGTTGTATAGAGACGTCCTGTGAGAATCAAGTGGCACACAGCGCAGTGTTTTATAAAGATAGCCTGTGGGAACAAAGTGGCACGGAGAGCAGTGATGTTTAGAGATGTCCTTTGGGAACCATGTGACACACAGCAGAGTGTTTTATAGAGAAGTCCTGATTGAAGCAAACATCACACAGCGCACTGATATATAGAGATGTCCTGTGGGATGCAATTGGCACACATCGCAATATTGTTAGAGACATCCAATTGGAACGAAGTGGCACACAGCGCAATGTTTTATAGAGACATCCTGTGGGAGCCAAGTTTATCACAGCGCAGCGTTTTATAGAGACGTCCTTTGAGAACCAAGTGGCACACAGCGCTCTGTTGTATAGAGACGTCGTGTTGGAACCAATTGGCACACACCGCAGTTTTGTATAGAGATTTCCTGTGGGATTCAAGTGGCACACAGCGCACTGCTTTATAGAGATGTCCTGTGCGAACGAAGTGACACACAGCGGAGTGTTTTAAAGAGAAGTCCTGTGGAACCAATTGTCACACAGCGCACTGATATATAGAGATGTCCATTGGCACACAGCGCAGTTTTGTATAGAGATGTCCTGTGAGAAAAAAGTGGCACAAAGAGCGGTTTTTTATAGAGATGTCCTGTTGGAAGCATGTAGCCCACAGCGCACTCTTCTATACAGACGTCCTGTGGGAACCAATTGGCAACAACGCCGTGTTGTATAGAGACGTCCTGTGGGAAACAAGTGGCAAAGGCGCAATGTTTTATAGAGACGTCCTGTGAGAACCAAGTGGCACAAAGCGCAGTTTTATATACAGGCGTCCTATGGGATCCAAGTGGCACAGATCGCACTGTTTTATAAAGAAGTCCTGTGGGAACGAAGTGGCACACAACGCAGTTCTCTATAGAGACGTCCTGTGGGAACCAAGTGCCACAGAGCGCACTGTTTTATAGAGACATCCTATCGGAACCAAGTGGTACGCAGCGCACAGTTTTATAGAGATGTCCTGTGGCAATCAAGTGGCAACATCGCATGTTGTATAGAGACATCCTCTGGTAACCAAGTGTCACACAGCGTACTGTTGTATGGAGACTTCCTGTGGGAACCAAGTAGCACAGAGCGCACTATTTCTTAGAGATGTACTGTGAGAACCATGTTGCTCAAAGCGCAGTGTTTTATAGTGATGTCCTTTTGGGAACCAAGTTGCACACAGCGCACTGTTCTATAGGTACGTTCTGTAGGTACCAAGTGGCAAAAGCTTAGTATTGTATAGTGAGGTCCTGTGGGAACCAAGTGGCACAGAGCGCCCTGTTTTATAGAGAAGTCCTGTTGGGACAAAGTGGCATACAATGCAGTGTTTTATAGACACGTCCTGTGGGAACCAAGTCCCAAAACCGCACTGTTGTATAGACGCGTTCTGTGGGACCCAAGTGGCGTGCAGCGCAGTGTTTTATAGAGACGCCATGTGGGAACCAAGTGCAAGAGTTCAGTGTTCTATAGAAATGTACTGTGCGAACCAAGTTGCACACAGCGCAGTTTTGTTTAAAGACACCCTTTGGGAACCAATTGACCAGAGCGCTGTGTTGTTCAGAGACGCCCTGTGCGAACCAAGTGTCACACAGCGCAGTATTCTATAGAGATGCCCCCTTGGGAATCGAGAGGCACAGGACGCCAGTGAAGTATAACAACGACTTGTGGGTACAAAGTGTCACAGAGTGCAGTGTTGTGTACAGATGTCCTGTGGGAACCTAGTGGCACTCAGAGCACTGTCTTATAGAGATGTCCTGTGGGAACAAAGTGGCAGGAATGCAGTGTTTCACAGAGACGACCTTTGAGAACCAAGTGGCACAAAGCGCAGTGATGTAAACTTAAGTCCTTTGGAAACCACGTGGCGCATAAACAATGATATATAGAGACGTCCTTTGTTGAAGCATGTGGCACAAAGCGCACTGTTGTGTAGAGAAGTCTTGTGAGAACCAAGTGGCACACAGCGCACGGTTGTATACATATTTCGTGTAGGATCAAATTATCAACTGCGCATTGTTGCATACAGATGTCCTCTGAGGACCAAGTGGCACATATCGCAATAATTTATATTGACGTCCTGTGAGAACCAAGTGGCAAACAACGCACTGTTGTGTAGAGACGTCCTGTGAAAACCAAGAGGCTTACAGCGCTGTGTTGTATAGAGGTGTCCTATGAGAATTAAGTGGCACAAAGCGCAGTGTTGAATAAAGACGTCCTGTGGGAACCATGTGGCACACAGCGCACTTTTTTTTATACAGAAGTCCTGTCGGAACCACGTGGCACACAGCGCATTGTTTTGTAGAGATGTTCTGTGGGAACCAAGTGGCACACAGCGAACTGTTTAATCGAGACGTCCTGTGCGAACCCAGTGGCACACAGCGCATTTTTGTATAGAATCGTCCATTGGGAACCGAGTGGCTCACAGCGCAGTGTTTTATCGAGAGGTCCTTTGGGAACCAAGTGCTACACAGCGCAATCTTTTATAGAGACATCCTGTTGGAACCAAGTGCAACGGCGCAGTTTTGTATGGAGACGTCCTCTGGGAACCAAGTAGCACAGAGCGCAGTGTTGTATTGAGATATGTTGTGGAAACAAGTGGTACAAAAGCGCAGTGTTACATAGAGACGTCCTGTGAGAACCAAGTGGCAGGGAGCGCAGTTTTGTTTAAAGACATCCTTTGGGAACCAATTGACACACAGTGCAATGTTGTATAGAGACGTCCTGTGGGAACCAAGTGGCACAAAACGCACTGATATATAGAAATGTTCTGTGGGAACCAATTGGCACACATCGCAGTGTTGTGTAGAGACAACCTATGAGAACCAATTGCCACAGAGCACACTGTTTTATAGAGACGTCCTGTTGGAACCAAGTGGCACACAGCACATTTTTTTGTATGGATTTCCTGTGGGAACGAATTGGCACAAAGCACGAAGTTGTATAGAGATGTCCTGTGAGAACCGAGTGGCACACAGCGTAGTTTTTTATGGAAACGCCCTTTGGGAACCGAGTAGCACACGGCGCACTTTGGTTTGGAGAGTTCCTATGGGAACAAACTGCCACACATTGCACTGTTTTATAGATACGTCTTGTGGGAACGAAGTTACAGCAGCGCAGTATTGTATGGCGGAGTCCTCTGGGAACGAAGTACCACAGAACGCATAGTTCTATAGAGGCGTCCTGTCGGAACCATTTAGCACATACCGCACTCATCTATAGAGGAATCCTGTGTGAATCAAGTGGCACACAACGCAGTGTTTTACATACACGTCTTTGGGAACTAAATGGCACAAACCGCACTGTTATATAGAGAAGTCCATTGGGAACCATGTGGCAAACAGCGCAGTGTTTTATATAGACGTCCTGTGGGACCGAAGTGGCACATAGCGCAATGGTGTATATAGACGCCATTGTGGAAACCAAGTGGCAAAAGCTTAGTGCTTTATCGAGACGTCCTGTGTGAACCAAGTGGCACACAGCACACTCTTTCAATACAGATGTCCTGTGGGAATCAAGTGGCACACAACGCACTGTTTTATGGAGATGTCCTGTGGGAACGTTGTTACACAGAGCGTACTGTTTTTATATACGTCCTTAGGAAACCATGTGGCACACAGCGCCCTCTTTTATAGAGATTACTGTGGGAACATAGTGCCAAATTGCGCACCGTTTTATAGAGATGACCTATGGCACCCAAGTGGCAAAAGCGCACTGTCGTATAGACACGTCCTGTGGGACCCAAGTGGCACAAAGCGCAGTGTTGTATAGAGATGCCCTGTAGGAACCAAGTCGCACAAATCGCATTGTTGTATAGAGAATTCCTGTGGGAACCACGTGGCACAAAGCGCACTGTTGTATAAAGAAGTCCTTAGGGAACCAAGTGGCACAAAACGCCCTGTCTTATAGACAAGCCCTGTGGGAACCGAGTAGCACACAACCCTGTTTTGTTTAGAGACGCTTTTTGGGAACAAAGTGGCACAGAGCGCATTGTTGTATAGAGACGTCCTGTGTGAACCAAGTGGCACACAGTTAACTGTTATATAGAGATGCCCTGTTTGAACCAACTGGCATCAGCTCATTGTTGTTTACAAAAGTCCTGTTTTAATCCAGTGGCACAAACCGCAGTGTTTTATAGAGGCGTCCTGTAGGAACCAAGTGGCACACAGCGCAGTGTTGTATAGAGACGTCCTATGTGAACCAAGTGTCACACAAGGCACTGTTCTTTAGAGATGTCCTGTGGGAAGTAAGTGGCAAGAGCTGCGAGTTGTATAGAGACGCCCTGTGGGAACCATGTGGCACAGAGCGCACTGTTATATAGAGGCGCCCTGTGGGAACCAAGTGGCAAAAGTTCAGTGTTGTATAGAGAAGTCCTGCTTCAATCCAGTGGCATATACCGCAGTGTTGTATAGAGATGTCCTGTGGGAACCAAGTGGCACAGATCGCAGTGTTTTATAGAAACGTCCTGTGGGAACAACGTAGCGCACAATGCAATGTTGTATAGAGACGTCCTGTGAGAATCAAGTGGCACACCACGCAGTGTTTTATAAAGATGTCCTGTGGGAATAAATTGGCACAAATCGCAGTGTTTTATAGAAACGTCCTGTGGGAACAACGTAGCGCAAAGCGCAGTGTTCAATAGAGGCGGCCTGTGGGAACCAATTGACAAGAGCTCAGTGTTGTATAAAGGCGTCCTGTGGGAACCAAGTGGCACAAAGCGCAGTGTTGTATAGAGACATCTTATGGGAACCAAGTGAAAAGAACGCTGTGTTGTATAGAGACGCCCTGTGGGAAAAAATTGTCACTAAGCGCAGTGTCGTATTGAGAGGTCCTGTGTGAACGAAGTTGGAAAGAGCGCACTGTTGTATAGAGGCAACCTGTGTGAACCAAGTGGCAAGAGCTCAGTGTTGCATAAAAAAGTCCTGTGCAAATCCAGTAGCACACACTGCAGTGATTTATTGAGACGCCCTGTGGGGCAACGTGGCATACAGCGCAGTTTTGTATAGCGGCGTCCTATGGGAACCATGTGGCATAGAGCGCAGTGTTTTATAGAATGGTCCTGTGAGATCCAAGTAGCACAAATCGCACTGTTTTATAGAGAGGTCCTGTGTGAACCACGTGACAAAGAGCGTACTGTTTATAGAGATGTCCTGTGGGAACCAAGTGGTAACAGCGCAGTGTTGTATAGAGACATCCTGTCATAACCGAGTGTCACGCAGCGCAATGTTGTATAGAGACGTTCTGAGAGAACCAAGTGACACAGAGCGCCATGTTTTATAGAGCCGTCCTGTGTCAACCAATTGGCACACAGCGCACTGTTGAATATATATGTCCTGTGGGATCCTATTGGCTCGAAACGCACTGCTGTATGTAGAATTCCTTAGGGAACCAAGTCGCAACAGCGCACTGTCCTACAGAGACGTCCTGTGGGACCCAAATCTCACACAGCGCAGTGTTGTATATAGACGCCTTGTGGGAACCAAGTTGCAAATTTCAGTGTTGTATAGAGACGTCCTTTGTGAACTAATTGCACATAGCGCACTGTTGTATACAGACGTCCTTTGGGAACCAAGTGGCACAGAGCGCCCTGTAGTACATAGATATCCTGTGGGAACCTAGTGGCTCACAGCGCACCGTTTTATAGACCTGTACTGTGGCAACACAGCACTTTTGTATAGATACTTACTGTGGGACCCAAGTGGTACACAGGGCTGTGTTTTATAGAGACGCCCTTTGTGGAAACAAGTGGCAAAACCTCAGTGTTGTATAAAGATGTCCTGTGGGAACCAAGTGGCCCACAGCCACTGTTTTTTATAGACTTCCTGTGGGAACCAAGTGGCACACAAATCACTGTTTTATATAGAAGTCCTTAGGGAACCAAGTGGCACACAGCGCCATGTTATATAGAGACGCCCTGTGGGAACCAAGTGGCACATAGCCCTCTGTTGTTTAGAGCCGTCCTGTGGGAAACAAGTGGCACACAGCACAGTGTTGTATAGAGACGTCCTGTGTGAACCGAGTGGCACACAGCGCACTGTTTTATATCGACGCCCTGTGTGAACCAAGTGGCAAAAGCTCAGTGTTGTTTAGAGACGCCCTGTATGAACCAAATTGCACATAGCCCTGTGTTGTATAGAGATGCCCTGTGGGAACCAAGGGGCACACAGCGTAGTTTTGTGTAGAGACGTCCTGTGTGAACCGAGTGATTCACAGCGCACTGTTTTATAGAGACGCCCTGTGGGAGCCAAGTGGCAAAAATTCAGTGTTGTATAGAGACGTCCTCTAGTAATCCAGACACACATAGCTCAGTGTTTTATAGAGACGTCCTATGGGAACCAAGTGGCACACAGCGCAGTGTTGTGTATAGACGTCCTGTGTGGAACCAAGTGGCACAGAGCGCAGTGCTTTATATAGACGTCCTGTGGGAATCAAGTGGCACACAGCGCAGTGTTTTATATTGATATCCGGTGGGAATCAAGTGGCACAGAGCTCACTGTTTTATAGAGACGCCCTGTGGGATCCAAGTGGCAACAGATCAGTGTTCTATAATGACGTCCTGTGGTAATCCAATGGCACACAGCGCAGTGTTGTATAGAGACGTCCTGTGGGAAGCAAGTGGCACACAGCACAGTGTTGTTTAGAGGCGTCCTGTGGGAACCAAGTGGCATCAGCTCAGTGTTTTTAGAGACGTCCTGTGGTAACCAAGTGGCAACAGCTCAGTGTTGTATAGATACGTCCTTTGGTAATCCAGTGGCACACAGCGCAGTGTTTTATAGAGACGTACTTTGGGAACCAATTGGCATACAGCGCACTGTTTTATAGAGACGTCCTCTGGGAACCAATTGGCTCACAGCCCAGTGTTGTATAGAGAAGTACTGTGGGAACCAATTGGCATACAACGCACTGTTTTATAGAGACGTCCTGTGGGAACCAATTGGCACACAGCGCAATGTTGTATAGAGACGTCCTGTAGGAACCAAGTGGGGCACAGTGCATTGTTTTATATAGACGTCCTGTGGGAACCTAGTGGCACACAGCGCACTGTTTTATAGAGACGCCCTGTGGGATCCAAGTGGCAATATCTCATTGTTGTATAGAGACGTCCTGTGGTAATCCAGTGGCACACAGCGCAGTGTTGTATAGGGACTTCCTGTGGGAAGCAAGGGCACACAGCGCAGTGTTTTATGGAGCCATCCTGTAGGAACCAAGGGGCATCAACGCAGTGTTGTGTAGAGACGTTGTTTAGGATCCAAGTGGCAACAGCTCAGTGTTGTATAGAGACGTCCTGTTGTAATCTAGTTGTACAAAGCGCAGTGTTGTATAGAGACGTCCTGTGGGAACCAAGTGGCAAAGAGCGCAGTTTTGTATAGAGACGTCCTGTGAGAACCAAGTTGCACACAGCGCATTGTTTGATAGAGACGTGCTGTGTGAACCAAGTGGCACACAGCGCAGTGTTGTGTAGAGCCATCCTGTGGTAACCAAGTGACACACAGCGCATTGTTTGAATACAGACGCCCTGTGGGAACCAAGTGGCACACAGCGCACTGTTTTTTAGAGACATCCTGTGGGAACCAAGTGGCAACTGCGCAGTGTTATTTAGAGACGTCCTCTGGAAACGAAGTTGCAACAGCTCGGTGTTGTTTAGAGATGACCTTTTTTAACCCAGTGGCACACAGCGCACTGTTGTGCAGATACTTTGTGGTATCCAATTGGCACGCAACGCAGTGTTGTATAGAGACGCCCTGTGTGAACCAAGTGGCACACAGCCAGTGCTGCTTCAAGCTGTAATTTCGGCTGACGGTACCTGCAGCTTGCGGCTGTGAATGGTTTCAGCAATGCTGTTGCTGACAGCAGCCCAACATTGCTGCAAAAACAAGCAGACAAGCAGTCTGAACTGACGAACTGTGTAAACTCTTCTCTCCGCCGAATGTCTAACACAATTTGCGCGTCTAATGCAACACTACGTTGCTGGACATTAGGGGCCCTCTTCTGGAGGACCGCTGCTGGAAAGTAATGCTACGACATATTTACTGAACACCTGTTTTACGGACTGTTTAAATCACTGCCTTCACAAATCTCACTAAACTTTGGATGCCCAATAAGCGTCAGTGTCAACCTGAATCTCGTTGTTTTTCTGATAATGGTGGTGGTTGTGGTAGTTGTGATGGTGTTGGTGGTGTTTGTGGTTCTGGTGTTTTTTGGTGGTGGTTGTGGTTGTGGTGGTGGTGGTGGTGGTGTTTGTGGTTGTATGGTGGTTGTGGTGGTGGTGTGTGTGGTTGTGTTGGTTTGTGGTGGTGGTTTTTGTGGTTTTGGTGGTTGTGGTTGTGGTGGTGGTGGTGGTGGTAGTGGTGGCTGGGCTAGTAGTGGTAGTGGTGGTGGTCGTGTTGGTAGTGGTGGTGGTAGTGATGGTGGTGGTGGTAATAGTGGTGGTGGCAGTGGTGGTGGTGGTGGTGGTGGTGGTGGTGGTGGTGGTGGTGGTGGTGGTGGTGGTGGTGGGGGTGGTGGTGGTGGTGGTGGTGGTGGTGG
>Ga0123354_10008859_pt1 | contig 15344 bp, 6 predicted proteins | sample TergutLab28metaG_2_FD_97872 | JGI IMG/M metagenome (GOLD analysis project Ga0123354, IMG submission 97872) | Labiotermes labralis P4 segment gut microbial communities from Petit-Saut dam, French Guiana - Lab288 P4 | ecosystem: Host-associated > Arthropoda: Insects > Digestive system > Gut ...
TACCCACTGCATTTTTGCCCGCTTCCTCTGATCCAAAAAACCTAAACATTCTTCATCAAACCAGGGTTTATGCTGTTTCCATTCGTGCATACCTAGACTCTCTTTCGACGAGATTTGGATATTATGTTTAATGTTCCCCCAAATCCTATTTACATCCTCGTCCTATATATATATATATATATATATATATACACATACATATACACTTATACACATATACACACACACACACACAGAGAATACCCAGCTAGAATCGAAACCAAGTCATACAATCTACAAAATCGCTTAAAAAACCGATATTAATATATGCATTATATAATAAAATTACCTGCAAATTACAGCAGGTGTTGAAGACAAGTTCCATTACTCAGGTATGCACGATGTCTGATGAAAGCTCTTTGAATTTTTGTCTAGAAAGAAAATGCCGACCATTCTTGCGAGATGATTTAAGATCCTCACGAGCGCGAGCACTAATCTGTGTGTGGATTTTCCTTATATAATTTCCTTTCAGACTTCCCCACATAAAATAGTTCATCGGGCAAAGAAGCCTACTCCAGGGACGACTAATTATTCGGTCTCCAAAAACGTAACGCACGGCAGCCTTTCAATTTTTATCTCCATCGAGCTGCTGCGCCGTTTTGCTCAGAGAATTCATATTCATACACATTTAATTTTTCAACAAATGGTGCGGTAATTTTTTCACTGAACCTTTATGAATTTATTGTCTGAAAAAATGTGGTTCCAGAATTTTTGTCTCCCTGACGGCGCAAGGTACCACAATATTAATGCCACGTAAGGACCCTTGTTCATAAATCTGAGGTTATCTACCGACCATCAACTCTTATTTTGTGTATTTTGGCGGCCTTTTAAGTACAACCAAGTCACACGTGTAAAGTGATTTATCACGTGATCCACATAACCACAACACATTGCATTGCTGCACAGTACCTGTTACAAAGCACCCTAACAAAACAGCCTGCTTCCTGCGAGTTTTTTCAAATGTAATTTCGTACGATTTCAAATGGAGCAGTTTTATGACTACGTTAAAGATGACTTGGACACGTTGCTTCCTGTGATAAACTTCATAAGCATTTTCGTGGAAGCACTTGTAACCGCGATCCAATAGCATTTAATGCTTTTTTCCTCCTGAGAGATCAAGTCGTCCTTGTTATAGCTTCCTTTAAAAAGGAGCCTGTCCTAATTTTTTCACCAGTCGGTGTGGAAAGGGACTTATCTCCTAGTAACTAGAGTCACTCGCTGAATAGTCATATGACATTGTGTTATCAGTCTTTAAGCGACTGTCAACATTAATTGCACTTGTTAACGTAACTTTCATCCCGATCCATTAAAAAACACGATTTAACGGATGTATAAAAGTTAGTTCTTTTTATAATCGACCCCACTGACATAAATATTTATTCACGTTAAAATTGCTCTAGGCAAACTGCAACTTCTTTTAACTTTGAATCTAAAACAGAAGGCCGATTATAATGGAACCGCATCGTTAGTGTTTTCGTTACTTAGAGAGCGGCTAGGAATCAGTTTCCGAGTGAGGCCCTGTACGTTCTGTAGTGCCTCCCGGGGTGAGGATTCTGACTTAAAATACGCCCTACCCAAAGAGGCTCTAAGATACCGTAACTTCGCCGGTACGTTCTAGCGTCGTTTTAGCCTTAACAGTTTTGATAGTGCTGCCACCATTCAGTTTTGGTTTTCCTTATCAGATTACTGACATCTGCTTCTTTTCTAAATATCGTTGCCACCTCCGAAGGGAAAAATCCTGTAGGTAAATTTTAGTCTGCGTAATTTCCTCTCAGTTCGCGTAGCTACCAGGGGGGAAATCGAAGATGTTTTAATGCAGGTGTCACGCTCTTACTACTGACTAAGAAATCTAAATATACTGCAAAGTAGTATAGTCTAATTACTAAAACTGTATTTCTGCAAGAGTTAAGCTATTCACAAAATATACAATTTATAATTAATTGCAGAGTTGTATAAATTTTCCATCAAAGCCAAAGTTTCTCCAGTCAAATTAAAATAATTGCCTTTCCTTAACCTTCTCTATAGCCCGGTGCAGCACCAAAGTTTCAGAATCTAAGCGTTAAAAAATTAGCCCAATAACATTCACCAAAAGTGTTCAGCTCTACGTGGATATGACTAAATGAAGTACAAAATTCTAAATACATTCAGCATGACTTACCTTTCACAAATTGAAGCCAAATAAATATCAGTCACATAAAATTAACTTTCTTCTAAGTAAAGAGCCCGGAGCCGACTCTACGCATGTAACAAACTTCAGTAACACTAGTGAGACAAAATAAACTGTGGCGTCGGGTTATATAAAAAGTCGAGGTACGCAAAATGACTGCTCAGGCATTCTGTCAGTGTAACGAACTGTTGAGCAGCAAGCCACCTCACCGCCAACGTGCTGTGACAAAATACGTCAGTGTCCCAAATTCTAACTAGAATTTTCCAAATTTTAACATTCATTCCAGTTCTTTGACGTCACCACATCGTCCAGCCTCGGTTTGCCGCTCATGCAGTAACCTTTACCTGTAAAGTAAGAAGCTTCCCTTGCCCACGCCATGAAGGCGTATACGAGGGGTAGAGGTATAGTTCCAATAATTCTTAACCTTGGCACTAATTTGATATTAATGGCTACCTACACGTTCCGGTCACCTAATAAGAGGGAGGGAATGCCAGTACCTAGTGAAATGGAGGGTTCTCGGGCACCAGGGACGACCTGGACTTTCAATGTAACAGAAAAGTATCTCTCCCTACCGGGATTCGAAACGCAGACCCTCCAGCCTGTAATCTGAACGCTACACTCTCTATACTACTCCGGCTTCCAAACAAGTAGTAAGAGCCTAAAATAACTGCATTAGAAGTCTCATAATTTGTAGGCTACGCTTAACCAAATAATAGATTGATAACATCATGCAGGACAACATTAACAGGCATGTCACCACGCGTGCACGTGATGTGAAAAATGGCATAACTTCAGTGTAAAAAATTAGAAAACAACTTTCAGGATTTTGACTTTTGCTGACCGTGCCTCTCAGTTGTTTCATAATAAGTTTTATTTCATGCCTCTACATGTTTCGAGCACATATGCGCGAAACATGTAGCGGCATGAAATAAAACTTATTGTGAAACAAAAATTTTGTACATCAAGTTGGTTAATTACTGTGATAAAAAAACTTTCAATATGTTTAACAACACGCAGGAGGATAATACTGAAAATAAGGTTAGGAAAATTGGCTGGGAAAATGAGTACTTGTTCCATCGTGCTTATAATAGGGCTGGGTGTAGGTGTTTTGCACAAAACCTTCGATGCAATAAAGACAAGAAATTTCTTTATTGCCTGAAGGACTGCGAGCTGCTCATAAGGGACTCTTCCTAGTTGAGTTACGTAGTATTGATAACTTTCATGAAGGCATCTATTTGCCCGTTTATAAAAAAAATTTCAGTTGTATCAATTCAAAGAATATTTGTTTCCCTAATGATTTATTAATTTGTTCAGGCTAAGAAGTGAGCTCTTTATATTCCTTTCTGTCGCTAATCTAATCTTTCACTTAAGTATGCCTATAAAGCTGGCTTAGAAGCCGCCGACGTACTTTACATGGCACGTGACGAATATCTGCCCACAGGAATTCCTTCGAAATACAACTACATCACTGGGTAATCATATTCATATATGTTGAGACCACTACACTGCATCTAAGAGCAGAGGGCAGATTACCCACTGATCAGATGTTATATCCCAGAACGAATCCTCAGCAACACGTGGCGTAATCCACGCTACTCGCAATGCAGTGCCCCCCATGGGTTCGAAGTATTCGCTCCCTCAGCTAGTGAGCGATCAGCTGATCGCGTGCGGTCCATGCACTGAGGGGCAGGGGGGGGGGCGGTATCAAGCAGGACTGAGACGCCAGGCTTGCTGGATCGCGTGGAGTGACAGGGGATGACGGGGGGCGGGGGGAGCCTATGAAACCCCTACCATTCATCTATTACGCAAATCGTAACCGAAATAGTTCGATTTTAAGGCAATTCATACAGTCTGAATTCGATTCCTTTCCCACAGCGGGGATCTTCCTTTCGAATTTGTCCAATTTAGATTTTCTCTCAGAAATTCACCGAGACAAGACTTTTTTAAGGCGGAACCCCAGTTTAACTCACCACCTACCAGTAACTATCAGCCACCACAGCTCACACCACCCCTGTTGAGGACATTTCTGTGTCAGGCCTGTTTTAGATAAACGTCACATTTCACACGTCTGACATGAATTACACTGATGAACTGCCCTCCGCCAACAGGCAGCCCCCCCCCCCCGGGCAAGCCTCCTCCGTCAGAAGCACTTAATCAGAGGGTTATGCAGATAAGGCGTCCTGCTTGACTGTGGGAGATGGAATGATCCAGACCGTCAGCTGGAGCTACCAACAGAGACCTACATAGGCCAACCTGCTCGGTGTGTTGTTCTTTGTCAAAAAAAACTCTAATTATACACTATCCTTTTTCAAATACTACAATTGTTCACACTTTTTACAAACAGTCGGACTGGTGATATTAATTTACTGCAGATGGCCACCCGTAATTACGTGCAACACAGGTTACCTTTCATTTAAAGTCTAATAACAGACTAAATCTCGCCTTGTTGCATTATGTTGTACATAGTAGCTTTAGAAATTTCCCGGAATTCTCTGGTATAATTTACATGATTTTTTGAATGCCAGGGCCTTGGTCATTATGAGTTAATCCCTGGTGGTAAAACTGTTAGTACAGAAATGTACATTGATATATTCCGTCGCCTTAGAAATGCGGTCAGAAAGAAATGCACCGAAAAATGAAGAACCAACAGTTGATTTCTCCTTCATGACAATGCCCCTGTACACTGTTCTGATTTTGTCAACGATTTGTTAGCAAAGAACATTGTGACAACACTGGCGCATCCTCCATACTCTCCTGACATGGCTAAAACTGTTTTTTTACCTGTTCTCTCTATGGAAATCAGCATTAAAAGGGTGCCGCTTTTGAGACTCTACTGACATCATTAAGAATGCGACGGCGGAGCTGAAAAGGCTCTCACAAAATGGCTTCCAGGAACCTGTCACGTGCATTTTTGTGCTGAATTTCCTGGACACATCGCAATCGACAAATCCAGAAACGTTACAGTAGAATGAATACCCTTCAAGTCAATGGAGTTTTAACTAAATATGTAAAGTGTTTTCAAGGAGTTTATCCAATAGATTTTTTAACATTCACACTTATAAAACCATCAATAATTGTCATCAGTCTCGATAAGCATTACATGCCTGGTTCGCATTGGGTAGCTGTTTATTTTCCGACTATGGATACGCCGAATATTTTGATTCGTACGGTCTACAACCATACAAACTTGAAAGCATGGCCTACCTACATCGTCACTCAATTTCTTTGACACTTAACCGCCACAGATTACAGGGTTTAAATTCGAATGTCTGCGCTCATTACTGCTGCATCTACACCCTCCACAGAGCCTAGGGACTATCCACGACGTCATTCATGAACATGTTTTTACCTGCTCGCTACAACTGCAACGATATAAAGGCAGTACACATGTTTCGCGCTCAGTTTGGAGAGTGTCCCGCTTGCAGCCGTTTGGAGCAGCATCAGCAGTTTAGAAAGTCGCAGATATAAATGAAGGTACGTTCAGTCATAATTATTAGTCAGCAATGGTTTTCTTATTGATTGATTTCACCTACTTGAACGGGCGGGATAGTGACTTCGTGGTCAAAGAGTTGGCAAATGTCGACTCTTATAGTAACAGGGTATCATCATATGTCTTTAAGAGACCGTACGGTTGGGAAGATGGACCCATGCTTAACGCCAGAATAAATCAAGCAATTGTCCATTGTGTAACTGGAATTGCGGTGATATACTTTATTCAGAGCTGGAAACTGTGATACGTCGTGAGGCATCACCCGCTGTTGCCATCTATTGCTTCGGGCCTCAGAAAACATCCTAGATATCATTAATGATTTCCATATGTGGGAGTCGCTTAAACGTACCCACTTATTAAAAATGCAAGGAATAAATTACGTCTCCTACCCGAATGATAACCTGCAACCGCAAGTGAAGATTGGAACTTCTTCGGTTTATGTGGTGTTAAATGACATACAGCGGTTCATTCTGGTGACATTCAAGAGTCATATACCCAAGAGTGAAGTACACAAACTTGGTGACGCGCGATATACCCTGCTACGTACTGTGGACGGTATATACGTATCACGTCTGAGGAAGATAAGGTGTAACTAATTAAAGCATATTGGTCATGTCTCATGGATTTAGCAAGTTTCTGTATAGACAGAAAAGTGATCAAATTCGGTAGACTGCAAGAGGAACTGGTGGAGTGGCGAAATAAGTGTTTTGAATCTAAATAATTTGTACACCACCAAACACAAATTCCACCTATTTCGAAATATTGTATGATGAACTAAGCTATAGAACACACCATGACTAAATACCTACCTTGTTTATAAGCGTGGAAATAATATTGTATTTTTATTTATAAAAATTTTATATTTTTAATTAGAAAAATGTCTTTATTTGTTATCCTTTTTACTATAACATATATACCTAGGGTGGGATTGTTGTAGGATGTCTGAGGTGTTTTCCTATTTCCTTTCTTCAAAAACGGATTCGAAACTAAAATATTAAACATGTAAATATTTAAAATTAGCACGCTTTCACTATATTGTACCAAAATTTAAAACTAAAGCGCGTCCGCCATATTGTATCAAAATTTAAACCTAACGTGCTTCCGCCATAATGCGTATTAAATTTAAAATTAGCGCGCGTCCGTCATATTTTGTAGTAAATTTAAAACCAGCGCTTATCCGCTATATTCTAAAATCGTAGATATTTAAGTTAGGTTAGTAACAATTTAAAAATTTCGTCATTCAAAATTGTTATGTGTAAACAAAATAACTGGGTCATTTACCTTCACATAATATAAACAAAGGTCACGAGATGTAAATAAAGTTATATAAGCATAACAAGGTTAAAGCAGCTATATTTGTTTTATATAACGTTGTAAACAAAACCACGTTTTTAAGTTTAATAACATGGTTTCAGGCTATAAAATGTGAACAAAAGTCACGTGATGTAAACAAAGCCATGTAACTTAACCTATTCAAACTTACGTTCCAATAGGAATAACCGCCATGTTTGTTTTATATGACGTTGTAAACAAAACCGTGTGTTTCAGTAAACATAACTTAGCCTCAGGCTATAAATTGTAAACAAAAGTAACGTGATGTAAACAAAACCATGTGACCTAACGTATTTATACCTAGGTTTAGGTACGCATAACTGCCACATTTGTTTTGATATGACGTTGTAAACATTTTCATGTTTAGTTTTATACACCATTAAAAATGGCTTATACGTTAACAAAGCAAAAAGTTCATATACCTTCATATAATATAAACAAAAATCACGTGATGTAAATGAAACCATATGAGTACAACAAGTTCATTTTAGGTTAGACGTAGCCTCGGGCTATAAAATGTAAGCAAAACTTTGTGATGTAAACAGAACCACATGAGTATAACAAGTTCATGTTTAGGTTTTGATGTAGTCTCAGACTACAAAATGTAAAAAAATCATATGACTTAACCCATTCAAGGTTAGGTTTTACCGTCATATTTTTATATTACGTCATTTCCTGAAAGATGTAAACAAAACCACGTCACAATCCATTCAAAGTTAGGTTTCACATCCAAATTTTTTATATGACGTCACATCCTGTAAAGGTCATTGTACCCTCCGTCATTTTTATTTACCTCTGACTTCACTTCCTGTAAAATGTTAACAGAACTACGTGATTTAACCCATTCAAGGTTAGGTTTCACCACCATCTTTGTTTACCTCTGACGTCAAAGTTAGTTTAAGAGGTCACTGACGTTGCCCAACCTGCAGGCTTAGTACTCCTGCCAGACACGAATCCTTTTCAGTACGTTTAGTGGACGTGCGCAGAGTAACCTTCCAGTCTCGCTTACACATACTTCGCGCATGTTTGTGACGTGCACGGAATAGCTGTGCTCATTTGAATTAGAGTTTTCAGATAAGTCAGTATTACATTATCTTAAATGGCAAGTACTCAGTTGAATTTCGCAGATTCACACCGACTTCTATACCCACAATTTTCACGTTTCCACTATGTTTCTGAGGGCTACCTACCTACCATAAATGTGTGAGTGATTGAGAGTGCTTCTTCTGATCCAAAGAATAAGTGATGAATGTTGTGTACCATAGAAGGCAGGGTACTTACTACTCGTACGATTTATACAACTCCTATGTTTAATAGAAAAAAGAAATCTTCTTGACGGTTTTGCTTCGTTCCCTTTGTCCAAATGCCAACGCACAAATTTTGGAGTGTCCGTTTCAATTTGAACAGCTTTCCAGAGTAGGAATGTTCAGTCCTAGGATCCATACACAACATCAGTCTGCTTTGCGCGTCTGGAGGATTTCAGAATGTTATGCTTATGTATTTGAATTTGTTCTTAGCCCTCAGTCCTAGAGCTCGCTATCCGAATTCTTTGATGTTGCCTCCGTTCTTCTCGCGCAACTGATGCATAAGATGGCGGCGGCTCGTCGGGGAATACTGTAAGCATAAAAACAGAAGTAAGCGAAAAAAGTAATCAATTGATTTCAGGAATAACTTTTTTATATATTACAGACGAGGAGGCACGAATCGCCAGTATTGTGTTCCTCCTGTAGTTGTATAGACAGATTTGGATGTCAATGCCGTATTTATAATACTGACTCTACAAAGTAATTGAAAAGTCCCCGTGCACGTTTTGGAAGTAGGATAAAAGTTAGACTGGAGTCACAGTGAAAGTACGGTACCTGTGGCTACAAAAGGTGTTGGAAATAACCCAGCTGTTTTGCGACAGAGATCGCGTATGCCATTCAATTAGTCGCAGGTATGGGGCTTGTCTTCTAGCAGAGTGCTGAAATGCCCTTAAAGAAGTGCACAGGAAATATATTCCTCATCAAGTATTTTATATTTTATTTACTAACTTTTGGTCCATTTGTACCCTAAACCAATCAAACATTTTACGTTTTAATCACTAACTACAGTGTAGTAATCAACAATGGGGAGACATTCGAACAATCTGTAATTATTCGCCCACATTCTGTACTCCATTTTTATTTTTATAAAGTGTTTAAAAACCTTGACGTATGCGTCCCCCTTTTTTGGCTGCAGACACTTAGACTGTACGCATTTCAAATGCATATTACGATGACTGATCAAATACTATCAATAACTTAAGTCGAATAATCTTTAATAATTTGTTCCTAAGTTTACCAACACATCTTTGGTGTCTATGTGTGAGTAATTGGCAAGAAAAGACTTTTGAACAATTTTTTATATATTATACTCCTATGATTCAATTGTTACTTGTACATACGTACATATAGAGGCTACTGGTATGAATCAAGAATTATTTATAATGACCAGACAACTTAATTTAAGATTGCAGAAAACTAACTGAAATTCTAGAGAGGATAAAATATTTTATTTTCTTCATTCTTCACCCATTTCCTTAATTTTTTCTTTTATTTCTCCCTTTGTTCCTTTGAAACTTTACCTATTTCCGTATTATCTCCATTAAAACAACGCTTTAACTTAAATATGAATCTTTTAGAGTTTCGAATACAGAATTTCTCTCTGTTTACACGTAAAATAACAAGGCTCGAGGAAGGTACAATATACGTACTGTACATAGACACCACATTCGTAGTCATAAATCGTCTCCTATTAAACATATGCTCATGTATATGCAGTCGTAAGTTAGCAATTGACCCCTGTCAAAGCTCTCTTGTTTAACGTTCTACAGTAAAATATACTTGTGTATAAATTTAAATAGAATCTTTCAAAAGCACTGTCTGACCTCTGTCACAAAACACATAAGTGTACACATTAGCACTTTCCTTGTTTTTCAAGTAACTGAAATATTTGACTATTATCTGGTAAATTTGGTGTCGTAAAATTACCTAATCACACCTTCATATCGGACGTCTCTCAGATCTTTAAAGAAGCCACTAGGTTAAAATACAGAATCATTAGTTTTTCTGCAGTTTTCGAAATTTAAGGCGAGATAGAAAATACGGACATAGACACACCTGGAGGAGGTTCATAGGGAGGGGGCCGTATCGTATATGGAGGCAGCTGATGTGAATGAGGGTAAGCCGAATCGTAGAATATCCCACTTCCTGCTTCTTCCGAATAGGCATTCCCAACAGACCGTCGTGGCTGATAAGGTGCGGTACCAACCACGGCAATGGAGGTGGGACCTGATAAAAACAAGCAAAACGTGTTACAAAATGCCTACGTGTTTTGTCAGTGCATATGCCGCTTGAATCTTGACATAGGCACAAGCATGGAACTTAGTAGCCACCATACCCATTACCATAACTTCCAAAAACAGAATGGAATTAGGCATAGGGTATTAAAATAGACACCATGCTGTGTGTTTGAAATCATAGTTTCTCCTCTTCAATTATATTAGGTTTCTTTTAAGATTATTAACAGTTTACTTTATGCACAAGTGGCTTTCCAAAATTTTAATATGGAAATAACAATGCCTTGAAAAGAAAGAAATTAATAATCCTTTGTCTACCTGGAGTAACTCAACGAAAGTAGTGTATATGTTACAGTCTAGACGACCGGAATTTAATTCCCGATGAGTCCTGAATTTCATTACTACAACCTCGCCCAGATCAGCTATATGACTCACACATTCTTCCGTTCGGTGGGTATTGTGAATTCTTTGATAGAGTTTCAGGCAAACGGGTCTTGAATTTAATTAGGTAACTTCATATACAACTAATTTTCAAGATTAAGAATTTCGCCGTAAGTAATCTTGGCGTAGTGCTTAATTAGTACAAGAAAATGAAGATTTGAGGATTTTTGACTTCACATTTTAATCATATTGTTTAAATATTTGATGTGTTCAACAGATGAGAAAAAAATTATACTCCTTAACATTTATGTGGCAGAAGATTTTTGTTGTTTTTGTTATTATTATTGTTTTTATTTTATGAATGATTTTAACAGCAATAATAGTGTTGGTGGTAGTAGCAATAGTATTAGCCTATCATTTCATTACAGGAAATCACAGCATTATAATGGCATGTGTCTTGTAGTTGAACTCAGAGTTTTGTAAGCAATAATATGACTCACATATTTAAAAAAGTATGTATTACTGTGGTTGCTTAGAAAGTTTCTGATAGCATAGAATCTGTCAAAGTAGACCTACTGTCTTTTAAAGATGATGTTTGCTTATAGTGCTTTATGAACTACCTAAGTGTTCCGCATGACAGGTTTTCCACAGTTACATTAATATATTGTAATTATTATTATTATTATTATTATCAACACCCATATTTAGGCAGTAGACCATGTCTTAAGTTGTCCAAAAAGGAAGAGGCTTATCTCAAGGCAAATCAGCATAGATCGAAGACGGGAAGTAAACCTGAAGTGAGGCCTCCTAGCGCACACTCACTTATAGAATTTTTGCTTCTCGGCAAGTGCTTTTATTTGATTAGAAAAAGCCATGAAGGAAGTATGAACAGTGTTCTTTTGCCATAAATGAATTATACTTTACATTCATTAGCCTGACGTTTGCATTAATATAAAAATAGAGGGATGAACTAAGTGAGTAAGAATTGGTTACTACTGGTGGATACATCGAATAATTTGAAGAGTTTTGTTCCTGCGTTGTTGCCAAACCTCGAATTAACTTCCTTTATTTTCTACAAAGTTGTCATAGGAATTACATCTAATTGTTTGTTAAAGTAATCTTTACATGCAACTTCCACAAACTTAATAAAGTTCAATAACTTGTTTAACAAATCAGTGACTGGGGTCTCTTCAATCTGCCTTCGAATAGGCACACAAGAAATTGTTAAATAATACACGTTCTGACTAAAGTCAAATACCAACAATAAGTACTAATCAGATCCTAATTGCGGCTTTCCCTATACACTCTATCCAGCATTAGACCACACGCGATTTATCTTGCAACTCATGCTTGTAGTCTGCAGCAAGAAATTAAATGGGGTCATAATTCCCGTAGTGTCGACTTCTAATTTTCAAACTTGTCTGTTGATATAGGTCTGTGCAAACTTGCTTAGAGATAATTCTCCTCTTTTGTAGGTACCTTCACGAGTTGCGTAGGACAGATAGGCACTTACAGGAAATTAGAAATATCTGCAGCCTGCTGCCCTGTGCTTATAATGAAATGTTACAGACAGAGCACATATTTAAAAAATAGAGTTATATAACATAAATAAAAGTTTCTGCGGTGTGTTCAGTTGCAACAACAAAATAATTAAATTTTAAGCATACTATAAAAATCACAACATGTTTCTCGCAATAGTTCGTCGAAGGGCAAAAAATATTTAATGACCCACAGTGTGTGAACAGTAGTTTAGGAGATCCCTTGTACTAAGTCTGGCACTTGTAACAACCGAAAGCACTGTTTAGCTGTTCCTTGCTACTTTCTATATTTTAACAGCAGCTGTAATCAGTAACTTTGGCCACCAACCACAAATTAAAATGGCTGATACAGGTGAACAGAACTTAGGCCTTCCAAGAACAGTGGTTACCGGAACTTACAGGCAGTGTTTTCTTGTCGGGATTCAGCATCTCGGTTGATAAGTTTGCACCAGCGGTAACAGGCAGTCAGCAGGAGAAGCAGGCATAGTGAGCCCGTTGCAATGAGCACCACGTCCATCGGGCTGTAATACAAAATTCTCCCCTTACAGTTGCAACCAATTTCTTCCTTGAAATTTTAATGCGTAAACATTTTTTGCTTTTTCAAACGAAAATTTGCATAAATGACTACCCATGAGTAATGACTGGAGAATCTTTTGAACCGATTTACTTTAAATTTGACAATATTTTGTTTATAAGAACTCTTCAAACCATTCAAATTTAAAGTATGGCTGTAGTAATTGACGTATTATAAGAAGGACCACGCATAGATATATGATTCTGTGTCGGGGTAAAACAAGTAGGCAAGCATCTAATTTTGAACCCTTGTGAAATGTTATTTATTGAGATTTCAAAATTACACAACACTAATTTCGGACAAAAAATATACAGACATTAACAAGGTATAAGCATCATGTTTATAACTCTGGTAGGAAAACAGTAATTGTTGTAAAATAAAAAATGTACTAATAGTGCCATTGCAGTGCTGTCGGGCAATGAGAGTAGAAATAAAGCGATTGGATTTTTTTTAAAAAAATGGCAAAATTACAGCACCAAATGAAAATAATCTTTTGAGGAGTTAAGACTGATTTTTATCTGTAACTCTCTGTTGCGGTCAAATTCACCACAAAATAAACGAATTTCATTTTTGTTGTTTTTGTGTAGCAAGGATTTGAAAATTTCATAATTATCTTTGAATTATTTTCGCATTTCCCCTTTCAGTTTCCTTCTTCGTGTGCAACTTTTCTTGGAGTCAACGTTAAGATTGCGGAATATTATGGAAGTGAATGGAAGCAGTAAAATCTCCGCGAGATTGACGCTCCATTCAGAGCTGTTAACGTCTCTGCTGGGATTAGGTCTACAATTTTTATATGTTTTATATATCAGTTTCAAAACGTCTTTCTACGTTTTCCGACACCTAGACTCCATTGTTTCCTATGTTCCCACTGGCCTTCATTTAGGTTTATTTCGTTCATGACCTTCCTTGTACCTTCCATCTAGTTTATTTTAGGTCTTCCTCGTGCTCTCTTTTGTTTCGGCATCCACTTTAATGCTATTTGGGTAATCTTCCTTCTGCCATTCTTTGAATTTGGCCGTACCATGTAAGCTGGTTCTGCTCAATTTCTTTTATAATTGGTTCCTCTAGACCAATTTGTTGTCTTATAGTTACATTTCTAATTCTTTCTTTTCTTGATATTCTAGAGGACCTCCTTAGGGCATCCATTCCTGTAGCTTCGACCCGTCTTTTATTATTTTCTGTGAGTCTCCATGTTTCGGTACCATACAATAAACTGATTTTAATCAGTGCATTATAAATGTTCAATTTTCTCTTATTCCTTCTATAATTTTTATAATTGGTGTCAATTCACTCACTGCTGGGGGCAGCTGTAACCATTTCTGTGGTCGTAGTAACTACAGCTGGGAACTTGCAGCAGTGTAATCCACACAACTGAATGAATCAGTCTTTAAATAGTACATTCTTCTTTGGGCAAAACCTGACGCAGTTTCTATAATCCAGCAAGTTTTTTAGGCACTACTGAATAATGAAAGCATATCTTCCATCTGTATTATTTAGTATGGGTGATACCCGATGAATTGCGCTCATTCTGCGTTGTAAGCTGATTCAAGAGACAAAAACAAATAAGAAAATGATATACCCAGTGATTGCGCTCTACCGAATGTGTGAGGAAGGATAGACACTCCAATGATGGAAGTTTCCTTGTCGTGATTGACGTGGTTGTCCGCGGCTTGAAGTGCTGGACTAGGATGACTAAAAACTGGAGAGGAAAATTTTGAACAATTATTGCTATCGGAGCCTGTGGAAGTCCATTCTCTCCAACGTGAACCTGTATGTGAGACATAAAATTTAAAAGGCCAGTCCAAAAAGATACTGAACATTTGAAATAGCGCGCCAGTGAGCCGGCGCAGGACGCTTGAGACGGTGGTGCTGTTTAGCTGGGACTTTAAGCTTTATTTCGACACTAGCTACATCACGCCACTTTCAATTAGTCATGAGTTACGCGGCCTTGAGTGAACGTGTGTTTAGTGCCATCAGCGATTTTTTGCAAGTTGAAGAATGAAGGATCTTGAAGAGCAACGTGTTTGCGTGAAATTCTGTTTCAAATTGGGAAAAACATTTACGGAGACTTTTCAGATGTTACAACAGGCTTATGGGGAGGACTGTTTGAGCCGTACGCAATGTTACGAGTGGTATCAACGTTTCAAATCGAGTAGAACGTCCATCGAAGATGAACTCAAATCTGGACGGCCTTCTTCGTCAACGGGCGAGATCACAATGAGAAAGTGCGTCCTGTGATATGTGAAAATCGTCGTCTAACTATCCGTGAAGTTTCCGAAGAAGTAGGCATCTGTAAAAGTTCATGCCACACGATTTTGACCTAAAAACTGAAGATGCATCGTGTTGTCGCAAAATTTGTGCAGCGTCTGCTGACAGAGGAGCAAAAACAGAACCGCGTCACAGTCAGTCAGGAGCTATTAGATCGTTCGAATACTGATGAAAACTTTCTGAAAAATGTCATAACAGGTGATGAAACGTGGGTGTACGGCTACGATGTTGAAACA
>Ga0123354_10008860_pt1 | contig 15343 bp, 2 predicted proteins | sample TergutLab28metaG_2_FD_97872 | JGI IMG/M metagenome (GOLD analysis project Ga0123354, IMG submission 97872) | Labiotermes labralis P4 segment gut microbial communities from Petit-Saut dam, French Guiana - Lab288 P4 | ecosystem: Host-associated > Arthropoda: Insects > Digestive system > Gut ...
CGCCTCGTCCTGGACGACCCAAAACAGTGACCACCCCGGAGATTATTGATCAAATTCACGAGCTAATCTTGGAAGACCGCCGGATATCGGCTAAATCAGTAGCTGAGCAACTGGGCATCTCACGTGAGCGACTTGGGTCCATCATTCATGAAGATTTGGACATGTGGAAGCTCTCCGCGAAGTGGGTCCCGAAATGCATGAACGCGGATCAAAAACGTCAACGGTGCCAGTCGTCTGAGCAACTTTCGGAATTTTTTCGGGCGATCCAAATGATTTCCTGTCGCGATCTGTGACCATGGACTAAACCTGGTTATATCACCATGACCCGGAAACAAAGCAACAATCAATGGAGTGGCGGCATAGCGGCTCCTCCCGCCCCCGCCCCAAAAATTCCGGGTAAAATACCTGCTGGAAAAGTTCTCGCCTCGATTTTTTTCGGATCAAGACGGCATTCTCCTGACTGATTATCTTCCAAAGGGCCAAACTATCAACGCGGAGTATTACTTATCTCTGCTGGTGCAACTGAAGGACATTTTGAAGGAAAAACGACGCGGGAAGATCACCGAGGTGGTCTTGTTCTTGTACGAAAATGCCCCGGCTCACCGGGCACTTGCAACCCAGGACAAACTAGCCTATTTGGGTTTCCGGTGTCTTGACCACACACTCTATTCTCCGGATCTGACCCCGTCGCACTACCACCTGTTCGCTGGACTGAAAAAACAATTGAAAGGTCGCCATTTTTCGTCCGACGCGGAGGTCATTGCTGCAGCGGAGACCTAGTTGGACGGCCAACATACTGATTTTTTTTTGAGTGGCTTGCAAAAGATAGAGTAACGGGCTAAGAAGTGTATTCAGTTTCGTTGGGAGTATGTTGAATAAATCCCGAGTTTGGTCGCTGTAGCTTGTTTCCTTCCTGGTCGGGCTGAGGACTCATCAGCTCTCCCTCGTATGATCTTACACTTAAGAGTTGTCTATAGTTTAATAAGTTATACTTTATACATACATCGTGCATTATTAGAGGTCTAAACACGTGGGAATTTTCATGGACTGTGTGTGAAAAATATATACAATTTTAACATATAGTGCATTTGATAGTATTAATTAGTTATATTTTATAAACGCACAGACATTAATAACATTAAGACTGTACAGGCCCAATAGGCATAGGATATACAACATTACAAAAATAAGAAGGGGAAGCTACGTAAAACTAATCCCTGCACTGAATTTTCAAAATTATTTATCTATTTAATTTATTAATCTATGTCTTGTATACCTAAATTGATGTTAAAAACTCCCTGAAAAGATCTAAGAAATATCGAAACATTTTGCAGTTTTGAAGGATTGTAGTGAAAACAAATATAATTTTAACGTACAATTCGTTGGTATTACTTTGTGAGCTGTTTATAAATGCACGGAAATGCACAACATTAAGATTATTTTAATGTAATTAATGTTTTTTACATATTTTACAGATGTTTTCTCCTTGAAGCCAATTCTTAAAGAATCGAAACACATAGGAGTTTTGAAGATTTAATTGTAAAATTATCTACTGCAATACTGCAAATTTTGTTGGTTCTTGTACGAGTATAACCAATTAAAACAACCAATACATTTTACTTTACGCTAGCACCAGGCTTACACCTGAACACATCACCTACATTAGTCATATTATTCCATATATTATTTAAGCATACGAATTCCTATTTAAGTACAAATACGCGCCGCAATTCTACATTCTCCCGCAAGGGTGAGCATTAAGGTAACCTACATTCGCTTACAAAAGCATAGCATTTCTCTTCCACTTCCAACAGTGAAGCTGTGCGTCTCTCACAGTGTGCAGCCACCCAATGCACAGTTTGTGTTGGGCTCAAAACGTATGACAAGTCATAAAGTTCCCTGTCGGCCAAAAAAAACCGTAGCTGAACTGCTGCAGACATTTTGAATGATTATGAACAGCACGCACAATACAACTGCCCACGTTCACCTGCAGTCCCTGTCACAAGTTAACACAGTAAGATAAGTCAGTCGCACTGCCTTGAACTACAGGCTACCTATGTGAGCATATGACAGTTGTGCACTGCAGAAAACTTCGTGTTAGCAGACTATTATTATTATTATTATTATTATTGCTGCGCAGGATATTTACAATTATTTACCTGAAACAGATCATGTTCCTAGGGTACATAGTGTTGCATTTGTTCTAAAGGGTACAACTTATGGTACATGTAATTTTACTTCCCATTTTGAATTTTGTGTACTTTTAAATTAGTACTTTCCCAAGTATGTGTGCAGTGCCCAATATGGCTTTTATATGTTGTTCCTTGATTTCGTGTTCCGGTATTTTCTAATTGATATTCACATGGTTCTATTTACCCCTTTTATTAATGGTATTCCCTCTGTTTTTACATTCCACATTCGTTGTATTTCTATTGTAAGATCTTTATATTTTAGAATTTTCTCGGCTGCTGTCTGGACAACATTTCTCTCTCCTGAAATTGCAACATCTATCAGCGTACATGTTCCTTCATTATTATAACGGATTAGGATGTCCGGTTTATTGTTTAGGAAGGTTCTGTCTCTTTGCACGGTACGTTGCCCTAACTTCATGATTTGTTTCTACCAATTTTGGTACACGCTCGTACCACTGCCCTTTGTCTCATTTTGCCCCTATTTCCTTGCGTATGTTAAAGTGTGGTTGAGCACACACGCTATTGTGCCTCTTCGTGTATTGTTCTTTTGCCAATATTGCGCATGCTGGTAAAATGTGGTCTATTTTCTCGTCAAATGTCTTACATATTCTGCCTTTGCTATCGATTTCCATTTGTGATTTTTTTCCATGATAATTTAGTTTGTAATGCCTAATATTTTACTGCTATTATTTCACTTTCCGTTTCTGCTATCAGTGCTCCACTCGACAGCCGCAAGAACGTGTCTTCTTCACTAACGAGCTGCCATTATTGTTATTATTATTATTTTATGGCATTACAATATGTTCACATTTCATTTGAACTGAATTTTGAGAGGTTACAGGGCACCGCTCTGGAATTTGCACTTTGCAATCTCAGCTCGGATACCGGTCACATTAAATCAAGTTTTTGTCGCTTTACACAGTTCTTGAGACAAGTCCGAAAATAGAAATAAAAACAGATCATAAGGTTAAGTGCTGTTTCAGATCCTTTACAATTTACCATTCATAACAATTCTATACTAACACTCGACGTTCTATGATTCATTAACTAACCAAACAACCAACCAACCAACTACCTAAACGACTGACTACCTGAATAATAGACAGACTGACTGAATGGCTGACTGGCTAACTAGCTGGAGTGGAGTACTTCTCGAGAAGTGACAGTTTCTTAGCAAAAGCCAAAATTCCCCGCATGTTATAGAACAAGGCAGTTCGGAACAGCCCACCACTAATCCCCATCCTTAGCCAGATTATTCCAACAACACCCTCCCATTTTGTTTAAAATACATTTTAATACTATCCTCTCACGTCGGCTTCTGACTTCAAAGCGGTGTCTTCTTTCCAGTTAACACGCCAAAACACTGCATGCACATCTCTTCCGCTCCCATGTATGCTACTGCTCCGCCCATCTCATCCTTCTCTGATCGCCCCAACAATTATACGATTCTGACATTCATTTCATTTACTATCGAATTTTCATAGCCAGTGCTAAACTTATGCTATGTGCAGTTGAATATGATGAGCATTTTATGGAATTATTATGCAAACCAGATGCAAGATAACATGCACGAATGTGAATATGAATGCGGTTAGTCAGATAATCTACACAGAATGTGAGATATATTTATCGCTGAGCTGGATAATTATTCTATTCTAATGTGAAAGGGACAATTTTGAATTGTGCCACCCCAACAAAACTAAAAAAAAAAAATTAGGCCGACAAAAGCAAGATATGAACAGAATACATGTTGAAAAATATATGCTGCTTACTTTGAAGACTATCATCCCGTCGTGCTGTAATTACCGTACGATACAAACACAGATTCTGCCTCAACACAACTCTTTATTAATCTGAATTTTTAAGCTACATGTTTCGATCCTATACAGGGATTGTCAACAGGTTTCGTACAAAATAGTACTTAAATGATAAACAAGCATTTTGTACCTTTTATCTACTCGTTTTATGTCTTTCCGAAGCTGATATTTAACTTAAAAGAAACGTTCGTAAATAGCGAATCAGGCACCGCGCAATTCCACATCAAGACTCTGGGATGATAAACCACAACAGGACAGTCGTGTGATTTTTGATACTAATTAAGCGTAGTGAGTGAGAACACTGGCATACATTCTCAGGGAGGACACAGTGCCTGGTTGGTGCATGCAGACTGCCGTCACTACCAGACGTGAAGCAAAGTACCCTCATGCGACTACATGTGCACATTCATGCATGCATACACACACACACACACACACACATCACCAAATAAACCCACAAATCTTTTGTCCCATCGGTTGGTTCTGAAGAACACAAATTGCGTGTCTGTGTGCACACGCGTGCGAGAAAGAAAAAATTCGTATTCAAGAAAGGAACATGCTTTGTCAACTATCTGAGACGCTCCCTTGAGAAATTTCCTTCAAACTTGCATAATATGGCGTCTCGTACTGCGCTACCGTAAAAGCCTCCCAGAATCAGGGATGACCAGTTTCTCCGCCACAGAATAACATTACGTTGGGAAGACTGCATGCCTACTGATTTAACGTTGTGCAACTTTAATACGGCTGGTATCTAAAACTGTTAAGCAGATTTCAAATTCAAGAACTCCTGGAAGTAAAAAGAAATCAAGTAATTTATCATTTGTGGAACCCGATGGTGTGTCTGCAAGGAACCGCTGCCGGAACCTAACCTGAGAAAATCTAATGTGGCTCACATTTTCCCAACCTATTCCTTTACTGTAAATTTTAATCTTATGCTTCACCTATGTCAGGTCTACTAAATGTTCCTTTCTCTACAGATCTTCCGACAAGAGTTTCGTTCGCATTTCCCCCGTATCCACCTTGACACAATCATCTTAAGGACGCCACGTAAACTGTAAAAACCGTGAAGATTCTGCACTTGACTACAACTCAGAATGTGTTTTTTGTTACTTCCCCATTAGAGTACCCTCGTCGTGTTTTGTCATCAGGCAGCTTAAGACATCTGTTTGACTTAAAGTTGAACTGTTGTTTCGAAGTACGTTTTCCACATTTATATAATTTCGAACAATTTCCACTGAGGTATGACATTCTGAGAAAATACTCTCTTCAGTGAGAAAGGACACTGGACAGAATCAATACCTGACAGACTTATTTTCATTGTTACACCGTGCATGTTGTTGAGTTACTCAATTATTACACCAACCACTGCACATATATAAAATTTATAAAATTTACACATTAAAAACGCTCCGACATGTTTCGGTCCTAAGACCATCATCAGGGAGCCATATTGTGCTTTCTGTGCTTCGTTGCGTGATACTGCGTATCACGCAACGAAGCACAGAATCACATCCGTAGCAGGGCACTCTTCGCAACATAACATTACACAACACGGCATGCTGCCACAATACCCAACTGGTACAGCGAAATTAATGTGACTTTTTATAGTGTGACTTTAGCAAGGACAATATGGCTCCCTGATGAAGGTCCTAGGACCGAAACATGTCGGAGCGTTTTTAATGCTTTAATGTTTTAATGTGTACACTTTATAAATTTTATATATGTGCAGTAGTTGGTACAATAATTGAGTAACCTGACATACCCTTAGCTTGTCTACAGCCGGTGTTTCAACAGCAGCACTTACAATAAAAGTAATTGCAACTTACGTAATCAATGTTTTTATATTAAAATTGTAATGATGGTTTAATACAAAAGTAAAGGTCATTCCAGAACAGGCCATGAAGGCCCAGAGGGGGAACATAGGTATAACTCTACTCTTTCTTTAACCTTGGCATTATACGGAGTGGGTAGGCAACTCCACGCCCCGGCCGCTTTGTCCTGGGAAATAGACCGGTACCCATTGCATAGGAGGTTGAGATTACCCCAGGGCCGGTCTCGACAGGTGCGGAAAATCTCGTAACCACCGAGATTCGATCCCCAGACCGTCCAGGCAGTCGGGAGTTGTTATACCGACTGAGCTATCCCGCTCCTGTCATGATATTTATGGTGACTTTAACTGGAAGCGTTCGTGCCCGATTTCAATGTACTCTCCCTACATACTTCGCAAATACAGGAAGTTAAGTACACGCCCTGTTGGGTTATTTGGGTTAACTGATACCCCGGCGGAGATCTGAACTAAGAGTAATCTAACTACCGCTTTGTGAACACTTCACATACACGATGGCTCGTCAAGTGTCAAATGCCCTAGACCTATTTCGGAAAGAAATTTTGCATTGAAACGAAGCAAGTCAAATCGCACTAACATTCATTACTTACTGAAGGAAGGCTGGGCCGTTCAGCAGGCCACCGAATGTGCACAACAAATGGACATGAAGCATTTCAGGAAGAGAGCAGTGTTTATAGGACAATGTCTATTCCAACTTTCCAAAATGTGGGGTGAAATCTAACAAAATTTTCACAACTCAATTATCATTATTACTACCGAATCAACTACGTTTTCACACCAAAGACTTCAAGAGCTCTTAACTGAATGTTAACCTATATGGGTGCTTGAAACCTTAATTTTTACAGCTAATGGGTAAAGAATGCCTATCCTTTAGTGTATCCGTTCAGAGACGGGACGCACTGTAACCTGTGTTAAAGTAAACACAGTCTGATGTTTTTACGTTTTACCTGCACAATGTAATTTCCGGGACCGATCCGTAAGTAATTTTAAGGAGACAGGACACAAAATACAGAAAGAGTAGGAAACCGCCAACTACAGACTCGCATCGTCGACATACTCCAAACTGTGTAGAAACGATAAGGCATGCGCAGTGTGTAGGTGCGTTTATGATCCATTTCAGTGATAAACATCACATAAAAATTTGCAAACGTCCACAAACTGCCCTTAAGAAACACGAAGCTGAAGAGAAGGCCCCCACGGTTATTTAGTTTATATTGTACAGAACATTAACGTAAAGAAGGTTGTGCGTTTTTCCCAGATCTATTATAATACTTCATTTCAGAGCACTAAATTAGGTACTGATGCTGTTGCAACCACCTCAGAAATTCGCTCGTAGCCCTCATGTTTTTATAACTGATGAACGGAAATAATAAATTATGGCGTAATATATGTCAATGAAAATCGGTCAATTAGCTCATACTTTTAAAGAGGGGAATACAGGTACACACACTTAAACTCAACAAAGGCTGCAGCTCGAACAATACTGCAGCCTAACTGCACCTAACCTCCAATATACAGCAAACCATGAACGAAATGACCAATGTGGTAATCAACATCATAGTTGCGAGCTCCTGATGATGGGCACAGTAATGCCCAAGACATGTTGAGCCTACAAGAAGTACAATAAAATAATAAATGGTATCTAATTGGTTTTTTATTCTTCAGTTACCACAACGATGCACGGTCCAATAAACAGAGGATCCGTAATACCTTTTATAAATACGCTTCCGGAAGAAGTGGGATCCAGGAACGTCTAAAAGTAGATGGAAATTTAAGTTCTGTTCCTAAATATGATTACTGATTATAGTGACTCTTTATAAACTGTTTAAATAAAAATAAATTTGGATGGTGAATGTTTGTACTCGAAATAATCTAATTAAGACAAACATAAATATGTTCTTGCTTAAAATGTTTACACTTAAATTAAGAATACTTTGGGCGTAAATTCCTGACACATTAATCTAAGAGTGCAATACCGAAAGCTCAAAGTTGACAAAAGGATCTTACCGCCGAACATGTAATACACCGTTATGGTTAGGAGTATTCGGTCTGATTGTTTCTGTACAACCCTATACATATGAGATTAAGTGCACTATATTTACTTGTCGAACGATGTCAAAATTTCCATACAGAATGCCGGAAGTATAAAAAATATAAATTTCACATGACTTTGAGTTTGTTTTTTAGCAATATATTATTAAATTCGTTTTATTTAATATTACCACATTTGTGAAGATGGTATTTTAAAGTACAGTTATTGAAACAAAATTATTTCTGTTTCTTAACGCACGGCAAAACTCTTGGTGAATAAACTCGACCGAAATGTAACTTGATATCGCATGACTACAAATTTTGCCAGTGTCATGATTTGTAAATTTCTGATACAGTATCCAAAATTTAACGGTTCTCTGTTCTGCTTGCAGAGGACGAATTTATTGGACACCCCTTAAATACAGCCTACACTTCTCCTTGTCAGAGAAACAGGACGAGAGAAGGAGATAAATTCAAAAGTGAAGAGATGCAGTTGGAGACTTTGAGATAGACAAAAACAGTACGAAGGCATGATGATGAACCCAGAAGAAACTCGAGAAAATACAGTAAAGAGAAAAGAAAACTAGAAAAGAAGGAAAATCACTTTCGTCTAAAGAAGTTGAGCACAGTAACACCGCAATGCCTTACTCGCGTAGTGGCTGCCATTTCATAAAATATTGCTGACGACAAAAAATTTCAAACAGTATTATTTAAAACCGAACTGGAAGAAATGTTACAATAGACAGCAGACCTGTGCATGTATGGCGAAACAAGCGAGCTCCTACTTCATCGAAGCTCCCCTATAAAGTGAAAATAAACATAAACAGTTATATCTTTTTCAACTCACACTCCTACGTTATTATGCGCTAGTTATTGAAGTTTTAAATTGTTTGCTTTCATTTATGTGTTAGGTCAATAAGTCGACAACTGAAATGGCATTACATATGTGCTGCCCATTTAGGTATGTTATCTGTCTACTGAGTATTTACGCCTTTATGCAATGTGTTATGAACCGAGCGGGCATTAAGCATAAGTCAGGAAGAGAGCGCGACGTTTTCGGACAATAGTTTCGCGGTTGCATATTTCAATATTAGTTTAAAGCACTAACTTTCTTTGACATCAGCAATGTTATGTACGTAAGTAAAAGTAATCATCTTACGAGGAAAAATATAGACCAACGTGCCTAATGCATTTCGACGTATTTTATTAAAAAAGAGTCGCTCCCGGTTACAACGACATCGGTTTAGACGAAATTTCGTCTACAGCGTCAGATATGCTGTGATACCAATTAATTCCTCACTGTTAACCATAACATTGCAATCCTCGGTGAGAAAGACACTTTTGAAAACCGACACAAAATATTCAGTTACTTTCGTGACGTTATAACCGAGTTCGACTCTATTTTCATTGAGGCTGCATGCGATGTCGGCCTACTGTGGGCTTCAAAATTAATCTAGCCTTAAAAAAACTCGGATTTCTTATCATAAAACTCGTGTAATAACATGCACGACATAATCGCACATAACGTTTAACCTAAGCAAGACAAAAGATCCATCTAAGCTCTGCAGAAAATGCAGCTTGAGAGAAAATCGAAGTCAATAAACGGCACAGTGTTCATGGTAATGATCATACAGTGAGCGTCGAATATACAATTTATCATCATCTTCCAAAAGATGCAGGAATGATTTTCAGGTGAGGCAATACTACTTTAACATGTGTCTATTAACTTGTGTTATTTTGTAATTGCATTTCACATTTTTACATCTCATTTTTATATTTCATAATCTAATGTAAACGCGATGTCGTACTTTAAAGACAAACAAAGTTAAAATTACACTAGGCCTATGAGCAATTACAGAACACGAAGGGGAATCAGCAACAGAGGAACCTACGCAGGTTACAGTAAAACCTGTCTATTTTGACCAGACGTATTTGCACTCACATTATGGAGAAACAGCCACCGTTAGGGTCGCGGTACGTTAAAGTGAGGCTATATTAGCCACATGTGACTCCACTCAAACAATGGGGAATTCACAACAATGTGAATCTTAGTAGGAAGGGTGAAACATGGTTAACCTAGCCACACGTGGTTGCATTCAAACAATGAGAATTAACAACCGCTGGACCTTTAGTCTTGTACAAGAAAAACCGTCTTATTCACCACCAGTTCCACTCAAACAGAGGGGAATTAGCAACCTCAGGAGCCTTAGTAGGTAGGGTGAAACCTTCCCAGTCACATGCGATTCCACTCAAACAAGGGGAAATTAGAATGAGCAGGGGTCTTTGAGGTGCAGTGAAACTTATCTTTGTTAGGTACATGAGGTTCCGTACAGAAGACATTAAAGCATATAGATGAGATTAAAAATGTCACTTCGAACCTACCACAGTTCTTTGGAAACCTCCACGTTCTGTAGTCATCAGGTAAAACACCACAGCTCAATGTACTTACCTAAAACAGAAAAGGAGAGAAACAATAATACCACAGCAGAAGGAATTTAACATTCACATTCCACAAATAATCAAAGAATACGATTATGTCGTTCAGAATGTGCTGAAGTGGGTGCATTATGAATAAATATTCAAGGATAAACATCCACTGTTGTAACCTAGAAGAACAGTCTATTGTTAAACACCTCAACGCTGTTTTGAGTACAAGTTCCTTGTTAAGTTCCAAGTGTGTGTTAGAAGTGGGGAGGTTGCAGGCCCCCAGCTGTTTACAAGAGTACTGGATGTATAGGTTAGGACGTTTGTGTAGTCAACATGTATAATTAATGTCATTCATAAATGTGTGTGTATATATACAGGGAGTCCCAGGAGTTAAGATCAATACATTCGGATTTAATACCAGAGCTGATGCTGAGTCAAAACGTCATATACACATGGGTCCAATTCACAACTGTTCAGGAGTTAGGATTTTTTAAAGTACAGTAAATAAATTAGAAGGGAAAGAGGAGCATTGTGCAGTTATTGAGATACATTGTTAAATGTACAGTTACAGATTCACCATTCAATACTCAGGCAAGTTGTTCGAAGTGTCCTCCATCTGCTTGAATACATTTTCTGACTCGTGTGACCAGAGGACTCGTAACCTTACGAAGCACTGCAGCGTTGTTGAAGCTTCTTGCAGCATTGAGAATCCGCTGGAGTAGTTCTTCTCTCGTGTTCACCCTGTGTGCATACACTAAAGCTTTCATGTAACCCTACACATGGTAATCTAACGGGTTCGGATCCAGTGACCGTGGTGGCCAATTTTGTGCACCACCACGACCAATCCATCGGTTTTGGGAATTTATGATTCAGTACTGCCTGACGACCTGACTGAAATGAGGCTGCGCTCCATCATGCTAATAGTACATCTGTCGTCGTGTTTGTAGAGGAACATTCTCTAAGAGTGCTAGCAGTTCACCTTGCAAAACGTGGCCGTAAATGTCACCTGTGAGAAGTTGCGGGATTATGTACGGACCAAGGAGTTGGTCAGCAGTGATACCACACCACACGTTTACGGAAAAGCGATGTTGGTAGTTGCTTTCAGCAGTACCATGTGGATTACCACGATCCCATACATTGGAGTTTCTTGTAATGTTGACTCCATCGCGGGTAAAATTAGCCGCTAAACTTCAACTGCTCAAAACTTAGAAACCATTACAAATCGGACCCATGTGTACGTACACATTACGACACTTCTGATTCGGAAGTAGCTCTGGAACTAAACCCTGAAGAACTGACCTAAACTCTGAGAGTCTGGCGAACATTACACACACAAGGAATTTATCCGTACCATATCCAGCGCATTCAGCATCTTGCACGTGCGGACATGTGTAGCCGGTTGGAGTTGTGCCGTTGGATTAATTCTAACCCCCATACGATTCGTAACATTTTGTTCAACGGCGAGGACCACACAAGTTGAACACGAGAGAAGAACTACCCCAGGGAATTATCAGCGCTGCAAGAAGCATCAACAACACTGCAGTGCTTCGTAAGGTTACGAGTTCTTTGGTCACACGAGTCAGAAAATTTATCCACGCAGATGGAGAACACTACGAACAACTTGCCTGAGTGTTGAAGGGTGAATTTGTAACTCTACATTTAACAACATATCTCGATAAATGCACAATGTTCCTCTTCCCTTTCCAATTTATTTTCTGTACTTCAAAAACTCATAACTCCTGAACCGTTGCGAATCGGACCCGTGTGTATATGACGTTTTTGACTCAGCATCAGCTGTGGAATATAAATCCCGAAATATTGACCTTAACTCCTGGGACACCCTATATCTGTATTATAATAAATGAGTCATGTTGTGGTAATCCGTATTATGGCAAAGCATCAGCAAAATACAGGGCTTAATATCAAAAACAGCAAAACATAAATTACTTTTAAAAATGCGCTAATTTAAATTCATACTACAGCAATACTTTCCACGGATTTGTCAAAAAACATGGTTGACTCTGAAACAATATTTTCCCACATTCCAAAAGCATTCGAATGGCTAAGAAAAGGGCTAAAAATATTTAGAATTTCCACAAGCCCGTAACAAGTAAATTCCTTTCACACCGACAAATGTTATTAAAGTCTCATGAAGTAAACCTTAATTTACATCACGATGGTGACTGCAAATACCTCAAGTCGAACCACCCATACACTAAACTTCAGAGTATGGGGATACCAGTACTGGACTACGTAGGTTTCCATTACAAACCGCATCAGTCAAAAAAATTCCACTCGTTTAAATTTCAAATCGAATTAGGTGATTAACTGATGGTAATGCAAGGTACGTTATCATCACATACACAACTCAATCAAGCGATAGCCGTTCATGCATTAAAGCCGTACAAATATATACAATTAATTTCACAATGTTCCGTCTCTAATGTGTGTCATCAGTTGTCAGATTTCGGTGACAGAAATAAACTACAAATAATCAAATGATGTACATCGGTGCTGCTTGATGTGTAATGTACTTAAATGCAATATTTCATGTAGCCATGACTGTTGTTGCCGACGCTAACAAAACGCTCTACAACTCTGTTCGTTTTTTATCCTTTACACGGAAACATAGGACTTAGTTGAGGTTAAGTAACGCTTCGGTCACTTGTTGACTACTTGTTGGACACATTAATTCATATTTAGGGCTTTGTAGGCTCTAAGATGTGTAACATTTGTGTCTACCAAAAAACAGTAACAGGCAGTGGAGTTTATAATGAGCAACTTATATAAAAAAATAACGAAGTCTCAGTGGAACCTAACTACGAAATAAATACTGTTACAACCTAAAAAAGAAAACGCAGCTTCAGATATCTGCCGATCAGATTACTGGTAATAAAATGCAAATTTATTCGCGAGGAACACTGTTCCGCCACCAGACGCTAATTTGATACAGCTGAATCTAGGCACCTATTCATAAATTCAAATTAGCTGTTGCATGCGCTTTTCCTCTAACACACACACACACACACACACACACACACACATTGCACATCCTGCCAAGTTAACATTATTTCAGTTTTATTGCCCCAGTTTTCTTTGGTGAGAATCACAAATTATAGTATATTTTTCCATGCTTCATATACCTCTTCTCAGTTGAAGTCCCCTAAACAGCGCTGTCTTCTCAAAAGTCCTCAGTCTATTTCTTTCTCTTAGGGCGAGAGACCAGGTTTCACACCCATAGTAAACAGAATTATAATAATATTTGGCTTGAAAGTGTATTACACTCCGCATATTTGATTGGTGCAGTATCAGGAATAACACTCTCTACGGCATGTGGTGTAGGCCATCAGCGATGTCTGCATTGCAGGCATCGGACATGCCAGTAGCTCGGATTTCTTACATACGAGTTTTTCTTAAGATCGGTTTGGCAGAGGCATATAATATTACAGGGAAAAGGCAATACTAAGGATCTCATATTTCAGTCCATTATTATTGGCTATCATAAGGGAGCCATATTTGCTGTTCTTTTCTTCTACTTCTTATATTCAATTCCTGTCTATATATGTGGGTTTGAAAATACGGCGAAGAGCAAAAGGAAGAAGGAATGATAAAAGGGAGACGAGGCAGAGAATTCGACAACCTTTCATGCAATATGTATGTAAAAAAAAAATAAGCGGACAGAAAAGACGTCGATAAATGAAATTGGGTTTTAATGTTAACTCCAACGCTACAGTTTCTAACGTAGAACCATATTGTAGCATATTTAAACTACCTGTCCTTTTAAATATTTAATATGTCTCGTAAAATATTAATTTACACAGCATTTTGAGAAAAGCTTCGAAACCCTTGTTTTTTGCAAAACCCATGCACTTAGCACTTAAATTGAAATTGGAAACTTGTAAGGTACAATCTTATAGACTAACACACCGTAAAGGTACAGGTTGAAATACGAAGTAGACTCACAAGTAAATGTTTACTTTTGAGGTTTAAAACATGTATTTCTGTTTTATGTTACAATTTTAAGGCGCCAGATTCATATTCACGTGATTTTCCTCAGAATAAACTTCAATGAAATAATAAGACTGGTGTATATTATAACAATTTTATGAACAGCTACTTGAACAATATTTTGTATTTATTGTACAGACTTCTACATGTTTCGACCGTAGATCCTGGCCAAGTTCCATGATTTAGGAGTTTGGTAGTCTTGTTCAACTGTACGCTCTACACGGCGACCAAACTTGTAACTCCCTGAAGATGGCCAGGATATATAGCCGAAAAAGGCAGGAGTTTGTATAGTAAATACAATACACTGTGCAACTACTTGGTAGTAAATTTGTGTTTATTATACTGTTGCACTGAAGATGTACAACATAAAATATTTCGTTAATTAGTTTGCTATTACTTGGAGTCACGACTTGTTGCAGAAGAGAGGGCTGTATTAATTAAGGGTTTGAAAAACGACGAAACAACAAACAGACAAAAATCTCTTTATGCTTTAAAAAAGCTGGATATACTCTCCTTGCAAAGGAACCAAAAACAGAGAAACGAAGAGAGCGGGGAGGTGAAAAGATATTTAAAATTGGTATTGACAGAAGAAGTTGTGAGATCGGAGTGGAAGTTATTCCATGCCCTAAGCAATTACATTTCAAAAGACACTTAAAATTACAGTGTTCTTAATAACTAATCAAGTGATACAGTATAAACCAGCGTACTTTCCATTCCAATTGAATAAACACTTTTAGGCTTCAATTAAATTATTAGCAAACATTTCTAGGAGAAAACTCTTTCTATAGTATATTTTATCATTCCGTATTTCCATCAAATGCTTATACAATGCGCCAGCAAACAAAATATTTTTGAATTCCTGGCTCTAATGTAGCCTTCCCTGACATCCAAAGGAGAGACCAGATTGTAGCGTTTGGGGGGGGGGGGGAATTGGTGGAGATTTTTTGAACATTTTGGGGGGGGGTGGATCCCCCCAACTTTGGGGAGAGGGGGGGGGGGTTTTTTGTTTTTAACATGTTTTA
>Ga0123354_10008861_pt1 | contig 15343 bp, 14 predicted proteins | sample TergutLab28metaG_2_FD_97872 | JGI IMG/M metagenome (GOLD analysis project Ga0123354, IMG submission 97872) | Labiotermes labralis P4 segment gut microbial communities from Petit-Saut dam, French Guiana - Lab288 P4 | ecosystem: Host-associated > Arthropoda: Insects > Digestive system > Gut ...
CCGAGCCGATCACCATTGGCCCGGATGCCACAATCGGCGACGCCGATCAGCTGTGCGGCACATACCGTATCTCCGGCATTCCCGTGGTGGACAAGGACATGCTGCTGCTGGGCATCGTGACCAACCGCGACATGCGGTTCGAAACCGACCCGACGCGCCTGGTGGGCGACATCATGACGAAGATGCCGCTGGTCACCGGCCACGTCGGCATCTCCAGCGATGAGGCGCTGGCGCTGCTGGCGAAACACAAGATCGAGAAGCTGCCGCTGATCGACGACCTGGGGCGCCTTAAGGGATTGATCACCCTTAAGGATTACGTCAAGTCGGGCAAGTACCCGATGGCTTGCAAGGACGAGCAGGGCCGGCTGCGCGTGGGTGCCGCGATCGGGGTATTTGGTGACGCCTGGCAGCGCGCCATGGCGCTGGTCGAGGAGGGCGTCGACGTGCTGATCGTCGACACGGCGCATGGCCACTCACGGGCCGAGATCGAGATTATCCGGCGTCTCAAAGCAGAAAAGGCCGCGGCAGGAGTGGACGTGATCGGTGGAAATGTCGCCACGTTCGAGGCTGCCCAGGCGCTGGTCGAAGCCGGTGTGGATGGCGTCAAGGTGGGCGTTGGCCCGGGCTCGATTTGCACCACGCGCGTGGTGGCCGGTGTGGGCGTCCCCCAATTGACAGCCATCTACGAAGCGGCGCGGGCCGCCCAGCCGGCCGGGGTGCCGGTGATCGGCGACGGCGGGTTGCAGTACTCGGGCGACATCGCCAAGGCGATAGTGGCCGGGGCGGACACCGTGATGCTCGGCTCGCTGCTGGCCGGCTGCGACGAGAGCCCGGGCGAGCTGGTGTTCATCAACGGCAAGCAGTTCAAGACCTACCGCGGCATGGGGTCGCTGGGGGCGATGGCAACGCGCGGGCGCTACGTCAGCTACAGCAAGGATCGCTACTTCCAGGCGGACGTGACGAGCAACGACCGCATCGTGCCGGAAGGTGTGGAGGGGCAGGTGCCGTACCGGGGGCCGCTGAACCAGGTGATGTACCAGCTGGTTGGCGGGCTGCACCAGTCGATGTTCTACTCCGGGGCGCACAACATCGACGAGCTGAAGGCTGGCGGCCGGTTCGTCCGCATCACGGCCGCGGGGCTACGCGAGAGCCACCCGCACGACATCATGATGACGGTCGAGGCGCCGAACTATTCGGTGCACGCTTAGGCCAGCCGGCGTCGCCAGATGATAAGGCCGGCGGACAAGGCCAGGCCGGCGCCGATCAGCCCGAACGGTACCCAGCTGCCCTGGACCACGAAGCCGCCGGTTTCTGCGGTGTCCTTGTCAGTTGCGGTGTCCTCGTCGGGTGTGGTCGTATCCGTATCCGTGCCGGACGGCTGGTAGGTGACGATGACCGTTTGGGCTTGCGGCATGGTTTGCGTGGGTGTAGACGCCACCGGCGCGGCGTTGACACGGACGATGTCGGCCGTGAAACCAGGCACTTCTGGGGTATCGACGGCCTCGTAACCCGTGGCATCGGTGGAGTACCAGATCGCGCCTGTTACCAGATTGGTGGTGACGGTCCAGGTGATCGCCTGCACTACGTCGGCCGGTGTCGCATCGCCCGCACCCCGGTATTGGATGACGCGCGGCACATCCAGCGTGGCTACATCGAGTTGTTGATTGAGGTGAACGGTGATGGTCTGGTCGGTGGCGGGGTCGTCGTCGAATAGCTCGATATTGGCCAGTGAGGCAAAGTCGTAGCCATCGGGCACACCGGCCTTGGCCATCGCTTCCGTGAAGCCGATGGCGGTGCCAGCATTGCCCCGAAATGTTGTGACGGTATCTGGCGCCGGTGCAACGATCGCGCCGGCGTTGTCGTCATCGACGTAGACGACGTTGGCCACCTGGCATGAGGTGTGCAGAAGGGTCAGAAGCACATTGGAAAAGTTGCTCCAATTGGTCAGGAAGAAGTCGTTGTTTGGCAGGTCCGGGTCATTGTGAGTCGGCCCGGTGATCTCAGCCAGGCGCGAAATGTCGAATTCATCGCCCACAGAGATGGCTGTGATGCGTGCGCCTGCGGCCTTGATCGCATTGGCGGCAGCGGTGTTGTCAACGGTCAACTGTGGTGAGGCGTAGTCGTCGACAATCCCGTTGACCGAGATGTTTGGCTTGCCGTCGGTGATGAAGATGACCGCGTCGAAGTCCGAGCCGGAGTCGGCGACTGCCCGCAGTCCCGCGTCCCAGTTGGTGCCGCCAACGGGCGTCCAACCATTGATCCAGGCCTTCACCTGGGCGGCACCGGCTTCGGTGTTCACCGGTGTCAGCGGCCGGTTGGCATTGTTGGCGCCGGTGGCTGGCGAATCGCTAGAGAATGTGAACAGCTGGATTGCAGAGTCGGTACCCATCAACTGGTCGACGAAGGCGTTGGACGCCTTCTGCAACGCGTCGATGCCGACCCCTGCCATGGAGGATGACAGGTCGGCCACAATCGCCAGATTCATTCCTGAATGGAAGCAGTCGCTGGCCAGCTTCGGATTGGGCAGTGTCAGAACCACCGGTTGAACGCGCGAGTACTCGTCGTAAATGCTTGTGCCGTGGTAATTGGACGAACCGGTCAGTGTGCCCGGCGGCAGGTTTGCCACCGTGTTCATCGTGTCGGATATCACCCAGGTGGTGCCTGTACTATCTTTGCCGTCAACCAGCTTGACACCGTAGGCACGGCCCTGCCCTTGGGCGATGCCAAGCGGGATGATGAACTGGCAGCCGTCCGCATCGGAGGTGCAAAATGCCCAGCTTTCGTCGTACGCCACCCCGGCACCATCGGTCAGCTGCAGCTTGACACCGCTGACGGGCAGTATCGTGCCGCTCGGCCCCGCCGCTCCATTGACATGAAAGAGGATACCGATTTCACTGCTGCTGGGACCGGCCGCCGAAGCAGTGGGACTTGCCCCCATCATCGCTGCCAACCCAGCGGCAGAAGCCACCAAGACTGCGATCAATCGCCTGTATTTCGGCATAGTGATACTGACCTTTCAAGATGTTTCCCTGATTGAGGTAGCTTTTGGGGCCTGCCGCAATCGATGAGATCTCCACGCATCCCAGGTTCAGTCGGCATCAAGTCATGGCGCGAACCTGTAGCGGCCTAAATAGTACCTGCCAAATAGCGGTGATCAAGCGTGATCGCTGGCCAACTGCTCGATCATGGTGCGCACATCGCCGCGCAACACCTTGCCCAGCATCGACTTCGGCAGGGCGTCCACAATGTAAATATCGCGCGGTACTTTGTAGGGTGTCAGCCGGGTGCGGCAGAAGGCCTTGACGGCCGCGGTGTCGATTTTTGCCCCGTCGTGCGGCACCACCGCCGCCACCAGCCGCTCGCCGCTTGATGCCGCGGGCAGGCCGATGGCCGCCGCGTCTGCCACACCCGGGTGGCCGCGCAGCACGCTCTCAACCTCGCTCGGGGTGACGTTGAAGCCGCCGACGATGACCAGTTCCTTGAGCCTGTCGACGATGGTGATGAAGCCATCCTCGTCTTGCGTCACCAAATCGCCGGTACGCAGCCAGCCGCCGGGCAGAAGGGTGCGCTCGGTTTCGGCGGGGTTGTTCCAGTAGCCCTTGAACACCTGCGGCCCGTGCACCAGCAGTTCGCCGCGCTCGCCGGGCGTGACGACGCGGTCGGGGTTGGTTGGGTCTACTACCTTGACCTGGGTGGACGGGAATGGCAGCCCGATGGTGCCCGTGCGCCGGGTTTCAAAGAACGGGTTGCCCGAGACGATGGGGCTGGCCTCTGTCATGCCGTAGCCTTCGACCAGCAGGCCGCCGGACTGCGACTCCCAGAGCTTTACGGTTGATTCCGGCAGCGTCATCGCACCGGAGATGCAGTACTTGGCGCTGCGCAGGCTGACCTTTTTCTTCTTGGCAAGCTCCGCGGTCTTCTCGAACATCGGCGGCACGGCGCAGAACACGGTGGGCGGCAGCTTCTTGGCTTTGGCGACGACCATCGCCGGATCGAACGACGGGAATAGCACGATGTGGGCTTGCTTCAGGATGCCGTAGGTGAGGAACAGTGTCATGCCGAAGGCATGGAACATGGGCAGCACGGCATAGAAAACCTCTTTGTGGTATTCGGCGCCGTGCATCCACGCCTCGCCTTGCAGGGCGTTGCAGTACAGGTTCGAATGCGTCAGCATGGCGCCCTTCGGCTGGCCCGTCGTGCCGGACGTGTACTGGATGGCGGCGGTGTCGGTTGCGACCGGCTTCGGTGTTGCCGGGTCGAGGCCGTCGTTGCTGAGAAGGCGCGCCCAGCTGATGGCGCCGTGGGTCTTCGACGTCAGCGCGTGGCGCTTGGCCCGCAGCGATGGCAGCGGCAGGGCCAGTGCGAAGCGCATGGATGCCGGGAACTCGTCCAGCAGGTTGACGGCGATGATGGCGCCAAGCTGAATGTCGTCCGGCTGGTTCACCAGGTTTTTGACGGCCACATCCCAGCAGATGGCGACCCGTGCCGCGTGGTCCTCGAACATGTGGCGCAGCTCGCGCGACGTGTACAGGGGATTGTGCTCGACGACGATGGCGCCCAGCCGCAGCACCGCGTAGAAGGCGACGACGTGCTGAGGGCAATTCGGCAGGATGATGGCCACGCGGTCGCCCGCCCGCACACCGAGCTGGCGCAGCCCCTCAGCGGCGCGGCTGATCTCAACGCCCAACTGGGCATACGTCTTGGTGCGTCCGAAAAAATCGGTGGCGATGAATGGGCCGGCCTCTGCCACGGAGCGCTCGCAGAGGTCAGCCAGCGACCCGGCTGGCATGGCGATGTCGGCCGGAACCCCTGGCTGGAAGAAGCGGGTGAAGTCTTGCGGCATGGTAACTCCCTAGTAACCTACGGCTCCGTAACTGAACGAACAGTAGCTTACGCTCACGTAGGTTAGGGCGCGGCAGCAGTTCGCACCCAGGTGAGAAAAAACATTGAGGACGCCGACACGCCGGTGCTACTTGACACCTGCTGTACAGGTGTATAGCCTATTGGACGTGCGTATAGCATCCCGGCCATCGTCCGACCTCACAGCTCGTGCCCGCATCATCGACGCCGCCGTCGCGGTGTTCGCCGAGCAGGGGGCGTCCGCCTCCATGAGGGCCATCGCCGCCGCCGCCGGAGTGTCACCCGGGCTGATCACGCACCACTTCGGCACCAAGGAGGCCCTCAAGGCCGAGTGCGACGAGCGCGTGCTGGACACGCTCACAGACATGAACATGGCCGGCATTGCCGATCCGATGGCGTCCATGGATGTGCTCGACGAGAAGGACCCGGACCAGGTTTACCGCATGGAAACGACGACGCAGTACATGATGCGGGCCTTCCTCGACGGGGGACCGACGGCCCAGCAGTTCTACGGGCGCTTCCTGGCCCGCATCCGCGACATCATGCAGGCGGCAGCCGCCAGCGGGATGGTGCGTGCGGTTTGCGCCGACGAAACGTACGTCCGCTACCTGGCGGCGGCCAATTTGGGCTTCATGCTGGTGCAGTTTGTGACGAATCCGCCGGATACAACCGGTGGGTTCTATCGCCATCTGATGATGCGCCCGGAGCTGATGGGCGCGATGATCGATGTGCTGACCAACGGTGTGTTCACCGATGACCAAGTCTTGGCGGGCTTCCGGACCGCCATTAACAAGAAAGAGAAAATCGAACAAAATGTCTGAAAATGCTATCGAGGTCGCAGATCTCGTCAAACACTTCGGCAGTGTTGTCGCGCTGGACGGCTTGAACCTTGAGGTTCCCGTCGGCCAGGTGACTGGTTTCCTCGGCCCGAACGGGGCCGGCAAGACCACCACAATCCGCATCATCCTGGGGTTGATCAAGGCCAACAGCGGTTCCGTCACCCTGCTCGGCGGGAATCCATGGACGGACGCCGTCGAACTGCACAAGCGCCTGGCATATGTGCCGGGCGATGTGGCGCTGTGGCCAAACCTGACCGGGGGCCAGATCATCGACGTGCTGTCCGCTCTTTGCGGGGGCCTTGAGCAGGCGCGCCGCAGCGAAATGATCGAGCGGTTCCAACTCGACCCCACCAAGAAGGCGAGCACGTACTCGAAGGGCAACCGCCAGAAGGTGGCGCTCGTGGCCGCGCTGGCCAGCCGGGCTGAGCTATTGGTTTTGGACGAGCCGACGTCCGGCCTCGACCCGATCATGGAGGCCGAATTCCAGGCCGTGATCAAGGATGTCAAGAAGGAAGGCCGCTCGGTGTTGCTGAGCAGCCACATCTTCGCCGAGGTCGAGTCGCTGGCCGACCAGGTGACAATCATCCGCGAGGGCAAGACGGTCGAGTCGAGCGCCCTTGAGACGTTGCGGGCGAAGGCCAGCACCAAGGTCAAGGTACGCACCGACACACCGGTGGCAGTGCTGTCGATCCCGGGCGTGCAAGACCCGGTTGCCGACGGTGACGAGGTCACATTCGACGTCGAGGGGGCCGATTGGCCACGCGTCTTGCAAGCCATGTCGATGTTGAAGGTAACCCAGCTGGTGGCAAACCCGCCGAGCCTTGAGCAGATCTTCTTGAGCCACTACACAGCCGACATGGATGCCGCGGCACAGAAATGAGCACAATCGCTATAGCGCCGTCGCAGTGGGCGAGCGCTCCGAAAGACACGACAGCCGGATTCGGCGCCTACTTGGGCTTCGTCTGGCGTCGTAACTGGCTGCGCGGACTCGTCTGGTTCATCATTACGGTGGGCATGTACGGGTTCGTCGGCGAGTACTACCTTGGCTTTTCGAAGTCGACGCCGGACTTTTTGAATGGCTTCGCCGACATCGTCAAGGCGCCGGCACTGGCCACGATGGTCGGTGTCATCGACAACCCGGCAACGCTCGGTGGCGCCATCTGGTGCAAGGGCTGGATGTGCTTCTCGCTGATGCTTGGCATCGGCATTATGTACTTGATGACGCGCAACCTGCGCGGTGACGAGGAGGCTGGACGCCTTGAACTCATGCGGGCCAACCCGCTGGGCGCTCGGTCGCCTCTGCTGGCGTCGACCGTGTTCTGCTCCGGCGTGGCCATCGTCTCCGGCCTGTTCACGGCTCTCATCCTGGCGGGTATTGGCACCACGTCTGGCGCCCAGTTCCCGATGGCGGCGGGTGGCTCGTTTATCTTCGGGCTGTCCGTGGCTGCCATGGGCCTGCTCGGCGTCGGCATTGCCGCGCTGACAAACCAGATCGCCCCGTCAGACGGTGCGGCGAATGGCTTGGGCATCGGCATCTTCGCCCTGTTCTATGTCATCCGGGCGGCCGGCGACTACATGATTACCAGCAATCCCGGTCTGCGTCGAGGCCTTTTGTGGGCGTCCCCAATCGGTTGGGGCGAGCTGTCCGATCCCTGGGGCGATAACCTGGTGCTGCCAATCGTGCTGATGGTCGTTTTCGCCGCCGTGCTGGTGCTTATCGGCTGGCTGGTGGCGACCAGGCGCGACATGAGCGCCTCGCTCGTCGAGGCCACCAGCGGGCCGGCTAAGGCGACAAAGGTCACCCAGACGGTGCCCGGCCTGGCCTTCCGCACGCAGCGGGCATCGATCATCGTCTGGCTCATCGGCTTGATGCTGTTCGGCGCCATGCTCGGCGCGGTCATCAACAAGATGACAGACATCGTCAGCGGTGTGTCCGGGCTGGCGGGTCAATCCGGCGATGCAATCGCGGTGCACATCTTCTTCATGCTGCCGCTGGCGATCTCGATATTCGCCGTGCAGTCGGCGATGGCCCTGCGCACCGACGAGGACCGCGGCGTCATGGAATCGCAACTGGCGGGCGGCGTCAGCCGTATCGGCTGGGCGTGCAAGCGGCTGGCTGTCACGCTGGTGGCGGTGCTGATCATGATGTTGCTCGTCGGCTACACCGTTGGCTACATGTGGTCGCAGGCCGTCACCGATCCATCCAAGACGGTGGAGGCCCTGAAGGCTGTGTTCGTGCACCTGCCGGCCGTCATCTTGATGCTCGGCGTGCCGGTGCTCGGCTTCGGCTGGTGGCCCAGGTTCGCTGGCACGGTCAGCTGGATCGTCGTGGGCGCCATGTGGGTGTTTGCGATCGTCGGCCTCACCGTGCTGCCGGAGTCGATCACAAGGCTGTTGCCGTTTGCCGGTGGCCCGTTCTATCCGGATGTCAACTGGCTAAAGGAAGGCCTCTTCCTTGGGGTTGGCATAGTGTTCATCGTCGTCGGCCTGATTGGGTTCAGGCGGCGCGACGTGCCAACTATCTAGTAGTTGATTGGGGACGCCGGGGCCAAGGTCCCGGCGTCCTCGCTGTCTTGGTGTGTACTGACATTCTGTACCTGTACGGCCATGTGGTACGCTCAAGGGAAAGGAGGACGCCATGACACCGGTTTACACACCATCAAAAGCGCGCACCAACCTATTCAGCATCATCAAGCAGGTTAACCGCGACCAGAGCAAGGTGCTGATCAGCCCGGCCGATGGTAGCGCCGGCGTGGTGATCATCTCGGAGGACGAATGGCGCAGCATCGAGGAAACCCTCTACCTCGAAGCCACAGGCACCCTGGACAAGGTGCGCCAGCGTGAAGCCGACGATTCTGGCAGCACGGCGATTGAAGACGTCGATTGGGACGCGCTGTGACAAGCGTCGCCAAGTACCAGGTGGTGATCAAGAACAGCGCTAAGCCCGATCTGAAGAAGCTAATGCAATCGCGCCTGCGAAGCCGGTTTGAGCAGGTCGTGGCCACATTAGGCGCAGACCCCTATGATCCTTCCGACAGCTTTGAAAAGCTGCAGCCACCCAGTGCCAGGTTCTATTCACGGCGGCTCAATGGCCAGCATCGGGTCGTCTACACCATCGACGAGGCAACGAAAACGGTGACAATACTTGCCGCCTGGTCGCATTACCAATAGGCCTCGCATGTCAGTGGGTGCCGGTCCGGTAGATTGGGGTGAGCAAAGGAGAAGGCATGGAAGATATCGGGCTGAGCAAGCGGGCCTCAAAGGTCTATTCGTTGGACGAGATCGCGATCGTGCCGTCGCGGCGCACCCGCGGACCCGACCAGGTGAACCTGGGCTGGAAGATAGACGCCATGAGCTTCGACTTCCCGCTGCTGGGCGCGCCGATGGACTCGATCATGAGCCCGGCGACCGTGATCGAGTTCGGGCGGCTGGGTGGTTTGGGCGTCCTCAATCTTGAGGGCCTGTGGACGCGATACGAGGATCCGCAGCCGCTGTTCGACGAGCTGGCGTCCATCGAAGAGCAGAACACGGCCACCGCATTCCTGCAGGATATTTATGCCGAGCCGGTGAAATCGGAGCTGATCACCACCCGGATGAAGCAGATTCGCGACGCCGGGGTGCCGGTGGCTGGCAGCCTGAGCCCGCAGATGACCCGAGAATTCGCCGCCGCCGTCGTGGCCACGAACCCGGACTTTTTCGTAATCCGGGGCACAGTCGTCTCGGCGGAGCATGTCAGCGATATCGTCGAGCCGCTGAACCTGAAGAAGTTCATCTACGACCTGGACGTGCCGGTGATAGTCGGTGGCTGCGCCACGTACCAGGCGGCGCTGCACCTGATGCGCACGGGGGCGGCCGGCGTGCTGGTCGGCTTCGGCGGGGCGGCGACATCGACGACGCGCCAGGTAATGGGCATCGAGGTGCCGATGGCCACGGCCATCGCGGACGTGGCGGCGGCCAGGCGCGACTACATGGACGAATCGGGCGGGCGCTACGTGCACGTGATCGCTGACGGGTCGATGGGCACGTCGGGCGCGATAGTCAAGGCGTTGGCTTGCGGGGCGGACGCCGCGATGATCGGTGTGCCGCTAGCGCGGGCCGCCGAGGCGCCGGGCCAGGGCTGGCACTGGGGTGCCGAGGCCTGGCACGAGACGCTGCCGCGCGGCCGGCGGGTGCTCGTGCCGACGGTGGGCACGATGGAGCAGGTGGTGCTGGGGCCGTCCACCACGCCGGACGGCACGATGAACCTGGTGGGCGCCATGCGGCGGGCACTGGCGAGCACCGGTTATACGGATGTCAAGGAGTTCCAGCGAGTTGAGGTGGTATTGCGATGACCGATGATCAAGAGTCGTTGACGGGCCTGCGCGAGCAGGTCGATGCTGTTGACACACAGTTGGTCGAGTTGCTTGGCAGGCGGTTTGCACTGACCCGCCTGATCGGTCACCTGAAGGCGGGCGAGAACATGCCCGCCCGCGACGAGGCCCGCGAGAGCCACCAGCACCTGCGCCTGGCGATCCTGGCAGAGGAGCAGGGCATCGACGCGGCGATGGTGCTGCATGTGTACGACGCGGTGATGAACCGCGTGGTCGAGGAGCACGAGGCCATCAAGCACGGTGAAGATTTCTAGTGTGACCAAGTGATCGACAATGTGCCGGTTTTGACCGTGGTGCTTCTGTGCCTGGCCGCCGGTGTGTCCGGTTGGATCGATTCGGTTGTTGGCGGTGGTGGTGTGGTACAGCTGCCGGCGTTGTTGATCGGGCTGCCATCGGCCACGCCGATACCCACTATTTCCGGCACCAGCAAGCTGGCGGGCTTCGTTGGCACGGCCACCGCCACCGCCACCTACCTACCGAAGGTGCGCATCAGCTGGCCGACTGTGCTGACGGTGATCGCCACCGCCTATGCCGGGTCGAGCCTGGGGGCGTCCCTAATTAAGTACGTGCCGCGCATCGCCTACCTGCCGGTGATCATTGTGGTGGTGGCGGTGATCGGCGTGTACACCTGGCGCCGGCCCAAGCTGGGCATGACCACGGCGCTGCGTCACCAGGGCGCGGCGCACTGGGGTATCGCACTCGGCATAGGCGCGGCTTGCGGGCTTTGGGACGGCCTGGTCGGGCCCGGCACCGGCATGTTCCTGGTGATCGGATTCGTGGCGTTGCTTGGCTACGGTTTCCTTGAGGCCACCGCCATGGCCAAAGTTGTGAACTTCGCCACGAACGTCGCGGCGCTGGTGGTGCTCGGCACGTCGGGCCATGTGCTGTGGCGACTGGGCGGTTGCATGGCGGTGTGCAGCCTGGTGGCGTCCGCCATCGGGTCGCGGATGGCGATCCAGCGGGGTAACCGCTTCATCCGTGGCGTGTTTCTGGGCGCTGTCGTGCTGGTCGAGGCCAGCCTGGTGGTCGAAATGGTGAGGATGTACCTCTAGGATTTGGTCTGTGAACACGTACTCAGATATCTGCCGCGCCGCGCATTACAAGCTGACCGGCCACGGTGACCGCACTTTTGCCATGCTGCTGGACGGGTTTGCCGGTGTCGATCCCGGCACTGCCGCCGACATCTACGGGGTGGGCCAGGCGATCAACGGCTTCGAGGCCGAAATGGCGGGGTTGCTGGGCAAGCCGGCCGCGATCTTCTTCCCCAGCGGCACGATGGCCCAGCAGATCGGCCTGCGCATCTGGTGCGACGAGGTGGGCACCAAGCGCGTCGCCTATCACCCGCTGTGCCATCTGGAAATCCACGAGGAGGGCAGCGCCAAGTACCTGCACCAGCTGGAGCCGGTTTTACTTGGGGACTCCGCCAGGTTGATCACCACTGACGATCTAGCGGTGGTGGAGGACCCGATCGCCGCGCTGCTGATCGAGTTGCCGCAGCGCGAGATCGGCGGGCAGCTGCCCAGTTGGGACGCCCTTGTCGAATTGGTCGACGCCGCCCATACCCGGGGCATGCGGGTGCACCTGGATAGCGCGCGGCTGTTCGAGTCGCTGCCGTATTACGGCAAGTCCGCGGGCGAGGTGGCAGCACTGTTCGACAGCGTCTATATCTCGTTCTACAAGGGATTGGGCGGTGTGGCCGGGGCGGTGCTGGCCGGCCCGGCGGACTTCATGGCTAGTGCCAAGGTCTGGAAAAGGCGCCATGGCGGCGATCTGATCAGCTTGTATCCGTACATCACCCCGGCAAAGCACTGCTACGACCAGCGGGCGGGCAAGATGGGCCACTACTGGGAGTGGGCCAAGAAAGTGGCGTCCCAAATGAACCAGATACCTGGGGTGCGCACAGTGCCGCAGGTGCCGGTGTGCAACATGTTCCACGCGTTTTTCGACGCCCCGGCAGGTGCGGTCGAGGCGATCATGGGGCGCATCGCGACGGAGTTGGACATCGCGATGGTGGGCGCCATCCGCGAGGTGGACGAGGGGCACGCCCGGGCGGAGTTCACATTTGGCGACGCCATCGACGCCATCCCGAAGGAGCTGGTGGAGGCGGCGCTGGAGCAGCTGGCGGCTGGGCTAAGCGACCGATAATGTCGAATTCCTGGAGTCAAACTCCATGAATTCGATCGAATTAGTGGAGTTTAACTCCAGTATTTTGATAGACTGGGAGCATGGAACGTATTCCGAGAGAGTTTGACGACCTCGATAAGCTCAGGCGCCCGGGCCGGGTGACTGTGATCCATGGGCCAAGGCAGGTCGGGAAGACGAACCTGGTCGAGCACTATCTGGCAGGACATCAGGGACGGATCTTGCGGGTGACCGGGGATGACATCGTTGTCAGGAATCTGCTGGCCGGTCAGGATGCGTCGGCAATTCTTAACTGGGTCGCGGGGTACGAGACGGTTTTCATCGACGAGGCGCAGCGCATCCCCGAGGTTGGGTGGGCGTTGAAGATACTGATCGATGCCAGGCCGGAGCTCAACCTGATCGCCACGGGATCGGCCAGTTTCGAATTGGCCGGCAAGGTGGGCGAGCCATTGACCGGGCGGCAGACCCCGTTGATGCTCTATCCGATCAGCGTGGGCGAGCTGGGCCACCAATACAATGCATTCGAGCTTCGGCAGCAGTTTGACAATCTGATCGTCTATGGCATGTATCCGGAGGTCAGAACCGCCCAGTCTCCGGCTGATCAGCAAGATATCGTTGTCGAGCTGACAAGGTCATACCTGTTCAAGGACATCCTGGATCTGACCAACGTCCGGTCACCCCAAGTTCTGATGGATTTGTTGTCGCTCATCGCCTTGCAGGTGGGCAGCCTCGTCAGCCTCAGCGAACTGGCCCAGCAGTTACGCGTCGATGTCAAGACCGTCAGCCGCTATCTGGACCTGTTCGAACAGTGCCATATTCTGTACAACCTGCGCGGTTTCAGCCGGAATCTGCGGTCTGAGATCGCTAAGTCGAGCAAGTGGTATTTCTTTGACACCGGTGTGCGAAACGCCGTGATCAATAACTTCAACCTACCGGACCGGCGTGGCGACATGGGCCCGCTATGGGAGAACTTCGTGGTCATGGAACGGCGTAAGGCCTTGTCGTACGCGCGTCAGTCCTGCTCGTCGTACTTCTGGCGCACCTATGAGCGAAACGAGATCGACCTGGTTGAGGATCGCGGTGGACAGCTGTATGCCTACGAGTGCAAGTGGAACCCGAAAGCCAAGGTCAAGAGCCAGACCCAGTTTTTGACCGCCTATCCCGGCAGCCACTACGAGGTGATCACACCGGATAATTTGTTGGAGAATCTGGTGGTCTAGGCGATGATATCGCCCGGCTTGGCCTTGCTTAGGACACCCGTTACTATCGAGCCGGCCGGGATGTCGTGGACCACCAGGGCGTTGGCTCCTATCCTTGAGTCGTCGCCTACCGTGATGTCGCCTATTATCTTGGCGCCGGCGCCCAGCAGCACCCGGTCACCGATCGTGGGGTGGCGCTTGACGTCGCGGCCCAGCGAACGCCCGCCGAGGGTTACCTGGTGGTACATCAGCACGTCGTCACCGACGATCGCTGTCTCGCCGATCACGACCCCCATGCCGTGATCGATGAAAAACCGCCGCCCGATCGTTGCCCCGGGGTGGATTTCGACGCCGGTGAGGTGGCGCGCCAGCTGGCTGATCAGCCGGGCGAGGAAGCGGTAGTGCCCGGGACGCGTCCACAGCCAGTGGCTTAGCCTGTAGGCCCAAATGGCGTGGACGCCGGAATACAGCACGGCGATCTCCCACTTGCCGCGGGCGGCAGGATCCTGCTTTTGGGCGTTTACAAGGTCTTCTGTTATCGAAGCCCAGGCGCTGGTCAATACGGACACGATTTCCAGTTTACGCAAATCTGCCTGTGGCGGGTTTCCTGTTCGACAGATGGTTAAGACTTAGGAGTCGAAAAGCGGCGTCGACAGATAGCGCTCGCCGCCGTCCGGGATGATCACCACCATAGTCTTGCCGGCTGACTCCCCTCGCCCGGCGATCACGTTCGCCCCGGCCAGGGCGGCGCCGGCGGAGATGCCCACCAGCAGGCCCTCCACCGTGGCGGCGCGGCGGGCCCAGTCCATGGCGGAAGCCGTCTCGATATCGATCACCTCGTCGATCACGGCGCGATCAAGCACCGCGGGCACGAAGTTGGCACCGATTCCCTGGATGCCGTGGGGCCCGGCTTTGCCTTGGGTCAGCAGCGGCGATTCGGCTGGCTCGATAGCGATCACTTTGATTTGAGGACGCCGCTTCTTCAGCGTCTGCCCGACACCGGTGATCGTGCCACCGGTGCCGACACCGGCGATCAGGTAGTCGATATCGCCACCGGTATCGCGCCAGATTTCCTCGGCGGTGGTGGCGGCGTGGATCGCCGGGTTGGCCGGGTTGGCAAACTGATCGGCCAGTATGGCGCCGGGGGTTTCGGCGACCAGCCGCTTGGCCTCATCGACCGCCGCGGCCATGCCACCGGCGGCGGGCGTCAGCACCAGCTCGGCGCCGAAGGCCTTAAGCAGCGCCCGGCGCTCGACACTCATCGACTCCGGCATTGTCAGCACCACCTTGTAGCCCCGGGCCGCCCCCACCCAGGCCAGCGCGATGCCGGTGTTGCCGGACGTTGACTCGACGATCACCCCGCCGGGTCGAAGCGCCCCCGACTGCTCGGCGGCGTCGATGATCGCCAGGCCGACGCGGTCCTTGACCGAGCCGGCGGGGTTGAAATATTCAAGTTTTGCCAGCACGCAGGCCGGTGTGTCGTACAGCCTTCCCAAACACACCAGCGGCGTATTGCCCACCAGCGCGGTGGCGCTATCAAACAGCGTCATTTCATGCCTCCAAAGCTTGGTCAAGATCGGTGAGCAGGTCGTCGATGTGTTCGATACCAACACTTAGGCGCACCATTTCCGGTGCGACACCGGCCTCGCGCAGCTCCTGCTCGTTCAGCTGCGAGTGGGTGGTCGAGGCGCTGTGGATGACCAACGACTTGGCGTCCCCAATGTTAGCCACGTGGGAAAACAGGCGCAGCGCTTCGACGAAGCGCGCTCCGCCGTCCCGGCCCGACTTCAAGCCGAACGACAGCAGGCCACCGTACCCGCGGCCGGTGAGCACGCGGTCGGCGATGGCCTTGAACGGGCTGGACGCCAGCCCGGGGTAGTTGACCCACGAGACGGCCGGATGGGCTTCCAGGTGCTCTGCGATGGCCAGGGCG
>Ga0123354_10008863_pt1 | contig 15341 bp, 7 predicted proteins | sample TergutLab28metaG_2_FD_97872 | JGI IMG/M metagenome (GOLD analysis project Ga0123354, IMG submission 97872) | Labiotermes labralis P4 segment gut microbial communities from Petit-Saut dam, French Guiana - Lab288 P4 | ecosystem: Host-associated > Arthropoda: Insects > Digestive system > Gut ...
ATGTCCTGCTACGGATGTGCATTCTGTGCTGCGTTGCAACGAAGCACAGAATGCACATCCGTAGCAGGACATTCTTCGCAACATAACATTACAAAACACGGCATGGTGCCACAACACCCAACTTGTACAACGTAATTAATCTGTGACTATTTCTAGTGTGACTTTAGCAAGGAATATATAGCTCCCTGATGATGGTCTTAGGACCGAAACATGTCGGAGCGTTTTTAAAGTTTTAATGTGTAAATTTTTAAATTTTATATGTGTGCAGTGGTTGGTGTAATAATTGAGTAATCTGACAGTCAGTTAAAAAAGCTGGGTTACGAGTAGAGGAAGGTAACAGATGTCTTAAACTCTAGCGGTAACAAAGGCACATCACATTTCCAAGAAGCTTCCTATAACTATTACATTCCGTACAACAGTAGCTAAGTTCTTCGGGGTGATATTTATGGTTCATACTTCAACCAATCGGTGTACCTGTGCGTTAAATTACACAGCCACTGCATATTCATTACATATCCTCACTGATTATTCACTGTCATCCTGGATCATTGCACTAGCCTAATCACTGTCCTAGAATGACCAGATCTTCTAAATAGAATCAAATTCAGTGCAGGTCCAACCTGGAGTGCCGCTGCAGCGTCACGAAGCAGGCAAGCATTATCCGTCATCGTGTATTATATCGCCGATACGAGTGACGTAGCACCGTGTGGCAAGAGATTTTAGAATCTCGATTCACCAAAACAGTATGTCGATTCAGCTGTGTCACTTCGATCACAGCAGGGAGTAGCTGCTCTGCTTGGGCTGTTCATCACGTCATCTGTCAGTAAAGAAGCATTTTCCTGCAGTCATTTGCAGTACTTGTTATCGGCATTCCAATTCTTACACAAGTCAAGCATGTTTCACAAAACCATGGACTACCCTGCAAACCGCGGTTCGCAGTACCATGGTGACACCGAATTGACAGTTACCGTGGCGGATGATCTGTCAATGGTAAACCGAAAATGATAGCGAATAAGTGATCATGGTCTTAATAATGTACCATTTAGACGAGAGTGGAGAAGAAATTCTGTTATTCTTCAAATTCACAGCGAGTAGCTGAAATATGATTAATCGTTGTCACGTGTAAACCATTGTAGCCGAACATTTTTGGCATGTTTGTTTATTGGTTAGAGCGATTACTGGCCACCGCCATCCGTTATACATTTACTGGCCACCGCCATCCGTTTAATATTTACTGGCCACCGCCATCCGTTATAAGTTTAAACTACCAACGTACAGTCAAGAAGCGTTGGTGACGGGTAGGACGGGTTACCTACAGAGATTTAACCCTTTAAGTGCCGAGTTAAATCCCATCTGCCATTTGCTGTCATTATTAGGAGCTCACCATATTCTCCACGTTAGCAGTGTAATGGTTAAACGAGAAAACAGTTAGCAGCAGATAACGGAATTGGGTGATGCTGGCAGTCGAGTACGAAAGCGGTGTGAGTGAAGTGGTGGAGAGTGTGATAACCCAAAACAACGGGTTACAAATTCGGGAATGAATTGACTGTTGGTTTTCCTTTAGTTAGAACATGATTATTATTTGAATAACTGAACAAGCTCAGACGTTGCATCTAATGTACAAATAAATATATAAACGTAGTGAAAATTACGTGTGGATCTGACGATCCCCCCCCCCCACCCGGATCCCGAAGGAAGTTCTCCTACCACACTGAGCACTTCGGGATTTGCGAGTTACAACGGGCGATTGCGTATATTATCTTCATAGACAGCGCGAATAAATAACGAGTTTCTTTCAGAGACCTTTCCGTCTGAAGCAAGTGTAATTTCATCGAAACCCATATTCCATCCACAAAAGAGAATAAGCTTGTCTTTCTCCAAGCAGTTTGTTGCTACAAATATTCACACTATTGTGTTAATGGCAGTTCCGATTCTGGAGACCTAATTTACAATCCGGACGACCGTCTAGTCCCATTCGTGGCAAACAGGCAACTATCTGAGAAACTCTGATCCACAACACAAATTTCATAAGATGTGTGACAACACAATTGTAGTGGTGCTAATTAACGAATCAAATAAATCCTTGAAATTTGGTGGCAGACGTCACGTCGACATGAAACTCTTCACAAGGTGAAGGATTTCTGCATGTATACAAAAATGTCTGTATCCAAGAAAAGACATAAAATAAATAGATAAATTTAGGGAATGAAGAGATATATAGTTGTTGTACTGTACGTAGCGGTGTTAGGTTGAGTAAAGTGATGTGAGTGAAAAGAGACGGCAGAAATCTGTAAGGGAATGGCAGAAATGAGAAACGGATCAACATTTTACTTGCAAAACGGAAGGGTAAAGACATATTTAGAGAGCTAAGTTTAAATAGAAGGGTTTAATTAAATTGTAACTAAGAAAACTAAAACGTGGAGTTGTAATCTGGATGTAATTGGCCCATGACATGAAAATGTACTACAATATATGATTCTGTAAGAGATGGACAATATCTCGGACTTGATAAGCGACTGTCAGCTTCTCAGAAAGTTCTATACTTCTAGACTATATGGTAAAAAAAGTGTCTCTTATTCTTTCCCTAAAAGTCATGTCGTTTACATAATAAGTGTGTTTTGCTGATAGTACTGAACTTAGCCACTTTGACAGAACACGACTCCATTCTAACATGCAAGCCACGATATTTGCATCGTACAGGCTCGCAGATTGACATTTCAAGGTAAGCTATTAAGCAACACAATAAGGTCGAAGACGGCGTGACAATCCGAAGTCATATTCTGACGTCATCTATTGCGTTCTGGCCTTTTCTTCATTCATGTCCCTCCACTTCCAAACAGAAGCTAAATTGCTTGCCTTCGAGGACTACCAACGACATTTACAAAGCAGCTTCTCCTTGGGGAAAGAGAAGGATAACACAAACTTATGCCAAGTTAATTGTCAAGAGAACCCCCCTAAAGTCTAGTATAAGAGTAGAGTGAGACAGCCATGCTGCCTTAGATCCGCGTTTCTAAAAGTAAAATGGAACGCACACCATTGACGTAAAGAAAGTCTCATGCAAGGCATAAAATTTAACTTTATTGCGCGTCGCTTATTTAGCACTCTGCTTACCATCTGAGAAACTGCTGTTTTAAATATTGGTCAAGGGACAGGCAGTAGCAAATTTTGATCCAGAGGTCATGTCTAGCTAAAATGTTCCTTCGCTACAGGAAATAGGCTACTGTCAGTGGGGCTGACTGTCATCTTCTACGTGAAAATGTTGATATTGAATCTTGAGGACGCAACAGCATATTCCTACTCCCACTTCTTTTCCAAAATATTAACTCCTACTTAACCTACACGTCGACAAAGTAGCTAAAGCCTGAGGACAGCGATGTTATAACACTGCACTGAGACAGTTTCGGTTCCAGTGATGTAAAGTAGCGCAAAATTCTTGGAAGCGTTCCAGCACTCCATAACGCCTATGTACCAGTTCGAACTTAGCTTGTGGCAGGGGACACTGCTATGATATGTGCGAGATTTAGGGTGCTAACAGCGGTACCTATCTTTGCAACCTTAATATGCTGAGCAATATCAGATTCAGCTACCGTAAATATCGACTTTAAATATAAATGAATGCCATTTGCTGTTAAAATATGATAAATTTGACTAGGAATCTTATTTTCAGAGTGGTTCAGGTTTTTGTTAAATGTCTCTATGGGGGAATATTACACTATTGAAAACTGAAATTTTGTGCATATAATGTAGTGATGAAAAATGGCTTCAAATATAATTAAAAGTCTGAATGAATACTGTGATATCAGTGCTGGTATGTGCAGTTATAAAATATTACGAATGCTTAATTACACAAAACGGTTAAATACTAACCTCTTCATTTAGGGTCAAACTACCAATCTGCTGACTTGAAAAGCCATGAATATTTTGAGAGAGTAAAGGTAAATCAGTCATGTTCTACCTCGACACCAGATGGGAGTACGCAGTTTCAGGCTAATGTGTTCTCTGTCCACCCCACCCTGTCACCAGACTTGATGACCATCAGATAGGAGGAGGTTATGTGGGTTCCAGAGCTGGTCCGTCCGTAACGGGAAAGACATAAATCTCTTCCCCTATGGAGAATCGACCGGTTGGTTCGTAAAGGCTCCTAAGAGAGACATAATCATTTTAGTCTACAAAACAAACAAGTACTATCGCGACAACAGCTCGCTTTTGATCGCCTCTCCTAAAGTTATCTTTCTACAAGACAAAAAGGCATACGTTTGTGTGGAGTTATATCTCCACTCGTTCTTAACGTGGAGTCAAGTGTTCATCTGCATGCCCCGATCACCTTACACCCAGGTAATTAGCCCGCGTTACCCTGTAAGTTGGAGGTCACGTGGCTCCATGACCGGTCTGGATCGTTTGGAGAATATACGTATGTCTCGCCATTTCTGCGAGTCAAACCAGGGTTGTTCGGAGTCCGACTGTTAGCCTCAAAACAGCTACTTTAAGGGCTGTAACTTGAAAATTCTAGTCACCTGCTTGTTACATACACAACCAAGAGCCAAGTAAGTTCTTTAATAGCATGTGCGAGGCTTAGGTAAAAGTTTTATTGCGGCTCGAGCTAGATGCGGTAAGAAACAGGATGACATTAGCACTCTTAGTGCAGTAACCTAGTGACAGACAGGGAACGTAATAGCACGTAAATCTTCATGGAGTGTTGTATATGAAACTGGATTCATGCAGATTCACTCTTGAGAAATTAGTAGCCACTGAGCCATTCAAAATTTCTGCACTTTTTTTCGAACCCAAAGAATGCTTCCCCCCACTCAAAGGCCCCACATAAAACTGTTAGTATCCTCGTTATAAATTTTTAAGTCAAAATTAAAATACAAATTCTCCAAAATGATTATTTCAACTTTCGCTTCGCTTCTATATGGTTTCAGGTTTCGAATGCATGTAGATACAATTTTGCGTGGGAAGATCCAACAGAGAGGGAATTCAGTCGTATTGAGATTTTGCTTTTGCTCTTAAAGCGAGGCTTTGGATAGTAAATGGTGATTTTGTGCTATCTACGGAGCAAGTGTAAATAAGTTCAGACATTTCAGTGAGAGGCAGTGAGCAGCTGAGTGGACGTTTCGCCATTGCTCGTCGCAATACGTATCTCAGTCTGGATAGAGGTGATAAATCAAATCTTTTGCCAAATAGGGAAGTTGGCCACGGGAATATTTATAAGCTTCATTGCCGTTTATGGTGATGAAGTTCTTCAAAATTTGTTATTTGCTTCTATTAAAACAATTTAAAAACACTCAGTCGCTAGAATAAGAGAATCCGTGGAGCAGGCCAGAAATATGAAGGAACGTTGCAAATGTACCGTTGTTCGCACAGTAATGATAGTTCGGTATAGGACAATTATACAGATTGTGAACAAAACTGACATCCAAAACATCAATAAAAACGAATATTTATCAATGTTATGTGTGTATGTGCGAGCGTGCGTGCGAGCACGCGATTGTTGCTGAAAAGATTAAACGGTCAACGCACGAAGCAATCAGCCCATCGGATATAATTTTTAGAGTTTAGTCTTGGGTATTCCGGTACAGGCTTGTCGAAACTTGTTTCTTCTGAATGGCGCAATAATCTGTCAACCCGAAAGGAAAAGTTTCAGATAAAAAAAAACTCATCTCTCATGAGCAATGCTCTCTCAGAGAATTTAGTGCAGTGTACCACGAGTTTAACAAGTAGAATAGACGGCAAATTTCGCCTTTTATGTGAAAACTCTGAAACATTTGATAGAAATTATTCGGCGACAACAATTCGAAACAACCGCATTTTGCATCACAACATTGCACATCTTTAAAACTGCCTATCAATAAACAATTTTTAGTGAGGAATTAAATTCCAGCCACATCTCAGACACTGTATGTTCCAGATCACGCACCGTGCGACTATTGGATCTTTCAAAAGATCATGACTTAGCTAAAAGGCAGTAATTTTGTGTCCGCAAATGAGATTCCAAACAAAGCTACGGCAGGTATCAGAGCCATATTGAAAGTGAGGTTCAAGAATTTCTTCCAGCAACAGCAGGACAGCTGGAGCAAGTGCGTATGTGAAGAAGGAAGCACGTCAAGTGACTGTTAGGTTAAACAAATATTCTTTCTAATAGACGTTATGTCTGAGTCCAGGAAACTTTTCGTGCTCCCACTGACTTCCACCTATCTTCTGATAATGACTCTATTACGAACGGTGATGTTTACGTAAATGTACTTTTTTCCATAATACGAATACCTCTCTTGAAATGAATTATGCAGTGGCATAGGCATTATTTAGGGTGCCTTCTTTATGGAGACCAATAATATTTGTAAAAAAATGCGCTCCCAGAACCAAAATTTTTCAGGTCACGCCGAGTGAAGCTTAAAACCAAACATTTTTACGTTTCACATGGGACAGTGTTCAATTTTGCAGTGTCATTATACTATCGGTACACAATTCTTCGCAAAACCTTGTATCCACATGAAAATTATACAGCGCCAGAAAAATTGCATGAAATAAGTTCCGCACAAAGACTCACAGGTATTAAACTCCAAATTTAGTCGTCGGATTGTCCTGCTGCTCGGGAATTTTACATCCTTCCAAAACACTTCCTGTTGTGCGGGTGTGATGTGCTCTGTTACAGTCTCCACACCTCTGTACTCTAATTAATAACTTACATAATGGACGGATTTGTAACCAATTTGCTATAATGCCATCGGTGGCAATCCAGTTTAGTACTGGCATGTGCCCTACCCTTGTGCGTACACAAATAACACACTGCTCTTTAATCTGATATTTACATCTGGACAGGTACTGTGTTGACCTGGCTCATGAAATGTATCATTACTCCCTGAGGATGAGCCCTTGACAGCTGAAACATGTAGTAATTTTTAATGTGAATAGAGTGGTGTTAACACATAAGTGAATTAGTCGAACTCTTGCGTAAAATAAGGAATTTTAAGGTACGACGGAGATTCACTCTTTCAAAATGGTAAGAGATAAACTTGTCTGCTTTAAAAATACTGCTATTGCTCTTAACTTATGCATAAGCTGATAGGCTACTGACCTACTTGTACAGAGTATCACGCAAGAGCGCCCAAATCTCCATAAATTCTTATTAATTTAGCATTTTATGTTGTGGGTGTCTTCTTTTATTAAAATAACTCAACTACGACGCATATTTTTACCTTTACCGCAATTTCTCCTCCCCTGAGGGGCAGTGTGCTGTGTAAACAGCCCCGAGACAGGTCTCAATGAATGGTGTGCTGTGTACACAGCCCAGAGACAGGTCTCAGGGAATGGTTTACTGTGTACACAGCCCCGAGACGGGTCTCAATGAATGGTGTGCTGTGTATATAGCCCCGAGACAGGTCACAATGAATGGTGTGTTGTGTACACAGCCGTGAGACAAGTCTCAAGGAATGGTGTACTGTGTACACAGCCGTGAGACAGGTCTCAAGGTATGGTGTACTGTGTGCACAGCACAGAGGCAAGTCTCAAGGAATGGCATTTTGTGTACACAGCCCCGAGACCGGTCTCAATTAATGGTGTGCTGTGTACACAGTCCCGAGACGGGTCTCAATGAACGGTATGTTGCGTACACAGCCGTGAGACAAGTCTCAAGGAGTGGAGTAGTTTAAACGATCAATTTTTCATTTTCATCATTCCTCTTCTTGTTCTCTTTACTCTTATTATATTTATTTTAGTTAAGGGGTAGCTTTAATTTCGGAAATTTGCCCTTTGTATTACGGGAATTCTCATTTGCATTACACAAGCCAAGGATATTGCTGCTTTCTTCCGGATGCAAAAAGACGGGACACAAAGGCGAGAAAAAGAGGTTGTCAGATTTCTGTGTCATTTGCAGTAGCAAGGACGAGGGCTACATTATTTAGCGCGTAGTCTTCCTTACTACTGCAATTCTAAGTATAATCTAAGGGGAAACTCGACTTGCTTCTGATTTACATGTAAAGGCTACTCATTTCTCTTCTGCGCTATTCTACTGCGTCTCATCTTTCCCTACTTCTTTGTATTTACGTAGCTAACACTACATTTTTTATTTTCCCTAACATTTAGTATTCATTTTAAAATAGTTTAAATTTCTCACCTATTTGCCTTCTGGGAAGTGACGCCGTATATTGTGGTAGAAACGTGTCGACTTTTCAGTGGATTCTACTGGTTTCGTAATTATCGTGGGTAAAGGATGGAGGCTCGAAGATCCGCTGAAACGTCGGTAAACTTAACATAGTCCACGTGGTGTCACAGCCCAGAAGATAGAATGGGACCCTTCTTGTTTAAATTTGTGGACAGATTTGTACGAAGCGACGAAGACACCGACCTCAAAAGCTCCGAAACAATCTATCTTTCAGAATATTTTATTTTGGCCTGATTGTGTGCTCGTATACATTTCTGTCCGTCTACACAACCAACGCTATACGCAAATTCTGGAACACAGCTTTCTTACGGGAGTATTAGTACTATTTTTCTAGCCCATCAGATTATCAACAGACTCTCATACAAATTTTCTTAAAAGGTACTCAAAATGGCACACATATTTTACAGCGGTCTTACTGTTAATATTATTTGCCGTCAATATAACTAAATTAACACAATATTAATTTAAAATTTAACAGGGTTTTAACATAAAATTGTGTAACCATTCCTTGTTGCTTTTTATAATATCCTGTTTTCAAACTCCACTTTATTTCAGTTTATGTACTTCTAATACTTCAGAGGTTAAAGGTCGTAATCTACAATGAATCGACTTTTATGAAGCTCAGTCTTTCATTTGTCACTTTAAAAGATTCTGCCATTATGCCTCAACTGAACACGTTGAAGCCAACTGCTGACTTGATATAGAACATAGACCGTAGTTGTGCTCCCCCACAGTTTAGAAAACTAAAATTTATTAGGCCGAACCAGTAAATACCGTATAAACCAGCCAGCCAACGTGCAGATGCCGGGCAAACAATAAATATTGTCTTCTGTGCTTTTAGTCGTACAAGAATACATTCAATGTCGCATAGGGAAGAGAAGATCTATTTTTGAAGATCTATCTTTATTGTCCGATAAAATCACTAACTAAGCCGCAAGCGGTTTTCCGAATATCTGAATGTTACTGGTGTCCGTGATTTTAAGCTAAAATAATTAAAATCTTGAAAACCATCTAGAACGAGAGCGGTTGAGGACAGCCGGCAGTAATAAGTTTGCGTCAGGTTCATCAAAGAGGTAGACCAGTATACAGGGAAGTGGTGTTTATTTCAGAGATAAAAGCAAATTTTGTACTGATTCCTTAGTATGAAAATTATTTCTGTTATTATGAGTGATAAAGGGAATGTAAAGTATTACTGATAAATCAGTTGTACATGTTACGTAACTGTGTTATAGTTTCTAGGACGTGCGGTTGTGTTGTACGCGGCTGATGGCAGAAGAGGAAATATTATAAATTACTTTCCGAAACTCTTGAATATGTAACTTTTTTCCAGTAATGTGATTAGTTACAACGCCTGTCTCATTCGGCTAGACGTAAAGCCTTACCTACATTCCTCCCACAAAAATTCATTCTCGATAATTATCAAAACTTCCGTTGTCCCAGATATTTCATGTTGCCTTAATGAATTCAGTACGTGGATAGTGTGACACGTATTTAGTTCGGAGAACGTTCTTGTTCTGTTGGCTGCTACCGTTAATAATTTGGCGGGCTGAGGCAAAGCTCGCAGTCCTGCAGTCCGGTGTAGTAGTGAAAGACAGCAGAGAATTGTCTACTGTGCGTTTGAGAATTCTGCTTCTCTGGTGTGGGTCAGTGTTGTTTTTAAATTTTGAGGTTGCATATTGTGGGCCGGAACTCTTTACCAACTTGACCTCAAGTTCTGTTCTTTAACAAGCCGTGTACATTATATCCTCATGCATAGCTTAAGTCACACAATTGACACTTTGCGGTCTTCTTTGTTGTTTACAGTTTGATTAACATTCTCATTTGTTCCGCGCAAATTTTCAGCCTCATTTGTTTGAAATAGTTTTTGGGCGAAGATTACGTTTTTTAATATTTATTTTATATTCTCCAATTTCCTGACACTTCCTTTGTTGCACTTAATGGTTTTGGGTGCAATAAAAACCCCGCAATTTATAATTTTTTGTAAGTCAATAAACCAAAGATAAAGTCCATATTCTACAGCGTTTGAAACAACAGTGTTGTATATCGTCTGTTTTAGGACTTCAGATTGGTGACAAGGTTGAATGAACCGAATAATAATCAACATTTCTGAGTTTAAGACGCCGCTATCTGAAACTTAACATTTTAACTTTTAACCTATATGTACGTGCCTATTATTAAGCCACATTTTTTTCTAGTTTCCATTCTCATACACTCAGGTTTGAGAATATACGACAACCTTAAAATGTCCACGCATTCTTTTCTTTTGTTTTTTAATAAACCGTTACTTTTATAACTGCATTCTGAAGATTAAATTTTGATACCTGTTCTCCATTTTCCTCTTTCAGTGAACTTCCTTGAATATCTGGTACTCATGCATGCTATTCCTCAAATTTAATTTATTTCACTGACTGCTGTTCTAGCGGCACTTTTATGGTCTATACGGACTGACCAGGAGTCTCAAGAATATATTTTATTCTGCCCATGATATTCCTCATCATATTTTCTTAAAAACGCTTTTGAATGTTTTTCTCACGTTTTTGTAACTTGGGTAGCGGAAACATACACATACATGTGTCCTTCCAATCATTAAGCCTAGCAGCGATTCACACTACGGTCTCTATTCTCATTAATAACAGACTGCTAGACGTTGCTCACAGAACATTGAAAAGGACTGTAACTTGATATAACTGAAAACAATAAGAGACAGTCTTCGAAAACAGTGTTTACATTTTGTTCCGCAATTTTCAGAAAGTAATATACATTCCGTAAAAATGCTTTACAGTATTTCAGATATCTGTAATAAGTTTTTGATGTATTTTAGAAATGGAGGATTAAGAAATCAAGTGCAAGATTTAGTACAGATGAGTTAGTTAGACATAAAGTTTTTAATATATTATTATTTTCAACGTGAGGAGGAAAGTCATATGACGGAGAAGGGTGAAAAGAAAGCGAGGAGAAAAACGAGGCGAGGAAAAGGAGAAAGTTTGTTCTATGCACAGTGCTGCCAAGTCTTATTTTCCCTCATTGGGTGTGAGTGATATGATGTCGATTGCAAGAAAATTAATTTCAAGCCAAAGCTCGAACAGTAACGAAATTCTACTCTGACTATGTTTTAACGACAAACCCCATTTCAACTTGTGCCACGTGTCAGTGAACGAAACTGTAACCGTAGTCAGAAATAGAATCACACTTCGTATGAGTAAATAAGTTTAAAATCATTTACTTTTCTAAAGATAATGTAATTTCGTATTTCATGGCCCGTTGTAAAAGTCTGTCTCTTAAAAATAGTCGAGACAGATTAATCCGCATGTATAATCCATAAGTTCATACTTTATAGTGCATCCATACAAATACGATTCGTTACAGAAAAGGGAGAAATATACAAATCAAAATGTTCCTTCCCCTCCCCCTCCATGAACCCCATTCTCCGTCAGAAACATTGAAAACACTCAAGTACTCGATGCCACCGGTCTCCTGACACAGTGCAGTGAATATCAGCGTTAGGGAAATGTTCATTACCTCACAGAATTCTGGTCTGTGCACCTCTACTTGGAGAAATATCGAGGGTCTATTTTAGTTATCTCTTGAACAGCTCTTGAATCTGGCTGCACGTTACGCAACAGAAACCCCAGTGTTTTATCCCATAGGTTCACTTGTGCTACTACTGCTAAATATAAGTCACAGACAATGTCCAGTAAATAGTCCCCTGTACACTCGAGGAAGGCGTGTAGGGAAGCAGAACGATAGCTCCACTTATTCTTCATACTGCCACTAGACAGAGGGAAGTGACGAGTTCACGCCCAGCCGCTCTACGCCGCCGAAGGAGCCCGAAGAATGCGTCTGAACAGATTGCAGAAAAGAAAACTCACTTGTCTTTGCCCAGAATCAAACCACGCCTCCAGAGATGTCCAGCCCATAGTCTAGCTACTTCAAGTCATGCACATGAGAAACGCATTTTTTAAGACTGTGTTTATGCCCCTTCTTATTTTACGAGTGAAAATTCGTAATGAAAATACTATATATATATCCGGTATATGCGAGTATATATAGTGCATAAGCACTGATAACCCAATCGAAAAAGTCATATCATCTGTTTTCGTGGGGTTAGGTTGCGGGTCGGGAAGTGGATAATGATATTAGCTACCACAATGACAGCTCCTGTACTATTCAGAGTAACCTAGACTCTTTCCACACGTGGAAAAGCAGTTGGAATATGAAAGTTGTAATTCACATTTCCTTATACCCGCGGGTAAGAATGCATTGTGTTTTACTGCCGCTTCACCACATGTCTTTACACGGGAGTGCTTGCGAAAGGTACAATTGTTAAATTTCGTGTCTTAGATTTCCGCAGTAGAGTAGCTGCCTATTTCGTACTTCTGCGATATGAACCCACCGTCAATACGCACTCAGATCCGGAGGATTCTAGACAACGCGTGTCTATTCTGAATATTTGTACTCTTGAAGATATATTCTAATAATAAAAGCCAGCGAGATGCACTACTTCTCAACTTTATTTTGGTAAAGAACTCTACATGTTTCGGACAGACTTACTGTCCATCATCAGGAGTCTTGTTACTGTATTCACAGAAATAGGTATTTGTCATACTAGTTACGTTGAATGTCTGCAGACAGTCAACATAACTAGTATGAAAAACACATGTTGCTGTGAATACAGTATTAAGACTCCTGATGATTCACAGTAAATCTGTCCGAAACATGTAGAGTACTTTACCAAATTAAAGTTTATAGATAGTGCATCTCGTTGGCTTTTATTGTTAAAATATATCACGATGCACGGTCCTCAGATTGTCAGATTCCTTGAAGATACGTTGCCTCGAAACGCTGATATGATTACCCCTTGTTACACTCTTGTATCTAAGAAGATCAGAATATTGGACTTCTAATGTGAACAAATTTTTTTTAACCTCACCCCATTTAGGTACGAATATATGAAGGTTTTGATTAACAGTAAGCAGCAATGTATTTGCTTCTTCCGTGGTGTATTTGAGACCCTCGCTCTTCTGGGACGTTTCATGGCGTTGGATGGTAGCTGATTACTTAAGTTTCCGAACAATCTATCGGTCCCATACTCAAGAGTCAAGCATTCCAGGAAGAATGCCGGGAGCAGGCGGATGTGTTGTTATATGCGGGATGGTGTGGGCAGAGACTGGTTCACAGAGAAAATAAGGGAATCAGTCGGGTTGCTGGAGCGTGACTTTTCCACCAAGACTTGGTGAAAAGTGCAGACGGTAGAGAAAAGTCAGAAAATACAGAAACGAATGAGGAGGTAAAGCGGCCTGGACACGAGGAAAAATTGGTGCGATAGATGAGTAAGGGCGAGACCATATTAAAGCGGGAAAATGGAAGAATGAAGAAACGAAGACAGAAGGTGGTATGCAGAGGAAGAGGGACAAATGGAGGAACGATGGAAATGGGGAAGTCGACAAGAAACGGAAAAACACGTTCCTGTTTCCAGGCTCCATTTATTTCCACTTCTGACCTGTGAGAAGCCACTTAGTGTTCGATAACCCCCCTCACATACAACTTCATTTTTTTCCCCGCTTTCCACATGCCATGTGTTCACCTTCATCCTGCTTTTCTTCACTTGTCCCTTTTTCCATTCTTGTTCTGACGTCCGCCCTCGTGTCTCCCTTCTTTCTCCACTTTTCCATTTTCATCCCTTCCAAGTCCCTTCTTTCTCTTTCATTTCTTTATTTTTCTTCCTATGTCTTGGTTGCTCCCTTCTTTCCTCCTTTCTTCATTTGTTGACTTTTCCGCTTTGTTTTGGTGTCTCCTCTTCCTCATTTGTCTCTTAATTTCTTTCTCAATACCCAATCTGCTTTCCAGTGTTTCTCGTTCCTTCATTTTTCCGTTTTTTTCCCGGCGTTTTCCTTCCTCGTGCGCTCTGTACTTTTCCCTTACGTACTGGGGGCAACTTCACAAACGGCAACCGGTTGGCTCCAGTACCAAACGTCGTCCGTATCGTCCCTTACCTAACAACGGATCTAATTTTTCCAGGCATTCTGTTTTGGGCTGCTTGGCCTTTGAAGATACAAACAGTTTGTTGTCCAGAGTCGTCTTATGGAGCTACAAACATGAGGTGCCTATTATTCCAAAAGAATGAAGGTCTTAGCAGTAAATTATTTTTGCGAATTATGAAATTCTGACACCAGATAAGAAAAAATTGTCAATCCGTCCGAGAATCTGGTAACGTTTCTTCCTTTGTCCCGTCTGTAAACCAGTCGCTATACCAACTAAACCCTCCCGGCTAAAATTTGCACTATTCGTAGCGTCATCAATAAAATATACGAATAATTAGCCAAAAATGATTTTTATGTACGATACAGCTTACAAAATGTATTTATATTTTAGTAAATACGGATAATTTTTAAAATTGGGCTTTACACTTGAAATTTTGCAGGTTCTTTATTTCGTGCGTATCTTTATGTTTCTAGTAACAGTTGTTCATATACTGAAATTGTTTCGATGTACTCTGAATCTAAATCTTCAGGGCATATAGCCTCTATATTTTATCGCGTTCTTATTGAGTATAATTCTTCCTTATAATAAGGACTGCAAAGTACGTCAAAAGATGTACACACGACGCTGATATTTGCCGTAAGTCGAATTTAATGGAGTACTATAGATAGAGAGTGCATAAAGCAAAGGAAAAGAAATATTTCTCTCTAAATATATTTTAATAATATTATTTTTGCGTATACTCTATAATTATTTACAAATTTTGTATTTTAATAAGTATAAACATGAGTCTATTGATGTGCTATGTAATTTTAGAAGTTGGTATGCACTTTTTTGTAAGCAATGCCTATTATTTCATGTCAAAAGTTTCCATTTGACATGTTATACATCCGCGGCGATTTTCGGAAACGCAGAACAGCATATGAAAGTCCTGTCTCTAAACAAAAATAGGTATAAATAAGTAAGCATTCAATACGAGAAAAAAAACCTTTCCAAAATAGATACATATATGTCAGTCTGGGCTACAGGGCTACATAGTTTCATTGGTTATATTTCCGACTTGTTACACTATAATCAACAACGGAAAGCCATTTTCATAGTGTAATTATAAAGTATACATACTACTACATGTCAATTCACATAATATACTCCCACAGTACTTTTATCCTGTAATCGTTTTACACACACACACACACACACA
>Ga0123354_10008864_pt1 | contig 15341 bp, 14 predicted proteins | sample TergutLab28metaG_2_FD_97872 | JGI IMG/M metagenome (GOLD analysis project Ga0123354, IMG submission 97872) | Labiotermes labralis P4 segment gut microbial communities from Petit-Saut dam, French Guiana - Lab288 P4 | ecosystem: Host-associated > Arthropoda: Insects > Digestive system > Gut ...
AGAAAAAAGTGTTTATATATATTTTCACATAAAATATTTTAACCTACATACAAAACACCCCCCCCCCCCCCCCCCCCCCCAAAAAAAAAAAACTGGTACACATACATGAAACATCGAATGTGGACTAAAATCCATTCATATGGAGCAAATTCTTTTTAAAATAAAGCACAATTAAATCTTCTAGAAGTTCAGTCACATGAACAAAATATTATGAAATATGCTACATTTATTTAAAAATGCTCTCCACACGTCACAACATACTGACCACACAAAAGTTCGAGCATACTGATGTACCTGTTCATAAACACACTTCGGTCACTATGAAACTCAACTTAACCCTTTGGTACCAAAAGATGACTTCAGTCAATGTACAGCGTGATGTTGAGAAAACTGAACATTGCCAAAAGTTGCTGGCCAAGAACATGCAAATTAATGGGCGGCCCATTGAAATCCCCAGCCTTTCGCACAGTACACCCCACACTTAATTCCAGCACCAACATGTTAAAGGTAGGCTAAAGGGAAGGCTGTCCCTGTACTTAACATGCCATGAAGATATACACAGGAATGGAGGTGAATGACCAGTTTCATGTCCCTGCTGATTTGTCCCTTAAAGGAAACACACTGGTAAACACTGTAACCACTTGATATCAGGTATGGTGGGTTCCAAAACTGAAAAGGACAATGGTGGACAGCAAAATACCCAGTCCTGCCAGAAATTCAACCATGATTCCCCAGCCACTCAGTTGGTAATTTAATCATTATTATAACTGATGCAATTATTACAGTTGCAATTTAAAATACATGTGTGATGAACAAACTGTGCAATGATACGAGAGATTCTTATGCATGGAACAATGCCACATGTGACTGCTCTGCACTTGTGAGGGTCCCAAAGTTGGACAAAGCACCTAACGGCATGATGCAGTACGTCACTGTAGTCAGCAAATCACTTCTCTTAGTCCAGGGGTGCACAAATCCTGGGTACCAAGATGTCCAGCTGATAACTATACTCAGAATATGAGCATGTCTTTTTCTTTACTGATATGGATATCATGATTTCATACATCCTACAATCACAGTTATTTATGCCCGTGTGTGTGTGTGTGTGTGTGTGTGTGTGTGCACGCGCGCATGCACACATACAAAATGATAAAGTTACAAAAAAAAATATTCGCATTATTTGCAAAATTGTGCTAAGAATATGAAAATTTATCAACCTCCATCTTTCATAGTTTATAAATTATTCCCCATTAACCAGAGTACTAATGTTCCAGAGATCACTGTCAGACACTTTCTGCCACTGATCCAACAGATGTCAGTTTCAAAGCAATTCTTATGTCCCCCCAAATCTGATAGTATTACTCTCTCATTCCCATGCACAAGAATGTTCTTTAGTGTGTTCTAAGTGAGAAACACTACAGAACTTGGAGGTCTAAGGAGACGAGTCTCCACCTTCAGTGAAGCTGGAGAACGAAACAGTTCAACTGTAACGATGCTAAAAATCTCCACAACTTGCAGCACTCCAAATGGTTTCTCATCTGTTGGAAGCCATTCGATCTCCTGTGCAATTACCTTCTTACCTTCCATCCTACGTGTGACTCTGTTTGGAAACGGCAAGTTCTGCAGGGAACAAATTGCATTAACATTAATATAATCATTGTGGTTCACACTGAGAATTGTAAATGTCTAAGGTAAAGATTTACCCTGTACCTTGAACATGTATGGGGGCATGCAGATATGCCTCAAAGCATTCGACACCTTGGCACTACATAGAAGTGGGTCATCAGTTTTGTACCCCTGTGTGAACAGCCCTTATTGTACCCACTGGATAGGAAACTGGATGAGCTATAATACTGGTCTAGATGTTTTGGAGATGACAAGAGATACACTAAAAATATTAATTTTGAAACAACTGCCAAACACCAGAATACAATTTGTATGACTGTAAATACCACATTAAAAAGTTGTGACATTCATGTTTTCAAATACAAAGTCAGGCTATGAAAATAATTTCATTTTTCAACAAACAACCAAAATTATTAAGCATTCTACGGTCCGTGACACAAAATATCAGGATATAACAACTGTCCTGACATGTTCTAACCATTTTCAGTGGTACTAGTACTTTCCACTCCATATCCTAGTATCCTTGAGGGAAGGCATCACGTAGTGCTAGAATAATATACAATAAAATTAATTATATACGTCAGCACTACCTTTTTTTATTTATACATAAGGCTACATGTTTCGACTGATCAGTCGGTCATCTTCATGCCTACATAGCAGACTAAGTCACTGGTGCTGTGTGCACATTGGGATCCAAATACATTTACATTAATAAAATACATGAAATTTGGTAAGTTTCTTTGCTGAGGATGAATGAAATATATAACACACACTTATCTGGTTAAAATGTTTAAAATCATAGGTTTGACATTTAAAAACTAAAACATATTGGAATCCCAATGTGCACACAGCACCAATGACTTAGTCTGCTATGTAGGCCTGAAGATGACCGACTGATGGGTCGAAACATGTAGCCTTATATATAAATAATAAAGGTAGTGCTAATGTCTACAATTAATTTCATTACATATCCTAGTATCCTTATATTTCTGAAGTTCTGTCATTTGCAGAGATGGAGGTTTCAAATTGTCAACTGAAAAATCCACACACAGATCTGATCAAGGGTAAAACTCTGGAACCTCTGAACGAAAGTCTAAGACTATCAGGTATGTGTAAATTTCAGATATAAATAAAACACGCAAAACTATAGATACAGCAACAAAAATTTGGCAAAACCATTCCAAAAGTGACTGTTTTAATACTGGATATAACAAAAACGTATTAAACATGGAAAATATCAAGACCAATTGATTATATAAGCACAAATATTGTCTCTGCACAGATACTCCTTGGTGGGCTGGGACAACTTGGTCAGTATAGCAACTCGCTATGGGCTGGATGGTCCAGGGATCAAATCCCAGTGGGGGCGAGATCTTCTGCACCTGTCCAGACCGGCCTTGGGGGCCCAACCAGCCTCCCACACAACGGGTACTGGGCCAATCCTGGAGGTGAAGCAGCCGGGTTGTGACGTTGACTACCCACCCTCATCTAGTGCTGAGGCTAAAGAAACAGTACAGCTAAACATCTACTGCCCCTCTGGGCCTTCATGGCCTGTTCTAGGGTGAACTTTACCTTTTTTACCTTACAGATACTCCTTGACTTACATGACAGCTACATTCCTATAGCCATACAAGGCCACTTAACTCATAAGTGCTATTATTCTTCCAATTTACACTAAAAAACATGTACTTCTAAGTTAAATACCATTCATTTTAACCACTTACATCTCTATTGTGCTGTTTCAGACAATAATTTCATTGCTATACTATTGTCTACAAGGACTTAAAGCAAAATTGTATAAAATCAACCTGACATGAAATTTGTGTAATTTTAGGTGTAGAGTACTGTGCTTTGTGTAGTACTCACATTTGTGTAGATTCTTTGAACCTGTCCCGTGCTACATACAATTACATCGAAAGAGAGATCTTTCACATCCATCACGACCGCCTCTGCAACCAATGGGCTGTGCAGACCAATATATACTGTAAGGTACAACTCGATGCTCTGTTCACCGGCTCGTTTTGCCTGATATTTCTGCTTGTTACAGTTGGATGCAATACTGCAAGAAAATGTGTAAATTATGTATATCAGAGAATAAACATAAATACTAAATGTGTAACAGACTGACTGACCAAGTTCCTTAAAATATGCACCTCGGATATCACAGTCAGTAGCAATGTTTAAAATAAAATTATATATATATATATATAAATACACACACACACTACCACGTTTTTTATAAATGTTTGGAAATGTATGCACAGTGCTACGAGTTCTGATAAGGTGGTAAGCTGAGAAGTAATCAGCAGTTGAACAGTTAGAGGATGACATGAAACACTTTGTTATGTGATGCTTACGCCTGCACATATTCTGGTTTCCATTTGGGTTTAGGTGAGTAGCCAAGACAGGAAGAGAGTAAGCGATGTACCATCACATCTGCATATCTTCGGATTGGTGAAGTGAAGTGGGTGTACAGAGGTACGTTGAGAGCATAATGCCAAAATTCTTCTTCATCATCTTTAAATCTGGCACAGAAATACTTTGCTTGCTGGAAGAGAAGCGAGATAATAAAATGTTAGTCTTCCCCAAGAAGCTTGTAATTATGAACCCCTTACAGAAATCCTCCCAAACCAATCCCGAAGATTTTTCAACATCATAAACAAGGGCCCCATGCGATTCCATCCTGAGCAAGTTTACATCCTCACAGCTTTATGTTCCCATTCGGGCCTCTTAAATGGCCTCATCCTATAGCTTTCAAACCAGAATTTCATATTCAATTTTTATTTCATCTGTAATATACAATGAAGTTACTGTTATGCATGCCATTAAAGCATATGGGAAAGTGGAGTTCCACTCAGTCTTAAACTCAGCACAGGATGGGGTTGAGCAGTCAGCTTCACATACTGGATGCTTAAAGAAAGGGTCCCCTATACCCACCAATGGGAAACTGGGTGGCCCAGGTATTGACTCTGATAAATCTCCAACACCTGTGGCAAGTTGCATCACTGTTCCTTGGACTCCAGTTTTCATGTATGATATGTGTCATAAAATTCTGCTCCCTTACATCAATGCCTTTCCATTCTTACTTATAATGTAGTATTGATAAAAAAGGTGATTCAGATAAGTGATTTTTATAAATATTTGTATGAATGTTAAGCAAATGGCAGCTCCCCCAACACCACACATATTAATTTCCTACAATCAGTAACTGCCAAACTGGCAAACTTGTTAGGATGGAATGCCATTTACTTCAGAGTCCTGAAAAGATGTAGTGATAGATTTGGGAAAAGCATGTGACTTTGTTAAGGCAATATTTTGATGCTATGTAACATGATGGAGCAACTACCACCTAAAAATGCTCTCTGGGTTTCAGTATTGGTGACAGCCAATGAATCACTGATGCCAATGTGTGAAACCTGGTAAGGAGATGATAGCACATAAACTCACACATTCTGAACAAATACTCTTGAGTCAACATTAACAAACATGCAAATGATATAAAATTTTGAAGTTACATGCAAAAAATTTCAAGCGCACAGAATCTGCACTTCAGAAATATGTTTTTCATAAAAATAAAATAACACAACAATAGTGCACAGCGAGCCAGCAAGCCCCTGTGCATCTGTCAGAAGCAGAATACAGGTTAGAGTGGAAGTCACAGTGAACGAAAAGACAGTAATTATGGTTACAATACATGCTCAAAGTTACTCTGAGCATTTGTGGCAGGTCACATGCCACCTAAATTGTTTTAGGTTATACCTAAAACAATTCCCCACTTCCAAAACTGTACAGCACCATTCTCACATAGGTGCAAATAAGCTTTTTGCTCACCCTGTATTAGAAATTAATGCAATAGGTAAAATGCTGTCCCTGTCCATGCCATGAAGGCATACAGGCAGAGTATAGGTATAGCTCCACCCATTCTTAAACACAGCACTAGATGGGAAGTGGTATTTTACCGTCAGAAAGAACCCCACCCACTGAAGGTGAGTAGGCCCCAAGCGCCAGTATTGACATTATGGATAAGAAAAAATCTCTTGCCCCTGCTAGGGATCTATCAAATAGGAAGGGAAACTATAAAAGTTCTGTTCTAGTCCTGTGTTTGAAGCACTGCATAAAGCAGATAGTGTCATTATCAAAATGTGTACTTACACACATGGGTTTTGCACACAGATTATTAAGTACCATCATCCTTGCTCGGCTAACAAAATCATCACCGGCATACCGTGCCATGGAAGCTTGTAGTGCACCGGCCGACTGAATATCGAGGAAGATTCCTCTTTGTTCCAAAGACTTTTGTAGTTCTTCCATGGCAAAATGATGTGGTGATGGATGACTACGTAAGAATGCCAGCTCTGGGAAATCTGTACTGAGCCGTTTTGCAACTGTCATGTTTGCCAATAACATGAATTCTTCAATAAGCCTGCAAATACATTCAGTGATTCTGATGTTTATTGGACTGTGCATCTTTGTGATAACCGAAGAATAGTAAAACAACTAGATGCCACTAATTATTTTATTGTACTTCTTACTGGCTCAACATGTTTTGGGCATTACTATGCCCATCATCAAGAGTTTGCAACTGTGATGTTGATTACCACATTGGTCGTTTCGTTCTGTAAAGATGGAGAGGTTTGCATTAATGTAAATTTATGGTTCTTAGTGGTGTGTGTTCGGTGTGAAGTTCTTTGTCGCTTTGTTGTAGCTGGTAACGTGTTTCTGTTAACACTAATAGTTGTTATCTTTTATGCGTGGTGATCGTAGTGTCCTCTTGTGTGTAGTGTGTTTCATTAGCGGATTGGTAAGTTGATGTGTTGTTAAGTGTTCATTAGTATTGTGAATCCGAAATTGTACATACCTTGGTTTTGCTGTATGTTGAAGGTTAGGTGCAGCTGTGCTTTAGCCTGCAGACCGGACACTACTCCAACCTAACCTCCAACTTACAGCAAACCAAGAACAAAACGACCAATGTGGTAATCAACATCACAGTCACAAGCTCTTCATGATGGGCATAGTAATGCCTGAAACATGTTGAGCCTATAAGAAGTATAATAAAATGATAAGTGGCATCTAGTTGGTTTTTTTATTCTTCAGACATTCAGTGTGTATTTAAACAGTGTAATATCTTGTGTCATTATAGCAATATTAATTGGGCCAGTACTGATGAAACATGTGGCAATAATTTGTGAAACTGTAACATACAGCAGGGAAGTTATGGAGGGAGGGAGGGAAGGAGAGAGGCACAGACAGAGAATGTGAGTAGGTGCTTGTGCATGCTCCGATCTTCGAAAGAAGGATATTAAGAATGATTTACAGTCCTGTTAACAATAATAGTATATGGAGAACAAGATACAATAACGAGCTTTATACCATTCTATGTTGAACCAGATGTAGTTTTGGTGATAAAAACAGGCAGACTGAGGTGGCTGGTACACTGCTTTAGAATGAAAGAACTGGATCCTTGCAGAAAGCTTACTGTTTTTAAAGCATAAGGCACTGGATGTGCAGGGAAAGGTAAGATCAGGTGGCTTGAGTCAGTTGAGAAAAATGTAAAGAGCATAGTGTGAGGAAATGGAGATGCAAGTCACAGGATAAAGAAGAGTGGAGGGCAATTCTGGCAGAGGCTAAGGTTCACCAAGGACTGTAGTGCCACAACAACAGCAACAACAACAACAACAACAACAAAAACAAGAGGGAGAAGAAGAAGAAGAAGAAGAAGAAGAAGAAGAAGAAGAAGAGGGAGGAGGAGGAGGAGGAGGAGGAGGAGAAGAAGAAGAAGAAGAAGAAGAAGAAGAAGAGGGAGGTGGAGAAGAGGGAGGAGGAGAAGAGGGGAGGAGGAGAGGGAGAAGAAGAAGAGGAAGGAGGAGGAGAAAAGGGAGGAGGAGGGAGGAGGAGAAAAGGGAGGAGGAGGGATTGAGGAGAAGGAGGAGGGGAGGAGGAAGGAGGAGGAGAGGAAGAAGGAAGAGGAGAAAGAAGAAGACGCACGTGCATGCACATATTGCAGTAGGTAGAGTGAACTGCTTCAAATATCACTCTTGTTCCAGAAGACATAGCCATTAAATCAGGTATACAGAACAAATTCCTAGATAGTCCAAGTCATTAATAACGATGCAGAGGCACTTTAAATTAGTCAGTCAGTCAATCAATTAGCCAGCCAGCCAACCTGTCATTCAATCAACCAGACTGTCCTTTCACCCATCCATCCATCTGTATTACTTACCTATGGCACTCTTTATTAACATATACTGAATAATGTAATGGGAGACCACTACCACTCTCCAGCAAAAACTCAAGTTTTGGCTGGTCAATCCTTAGTGCTCCACCTTCAAATCGCTTGCTTCTCATGATAACAGCAAGGCGATTCAAATTATTCACCACACAACTCAGATCCTTAGGCGTGTATTTTCCATAGATTTGTGGCAGTTCACCTCCAGTCCACTCTTTGTCAGGGTTTTCCAACATAAGCTGTGGATGCAACAAACAGTATTGAGGGTAGGTATTGGTGAAATTTTGCCAGTGTACTTTGATGGAATATCTTAACACATTACCTACAAGGGACTCACTATTCCTGTCCTTTCAAAATTAGTTCTTTCAAGCAAACATTCATAGCTACAGATAAGACTGTGCCTGAACCCCTCTAGTCCAAATTAGCACTTATCGTATATATTACACAGGTTAGATACAATTCTGTAATTTTGAATCATACATAAAAAGAACTCTCTAGCCAATAACATGACCTAACAGTGCCTCGGACTGAGCTCACTAAAATTATTTTTTTTTTAAATTGTTCTGTCACAGCCTGAAACCTTTGGCAACACTTGGTACTACTTCAAACACACACATTATGTTTAAGCGCTGTGGTATGTGTTTGCCACTCATCAAGTTGTCTCATTGGGCCCAAGAAAATACGGTTCATCAAAATCAGTGAGCAGGTGTAACCAACTCTTTTTAAATCCACGAATACATTCCATGGGCAGAACGCAAACGTCGTTCTTTTCAGATAATATTTTAATATAATTTCAGACTAATTTAATGGATATTACGAGATACATATAGATAACAGCATTACGAAAGCACTTATCTCATGTTTGTGGATAAGGAAATTTTGCTGCAGAACTGGAAGATAAGGCTGTGTGGATATACCTTGGTAAGTCTCACAAAAATAATAATTTACCTGTGCATGTTCATAAGCAAGTTGAGCACATGAACAGATGACAGAACGTGTGAAGTAGTGGCTCACAATTTCTGCTTCTGGTGAGATCTCCCAAAAGACTGAGAACGCCAATTTATCATCACCAGGCAACAACGAGCACATCAAGCACAGTTCTTTCGGCAGCATATGGTACACCTAAAAGAATACGTTTCAGTTCACCTGTTATTTATTCTTGGCCCATTTAGCAACACTTCCAATATCTCAGCTCATATGATAGGATCACTGGTAAAAAATGAATTGGGAAGGATCTGGGAAAAAAAAAGTGATAATGGCCTAAGTTCAGGAAGTATCTTGACATCTACCTCAACAAAGTCATGAAACTCGCAAATCCACAGTCAGAATACCCACCTTTGAGCCAAGCTGTGAAGCAGAGACAACCTGAATACAGAGCAGAATGCTAAAACTTAACTGTGATTTTCAGTAATAAATTTTTAACATAGAAGCACACACATACTGTGTAACGTTTCTGCCATTACCAAATTTCTGGAATAAATTCTTTCATGTGTACACATCAGCACTATTCTGTGTTGCTAACTTACAAGCAGTTCTCCTGCAACCTGAAACAGTGAGTCCTGCCATTCTTAAATTGCTGCAAGCATCTATGTAAAGTCCTGTGGTTTGAAATCCCCGTGAGCAGTCCGTTATTTTTCTTAAATCATGATTACATCATCAAATTTCCTCCCCGTTGCACCCTAACTCAAATTTCAGGCTTCAAGTGGACAGTATGGAGGTTGGGACACAAACAGCAACGTAGTGGTAGATACATGAATATTTTCACTTCACACCATTCTAGAGACACTGCACAACACTGTCAAAATCCTGATTCACTTATGGAATCAACTATAATACAAAATTTTTGTGTGAAAAACAGTGTCATATGACATTTAGTCTAGACATAAATTATTACACTTTAGATTATCAAACACTGTTTTCCTCACTGTGTCCTCCTCACAACAAGGTTTTGCCAGGTCACAGGTTTCTCTAACACTTTCGCCCACTATGTTATAAAACTTGATGCATACAGACTGTTCTGTGAGCTCTTGACACTGGGAGAAGCATTTCAGACAGCACTACACATGGCCTGCCTGTACAAAGTGTTATTAATATTGTTTTGAGATTAACATAAATGACTATATACACTGTATCCTACCACCCACTCTCACTGGTATTGAACAGTTGTTCTGTATCACAGAAAGGTACAACTAGGGACAATGAATTGTCTGAAACAGTAATGCATCAAGGATTTCATCTTATGGGTATCAACACTTACAGATGAAACCAAATAAGTGCTTGTTGCCCTCTTGACTACAGCTTGATCAAGAGGGGTGCCCTCTTTAAGGAAGTACGTAACATCCGAGATGTGAACGCCAATCTTAAAATTGCCATTGTCAAGTTGTTTGCATGACACAGCATCATCCAGATCACGTGCTGTTAGGGGATCAATTGTGAAAATACACTCATCCCTAAAAACATAAAGAAAACTCATAGGAGGTTTTATTCATCTCCACAGAGGAGAGTGCTTATTAGTGACTCTACCTAGAAAAAATGATGTGCCTTTTATGACAAATGAATGTTTATTACTGTATTCGCAAGAGTCTTGACACCAATCTCTATCCTCAACCAGATAACTTCAGTCCACATACTCACATCCAGTTTCTTTATAACCAATTTTAATAATATCCTCACATTCATTCTTACACCTAACAAGTGGTTCCTTCTCCTCATGTTACCAAACCATCACTAATATGCAAAATCCATTTCTCCTGTAAGTGCTACATGCAATATATAAATATACAATGATGTGTCAGTCAAACACAACAAACATTTTAATGTATTATTGTATTAGGGCAACATGTTTCGATTCTTATAGAATCATCTTCAGACCCTTCTAAGAAACTAGATCCTTTTTAAACATTTTAAGTAAGGATCTATTTTCTTAGAAGGGCCTGAAGATGATTCTATAAGAATCAAAACATGTTGCCCTAGTACAATAATAAACATAATAAAGATTTGTTGTGTTTGACTGACATATCATTGTATATTTATATATGTGTTAAACATTTCGGGATGGCAAACATTAAAAAAAAAAAAGCTATACGCAATACCCATTTCAACTCTGCTGATATGAGCCCTCAGTTTCTTGTGAACAGTACAAATTCATGAGGCTCAACACTGCACACTGTCCAAGTTCAAGACCCTGTGTAACATTTGGTAACATCCTGGTTTTCTACGTTGAGCTATCAGCCCATGCCCAGCTCCGTAACTGAACAACTATCCTTTGTGAACTGTCTACTTGGTAAATATACTCAATGGAGCAAACACCTTGAGAAACTGAGAGTCCCTTAGCTGGTCAAAAAAGCTTCTGCATTTTATGGAACTTGAAGGTTCATTACCACATTCACAACAGCCCAACACTGGCCCTACCTCAGCTACATACATCCCTACTACAACATCCAATCCTATTTCTTTAAAATAAATTTTAATATTATCTTCCCATTATGGCTAAATCATCCGAGAGGTCTTTTCTCCATGCCTTCAAACCAAAACAATATGTATTTCTTTTCTCTTCCTTGTGTGCCACAAGCCCTGCCCATCTCATTGTCCTTGAAATGATCACTCTAATAATTTACTGAATACAAGTAATGAAGCTATTTGCTCTAGCATTCTATTAATTCCTCCCCCTTATGAGGGGATTATAAATAGATAACAATTCAATGACTACATATATATGCTCACCTGAGGTCACATCTTGATTGGATTTCTTCTTTTGGTATTTGAAATGGTGAACGAGGAAAATACTGATAAAGTTCAATATCGAGTGGTGAAAATTCAATATCATTTTCCACAAGCAGAGCCATAGTTTCTGATTTGAGGTCACCACACACTCCAATTTCTTCTATAATGTCACTGTGGCAGGGAAAATAAATTCTTACTGTACAGATGTGAAGATGAACTCAGTTAATGTTATGCAGTGTCCATGTATTAGTTTCAATATATGTACTTTAATATGCACATATTTAGGTGTCAACTCATGCACTTCATAAATTTTGTTGAACCATACTGCCAAATTTGTTTTAATTTATCCCTTATATTCTTGTAAGTTAGGTTTGCCAGCATTTTTAATTGTAGTATTATGTATTAATATTAATAACATCAGTTAAATTTAATTGCATACCAAAATCATTATGTATGGTACCAGAACATTTATGAAGGTTTAACACTGTATGTAAATTTCTGAAAATTAGAGAGTCAAAAAACAAATATAAAACTTTGATACGTATAAAGTCTGAAACAGCAGCATGGTCTTAAATTGTAGCCAAATACAAACAATCACAGAATGTACCACGCATCGAACAATACCCTGTAGGGAATTTGTGTTACCAAGAAGATAAGATTAACCACTTTAAAATTTTGATGGCACAATTATTTAACAAAACAATTTTGACAACAGGATGTTCCAAGTTTTTTACAATTTAATGGAAGACTTTTTTGTATACTGGTAAATACTTCCAAATTCACATGTTCTATTACAAAGACAATATTTACAGAAGATTATTAACGCAACATTTACAGGTTTTACAGTACATACACCACGATAATCAGAGATAATGAGATTGCACTCCGCCCCTCATCCCCCAAACAATCACTCTGTACATCAACAGAGGCGACTACTCCTGTGGAAGCACTAACTGGGGGGGGGTCAAATCATGCAAAATGATATCAAATTACCAGCAAGAATTAAAACAGATAAGAAACCACTGCACTTACTACAAAATGGATCTTAACAATACTCAAAGTACTTTCACTGTACAAACACACACATACACATAATAAAAACACACAGAAAATTACTGTGCCATTGAACACATTAACAGTATAGAAAACAAAGCATATGAAGGCTCCAAGTTCATAGTAAGCCACAATAAAACAACTGCATGGAGCTGCCAAAACTCAGCACAACACAAATATACCAAGATGCAGGCAACAACACCAGTGAGGACCTGGGAAACCAGTCACTTAAGATGAAACATGTTTTAAAAACCACAACCCAAAACATAAATTTAGAAGACAACCAGACAGTATGCTGGCCACACACAGAATCGCAGCCAAAACTAACAGCAGGAAGTAGGAAAGGGTAGGTGGAGTGGGGTTAAAACAAGGAAGGGAAGCAGAGGCAATAGTAAATGCAGTGGTCACTGGGGGTTGAGTGGTGTCAACACAGCACATTAGGCACAGAAATATAGTTCCGTTACTTCTTAAACTTCACAATTATCTTGTTGAAACTCAATACAGAACACATGCACCAAAAATTGTCACAGAATTCCAATTTTCAGGCATATTCCTCCATAATAACACTTCATTTACATATGACCCTTAAATGGACATTTCTATGGAACCGATAAACCATTCCACAGATTTCCTTCAAATCTGTAACATTACACTCCGCCAAATGTTGTCTGGTAATTCAAATTTTTAGCCATCAGATTTATACCAAAAGCCTAATTTATATAAAGCCATAAATGGATTCTTCACACAGCTTCTAAAACTTCTCAAGATTTTTCCAACATGCCACATGGCACTAGAAATAAAGGAATATACCATCGATTAGAAATATGTATATATGTTCATTTAATATATTATATACTACACGTTTCAGCCTCTTATGGCCATCATTAGGCATATAAAATCACAAAATACTCTGGGGAAGGAATATGTGTAATTGTAGCAGTAATTTTCAGTGACAGAATAAGATCTTATTATTTACAGGATAAATATGATTTATAAAGAAAAAGGTTCATATTTCTGACACATATATTGTTCAAGTATAAAAAAGGTTATATCTTAAAATTTCTGTAGCCAGTACTCCTGTTGAGATATGAATATTACTTTTAATTAATGGTATGCATCCCAGGTAGGATTATTTTATTACTTTTTTGTAACAAATCTGTGGGCTGATTATCATGGGTTAGGTATGCATTTCCTGGATGATGATTAGGTCAAGATTCTTTGATTTTCTGTTAATTTGGAATGTTCCTTGGTTATATGGAAGTGCTACATGGAAGATACGCAATAATTTGGGTTTAATTATCCCCATATGTGGGTAGGTTTAATAAACTTGAAGAAGACTACTGGTAATTCTCTACACTGCATTATGGAGTGCACCCATACCAGTCTAATCTAAAGGTAATGTCATTACTAAGATCTACCATGTTGTCAGACATCTCTCTTACCCCACAGCATATCGTACATCTGTCCAATCTTCGATACGTGCTAGGAACAAAATATCTTTGTACTTATCCGCTTCTGTAAGAAAGTTTGCTGGACATTTTGCTATTGGAATTCTTATTCGTGGGACACGAGAATCTCTTGGTGAGAGAAGAGCAAAGTTTTTATTCCCATCTGAGAGTGGTTTAAGAAATCCTACACCAACCCTTGGATGCACTCTTTCAGAGATATATACAACCTGGAATCAACAAAACAAAATTTGTAAGAAATTCCATTTTATAGGATTGCATCTGATAGCACTCATAGATAAAGGTAAAGAAAACTATGTACAGGCCTATTAGAGGCCCATGGGGTTCCAGGTGGTTGAAGCTCCCAGATTTCAAGACCACTGGCATGTGAAGGTGGTAAGGTTGTCAGCCCTATGTACCAGCCACCTTTACAACCCAGGAAATATTCCTGGTACTCGTTGCTGTTAGAAGCTGAGTCAATCCCAGGGGCACAGTGCAGTCAAAGGATTTTGTCAATGAAAAATTCTAAAACCATCGGGAATCGAACCTGCGACCTGCTGGCTGGTAGCACAGTGTCTGAATCAAATGTGCCATCATGTGCCCCGATAGCACTCATACAAGTTGGTACATTCTGTTAATATTGTGTCATAATTGTTATTGGACACATTTATAAGTGCCACTGAGTGGGCTACAGCAGTAATGCTGTAGACATGTATTCAGGAACTGTCTGGTTCCAGTCTTGGCTGGGATACCAAATGCCTTGAGGTTCCTCAATCCCTTAAAATTCCTAGATAATATCACCATTAGGCCATGGCTGCTGCTTTCCAAATCCTTCACACATCATCACTTATCCTGTCATCAACATTATGCAGTCTGCATTAATAACAGCACCATAAAATACAACATAAAAGACTAACAAAGTCAGTACTGTGAATACAGACTTGACTCAAAACTTGCGTTAATAAGGACTTTAGTGGCTATTGTACCTAAGGAACTTCCTCATTCACTGGTATTAGCGAATTTACAAATTAGATCCTTTTTACAACAGAACAATGAAGAGGCATCTTATCTTTACACAGCAGCTTCAAAATTTGTTTTAACCTTTAGGCGACGGGATTTAAATTGGCTACAGTCAACCTTCGCGTACATTATTTTCGCTTGGCATTTAAATTTTTGTACATGGTTTACAAAAAACTTTATTATTTCAGGAACCAAAAAAGATTTAATAATGGATTAAACGGCATTTTTTTGGGAAATAAGTCAGAGCC
>Ga0123354_10008865_pt1 | contig 15340 bp, 3 predicted proteins | sample TergutLab28metaG_2_FD_97872 | JGI IMG/M metagenome (GOLD analysis project Ga0123354, IMG submission 97872) | Labiotermes labralis P4 segment gut microbial communities from Petit-Saut dam, French Guiana - Lab288 P4 | ecosystem: Host-associated > Arthropoda: Insects > Digestive system > Gut ...
GATTTGTACTCCTCACCCAATATTGTGCGGGTGATAAAATCGAGAAGAATGAGATGGGCTGGGCATGTGGCGCGTATGGGGGAGGAGAGGGGGTGTATAGGGTCTTGGTGGGGAAACCGGAGGAAAAGAGACCACTGGAGAGATCTAGGCGTAGATGGGTGGATAATATTAGGAGGGATCTCCAGGAGGTGGGATGTGGGTATGTGGACTGGATTCGGCTGGCCCAGGATAGAGACAGGTGACGAACGCTTGTGAGTGCGGTAATGAACCTTCGGGTTCCGTGACGCGAGGAATTTATTGACTAGCTGCAAACCAGTTAGCTTCTCAAGAAGGACTCTGCACCATGGAGTAAGTAAGTAATTGCGGCCCTAATATCGAGGCACCATCAGGCCACTACACAAGAACAGTAAAAGCAGAAACTTTGTTTATCGCTAGGATGGAGATCTCCCCCTTTCATCGGTACACTGTAAATGTATATTGAACATGTAAAGTTTATCTACACATGTAGCCTAAACAAAATATTGAAACCTGCATCATAGAGTTTACCAAATACAAGTGGTTATGAAATAAAACAATATTAAGCAATTAAACTTGAAGTGTCAACTGTAAAGTTTTTAACCCTTTAAACGCTGAGTTAAATCCCATTTGCCATCTGCTGGCATTATTAGGAGCTCACCATATTTTCCACTTTAGCAGGATAAGGGTTACAAGCAGCATTGAAGACAATGTATACGGTACCGGCAATATCTGGTGAGTTGGTAGTTCAGCATGTCGATGGAAGACATGAGAATGTATTAGCAGAAAGAAACGGGAAATAATGAGATCTTGCAGACCCTTCGCTGAGTACCATTACAACCGATTAGACAAAAAAAAATACTGAAGAACGTGAGAAACTTGGGATATAAAATATGATTGAAAGGATTGCGGCACGCAGGAACACCTGGAAATAGATCATATCGTGTGAGTTGTAGCCGAAAGTGTAACAAAGTTGTGTCTCTGGGCGTTGAACCAAGCGTTCTTAACCTCGGGATCAGAAGAAGGCGATCGAGGCGGCTTCACAATTCGTAATGCGCATCGAAAGGAGGCTACAGGTGTTCTAGAGAATGAACACAGAGGTGGCGAGACAGAACAAGGTTCTGGCTCCGACCATGCCGTCCGTACTTGCTGCTAAGATGACCCAATTCTTGGATCGGACATAGACTAGATGAAGGACTAACGTATGTCTACAAGGCAATTGGAGGCCGGTACAAACGTATGTATGTCTGATCCTAAGAAAATGATACTGTGCTCAAATACAGGGCAACATGAATAGGTAACTTAAATAACTGTACGGTGTGTTTGGTTTTCATTCATCCAGCCAGACTAAGTCAGTCTTTAATTCGATTCCGCCTATTGCGAAGGTACTTGACAAATACACGGATAGCATGTCAGTATAGGGCCTGGCCAAAAAGATTTATTAGAGTCTTTCTGCTTACCCTTAACAATAAAACACAACCAGTCACTTCCCAGTCATGACAAAATTTTAGACACGCCCATGTTCCTAGCCTAGAAACTCGGGCATGAAACTAGTCCTATCTAACGAGCACACAAGGGTAGGTTCTGTCGTTCCCAGTTCCACCTGAAGCACATTCAGCCTCTGACACATGGTGCTTTTTTTGGTTAGGCAATTGAACATGACTAAAACTTCAGTCATGAGTGATTTCCCATGACAGCAGCGCACAAATCTGACTCCTGAAAACTCTAGGCGCCAGATGGCCGCCACACATGTTCCATACGTAGAATAACACAATTACAGTACTCGATGCACAACGTTTACTCGCCAGGGTACTGTGGAACCCGGTTTTTTGCACCCCTTGTCTTATCCCATGGTCATAATCCTTTCCAATTAAATAAAGCCTTCACTTGTTTTACGGATTCACAATTCAGATAAAGCATTCAACATACATGAACAAAAAAACAGAACCTGGAAGTCTAGTAAATGTTTCGACGTATATGGTTAGGTATAATTTCCATATACTAATTCAGTTTCAGTTTATACTGCTCTCATTGCGTTCAGCAATATACTGCCGCATGCGAAATTGTAGTAGCCGTACTTTTTTAAAGAGTAAAGTATAGGCCGTACACAAAACAATGGGAATGGAACACGAATCAACGTAACAATCATCATTTTCGTTTCTTTCCTTCCTTCACTCAGATCCTCTTTTCAGTTCTTCTAATTTATTTATCTTGTCTTTATTCTTTACTCTCATTTTTATTCCACTTTGCTTAACCTTTTGGCGACGGAATTATTTTTTTAAATTTTAGCACACCCTGTGTATAAAATGTGAATACTACAGGAACCAAATACATTAGAATCATGAAATAAACTGCATTTTGAAGAGAAAAAACGGAGAGTATATACATGTTTAAAATATTCAGTATCTATATTTGTTTAATAAATATAAAAAATGCAACTTTAGAGGTTAGCGGTGTGGTACGACCACTATAGTTGGCATTAGGCATAAAAAGGTTAATTTGCTTTATTATTTATTCATTCCTTTATTTTTTTCAGGTCCGCCTTCATTTCCTTCTGTTTTCTTTAGTTTTTATTTTTCTTCCAAAAAAAACATTACATCACAAACTTGGTAACTTCCAAATTCCTATTCCTGTATCTATACTACGCTGTTTATATTGTGATCTGTCGCCTGATTTTGGCATCTGGAAGACACTGTATTATGTAACTAGTAACAGCAACAAAACAAAAAAAAAACTAGCAAATATTTCGAGTTCCGATTTTTCCTCCTATTTCTTTCGTAATTTCTTTATGACTATTCCACTCTTCTGTTCCACTATTCCACACTTCTATTTCATTATTCCAGCATTCGTTTGCAGAATAAAACAATTTGTTTCTCTTGTCGAGTAAGATTTTTCTTCCCCCCCACCCACCCACTTTTTATCTCTGGAAGGGGTCTTCTGATAGCAATTCACAGTTTTTGGCCACCCGTTTGTTACAGAAGTAGGCACAGATGCGCCGCAGAGACGAACAAATGCGAGTGCTTTCTTATGACGCTAATCGTTGCTCTGAATTTTATTGAAAGACGTGTTGAAATGTTCTTTGAACGAACTATCGTCCATTTAATTACGATAGAGCGCTGCAAAAAAATAATATCTCTATGACGACTAAAAATTACCTACACTGTATACAAAGATTCAGTTGTTACATCACAGAGAACACTCCGTGTCCACTTGGAAGGCCAGTCAATTAATGCGTTAGGCCTATAGGGCAAAACTGTTACTTTAAAAATCTTATGGAACGTATAAGTACTTTGCGTGGGTACAATGCTGGATCGTTGAATAGTTAGATGACGTCTAACTATTCAGGTACGTAAAGGTACCATTAACTTTAAAGGCGAAGCACATTTTAATATCCAGAGGAGTTATCTGCAAAGACAGAGGGACCGCACGTTCCATGCACGTGTGTAGAAACTCACCACGAAAGGACCTGTGACCCTCAGCCCTCAAAGCTTCTCCAGCTGTTATGCAGTGACTCACATGACTCACATCTAAAGCTGGGTCCACACTTGTAACGTTCCCGCGTAACGTGACACCGTGTCGTGACAGTGTGGAGGGGACTCGTGACCGCGTAACCAACTTTTGATACGTTACGCGGTCACAAGTCCCCTCCACACTGTCACGATACGGTGTCACGTTACGTGGTAATGTTACAAGTGTGGACCCAGCTTTAGACTGACATTTGGAATAATGTGCAATATCTTGAAACATACCACATCTAGGGATTGCATGACCTTGACGATGGTGGTGGGGCTTGTGTCGTCTAATGAGCCACGGAGCTATGCTGGTGGTGGCGTAGCTACTGGTAGGGCCTCCCATGCCAGATTGGTCCGTGACGAAGACCCAGACTAAGAAACAATCCAGTCGGTCCTCCAGGATTGCTGGGGTTGGACGCAAGGCTGACAACCTGCTCCGGAAAACAACATTGTTACGAAATCCAAAGATGCAATGGCCGGACTGTCCGAAATACGACGACCTACAAAAGGATTTAAGGACCTGAGAATTGGTTCGTGGAATGTTTTGTACTATACAGGTCATAATTATTACAGGTGTGTTGGAAGATGGCAGAAAGTAGGAGGAGAGAAATTGGGAGGAATGCTGCAACGAATAGGGACAGCAGGCAGAAGATTCTGAAGAAGACCTTGGCTCAAAAGGGGCTGTTGTGCCAATGATGATGATGATGATCTTGAAACATAAAATTGCATGTCTTAAACAAAAGAACCCATTTATTAAACCTTAGAACACAATGTGTTAGTCATAACATTCAGTCCACAGTCTTACATTAAAACAAAGATAAACCACTTTTTTTTTTCGATGTTACAACGTGCATGTTGTCGAGTTACTCAATTATTATACCAACCACTGCACATATATAAAATTTATAGAATTTACACATTAAAACATTAAAACCGCTCCGACATGTTTCGGTCCTAGGACCCTCATCAGGGAGCCATATCGTCCTTGCTAAAGAAACATTATAAAAAGTCACATTAATTTCGCTGTACCAGTTGGGTATTGTGGCAGCATGCTGCCACAATACCCAACCAAATTTAGAGTTAATTCTTCCGTCCAGTTCAACTTAACGTATTTCACACAACAGTCTCAAAGTGCCGACCTGCAGCTTTCTTAACAGCTATCGAAAATTCTGACAGCTCTTTTCAGCACGAGGCGAAGATTTCTCTTAATGTTCATTTATTTAGAAAATATTTACCTAAATGCTTCCAACGAAATAGTTTGTCATACATTTCTCCTCTACTGCTAGTCACCTGAATAAATGTGTCAAAACTGACTTGAGGTAATGGTCGGAAACTGTTCGTCGAGAAACACGGGCCCTATGATTTTGCGCGCACTCACTGCTTAACACATTCCGACTCTAAGTTACGGAAAAGATGTTCCTAAATTCCAAGCAATTTATGGAACGCTATATATAATATATCGGCTCTTTACATTGCCCAGTGTGGGCAGGGTAGCTCAGTCGATATAGCGACTGAATACGGGCTGGACGTTCCGGGATCGAATCCCGGTGGGAACGAGATTTTCCGCCTGCCAGACCGGCCCTGGGGCCCACCCAGCCTCCTGTAAAATGGGCACCGGTCTTTCTCGGTGGTAAAGTGCGGCCGGGGCGTGTTGCTGACCACTCACCCCCTTCTAGTGCCGCGGTCATGGAAGTGTAGAGCTATACCTCTACCCACCCTCTGGGCCACACCGGGCCTGTAACGGAAACACTTTAACTTTACATTGCCCAATATAATCATTCGAGAAAGGCATGTTATTTTATTATCTGTCAAGCACTGAACATGTAGTTTGAAACTTTTCTGATACTCGGCATATTGTTCTTTATTATGGCGCTGATGACGTCAGGTTCTAAGGCGCGTTCGTAAAATTACGAAAAGCGACTCCTAGCTTCATCATGTCTGTACGTCTGTCCTTCTGCCCGAATGGAACAACTCGGCTTCCACGGATGGATTTCCATGAAATTTTATATTCGCATATTATTAGAAATTCTGTCCAGAAAATTCAATTTTCGTTAAAATCTGAAAAGAAGAACGGCTACTTTACAAAAAGTACATTAGACATTTTTAATCATATCTCGCTCATTTCTTCTTAGAATGGGAAATGTTTCAGACAAAAATTTAGAGAAAATCAAAACACACATTTTACGTTCAATAAGAATTTCTTTTTAATCGTGCCGTTTATGAGATAATGTGGAAAAATATTGTAGAGCAGGAGAGGCCACAGACGAAGATGTGAAGCATGCGCATTTTACGCTAGGTACACACACACACACACTCAGAATATGTAACACTTATCGCATTTCCACGGCAATAATGATTGCATGATCGTGCCTCAATGCTACGTTATACATACATTGTGTCTTGTTATTTTTGCAAAACTTTCAACATTTTCCGTAACATATTTCCTTTGCAAAACTAACCCAAATTAACACTACTTAACACAACACATTTCCGACACGCACTGGCCATCTTCTCTCTGCAACTCACTGCACATGTCTGATGTTCCACTGCTGACAAGTGGACGGGCCTGTGAGTTGCCTATATTAAGCTAGCAGACATCTTATTTTCGTACTCTCCGAGGGAAGATTAACAGATCACGCGCTATAACACTGTCCTGCTCGTATTTTCATAGTCAACTACAAATGTCTCGCTTTTACGTTCATGTAAGCGGCCTCCGAGATTCTTTATCTTTGCCACATCTATCTTTTTTTATTCATAAAAACGTCCTAAACTGACATATGTGCTTATGTTTTCTACGAGGAAAGCCACGGCAAGTACTTGTTAGTGACTGCAGCAATTCTAAATGAAGGCGACAAACATGAAAGCCCCTGCGGCAAATAAATGTCTTTTGAACGTGGCCACAGAATATGTATTCTTGAAAACTCTTATATTAATGTTCATATGAGACAGCTGTGGGACAAGGACTCGCTCTGCTACATCTTTTATCCAGTCTTTTGTTGCCGAGGGGTTAAAAGCCTCCTGTAATCACAGATCCTACATACTCGTATCTGTAACGAAGTCCCTACTGAACTGCGCGCACAGGACGTCACTCTGACAACAACGATGTTCCGCTGAGACCTGTCGTTCTGCATTTGTGTTGGAAGACATTTCATCTCGGTAAATCATGTTATTTTTGCTTACAACCAGAGGCGTGCCTGGAGGGACGGCAATTGTTCGACGGCCCCAGACGGCATAGTCCAAAGGGCACCAAAATAACAGTTTACATGAAAGAAATATTTGATTGCCTAAACTCTATGGATACTAAATTACTGACCCAAACACAAGTAATTTCAACACATCATACCTGCAATTTTTAAAGTTTTTAATTTCGATTAGTGGCGGTCCTTGTGACTGTACGAAGTGGCGCCCAAGAGCCAGGGCTCACTGAGAATACATTAAACAGTTAATTCTCCCCTTTCCAGCGTCATGCACACGTAATTAACAGCAGATTCGCCGATTGGCCAGTTCGCAAAATTCAGTTGTTCGCTGTTTAACGCTTTGAATCTCAGCCAACCAGTCGGTCGTCGCATGTTTCTGGATTTTTTTTGCATCAATCGTTTGTCGCTGTGCAGGCGACAAACATAACAACTTCTTAAAGCAGGTCGTTTTGACTTCCTGCCATATCCTTCCCAACTCACTATGCACGTTCACCTTGCAATTCTACGTTAAGTAGTGATAACAGTTTTCTCTAAGAAACAGTAGTTAAATGACTAAAAGAGTAAGGACTGGTACAGAGCCTGTAACTTCCTTCGTTTTCGCTGCAAAGAGTCCGAATTGAACAGCTTACCTACGGTAATAAAGTAAATGACATACCAATCATCCAACCAACATACCAAACAAAAACAAACAAAAACCAGAACATAAAACCACAAATCCCTTGCTCGATATAAAACTTCAATCAGCAATCGATGACTGAATAATAAAAACCAACTAGATGCCACTTGTTATTTTATTGTACTTCTTATAGGTTCAACATGTTTCGAGCATTACTATGCCCATCATCATGACGTCGCGACTATGTTTTTGATTACCATATTGGTCTATCGTTCTTGGTTTGCTGTGTGTTGGAGGTAAGGTGCAGTTAGGCTGGAGTAGTGTCCAGGTTGCAGGATCAAGCTGTTCTTGAGCCTGCAACCTGGACACTACTCTTGCCTAACTCCACCTCACATCAAACATAGAGTAAACTAAGAACGATACGACCAATGTGGTAATCAAAAACATAGTCGCAAGCTCCTGATGATGGGCATAGTAATGCTCGAAACATGTTGAACCTATAAGAAGTACAATAAAATAACAAGTGGCATCTAGTTGGTTTTTTATTCCTCAGTTATCACAATGATGTACGGCCCAATAAACATCAGCAATCGACAGTTACTCAGTTTAAAATATTTAAATACCTGTGACAATACATACTATGTTTTTATGTGTGTATGTGTTTGTATGTGTGTATGCATATGCTTGTACTGTATGTATACACACAGCACACAGATTTTTTAATTTTAAGTTATTTTATTATTTTAATATATTTCTGAAACTTCAGATGGCACTTTTCATTGCAACCTACACTCTACTCTCTAAGTGCTGAACCGAAAATCCGGAAGCGTTTCTTTGGAAAAGTCCAAGTAAATTATAGTACGAAGATATTATAAACAATTTCCTTTGCCAGTCTCTATTATGAGGCCTGAAATTATCGTCTTTGTATGGGCCCTTCTTGGCAAGCATGGCGAAAATCTGTTTCCGTCCGGAAGTTTTGAGACCAAAGGCATTCCCCTAACTCAAAGGTCAGAGAGGCACTAGAATAAGTGAAAAAATAAGGGAAAAACAGATTAAAAGGAAAATTCTAATGAGGTATTCCGAAGTAAGAGAGGGTAAGTGAAACAATTTGCCAACTGGGAACTTATAACACAAGAGCAGTCCTATGCATCTGAAATTAAACAGAATTCTTAATCAGTGCAAGAAAGTACAAGAACATAGGAATACAGAAAAGATCAGAAGAGTAAAAGCGAGAGGAATGTAAAAAATCAAAGTAAAGAAACCAGTGACCTAAAAATCCCACGTGTGGAACTGATGCTCAACAGTGTAGTTGAACGCATGGTTACGTGTGTGAAGATACGGCATGAGGATGGAGAGAGAGAGGGGGGGGGTGAAACAGGTGTGGAGGGAGATAGCACAGAGTGTAAACTACTACACAGAGACAAGGAGGAAGACAAAGGACATACTGAAGATACGATTCTGAGGCTGCTATAGGTTTTACGTGTCTAATCTGTTAGATAAATAAGAAAACGAGAGGAAAATTGTCTACACAAATATAAAAATACGTACTGATTAATTTAACAGTTTTGGCCATTCAGTAAACGGTGTAGTTTTAAAAAAGAAATACCATTAGACATACATGTCACTTCATCTTCATGGTTGATCTTCATGGTTGTACGGTGCATTGATAATATCAAATTCCTTATTTTTCCAACTAATGCACACAAATTATATTAAATAATTATTAAAACACTTGAAATTATAAAAGTTTCACTGAAAACACCCATAACGACACGTATTCTGGAACCAGAATGTAATTTTATCTAAGCACAGGCTGTAGCTCCCTGATGATGGTTTATGTAAACCGAAACATGTTGGAGCAACTTTTATAATTTTAAGTTTTTTAACACTTATTTAATATAATTTGTGTGCATTAGTTGGAAAAATAAGGAATTTGGTACATTTCACTTCCTACATGCAGGCAGTCTAGATCATGAGAATGACAACGTACAACGAAACAAGGTACAAAGGAACAACAAGGAACAACAACTCATCAGATGACTCAGGCCGTTGAAGATCCCGCCCGCTGCCAGCGTTAACGACGTTTATTGAGTGGGGGGGGGGTAGGGGGGTGTGACACTTGTCGAAATTTTTTCACTAAATTTTGTCAACGTTGAAGCGAAACAAAGTTGTTCGGAGCAACTGTAAAGCATTAGATACTTGTTACGGGTGGAGAGGATGCCTACTTGTCACGGACAAGTCCTCAGTCACTCTCCCAGGCAAATAATGTGATGGTGCCCAAATAAGGCTAAGGCTGTTTCCATCCACTTACTTTGAAACTCATTATTCAATTTCGCTATACAGACGTCGTTAAATGCGTCAAAATAAACGAAAAAAAATCAGCGTATAGGGTCCACAGTTCATTCACACCTACCTGATTACAGAACTGCAGCAGAAATATTACTCTACTAAAAAATTACGGTCGAAATGTGTTTGTGAATAAGTGGTATGAAATGAACTGGATCGGAGTAAAGCCACGTAGCATGCATGAGCGTAAATGGGAGTAACATTTTGAAGCAGGTGGGCATCAGAAAACTTTCTGTGCCAAGGGATGTGTGCGCCTTGTTTAATTAGAATAGTTCGTTAGTCGGGTAACAAATACTACAGAATTAACTTATTCAATTCTGGCCTGATTTCAGGAAGTTTCAGGTAACCAACGAGTGGAGAAGTATGGCATTGGCACGCTGTTTGCACCACAGACACACACATGTTCAAGATAATTGACAATCTCACGTAAACTTACGTCAACGGCTGCCAACTATTCCACTTCAGGGCCCTGGCTTGAAGTATAGCAGACAGGGATAAAGAGAGATAGAGACGAAGTTCAAAACATTAAGGGAAAAAATGTGACATGATTCTGCCACATTTTTAATTTCTAGAATTTTTTGTGGCGCTGCAGCCCAACGTGAACTATGGCCTTCTCTGTCTTGAAGTTTCTATATCACACACAACGACGCACCACAGTCGGTAGGACTCCTCTGGACGAATAATCAGCCCGTCGTAGAGACCTCTACCTGACAGCACACAACAACCACAACAGACAGACATCCAAGCCCCCCTCCCTCCCCGGCGGGATTCGAACCCACAATCTCATCAGGTTAGCAACCGCACACCTACGCGTTAGACTGTGCGGCCGCCGGGTCTGGTGAGTCTGCCACATAGGCAGGCAGGTATAAAAGGAGTCCAGTCCTGCACCCTTCAGCATGACCGAAGTTTATCGTGAACTTTACAAGATAAAGGATAGACTTGAGACGAATGAAGTAACGAAGGAACGAATAAAGCTATCCAGGAAAAATTAGAACATTCATGCTCCATAACAGTACCTAACAATTTTAAGCCTCTGAAAAATCAAAGAGGATAAAATGAATAACGCATATTGAGGGTACAAAATAAACGGGAAATGCATATAACATTTCAGATGGAAACCCCTAAAGGTAAGAGAGGAACTGAGGGGACTAAATGAGGACGTAAATACCAACCATATATTTAACAAAAAAACAAACACAATTTCTGGCACAACACACAGCGTAGAAAGTTTATTAACATTAAAATAAAAACAACTGTTATACACTTTTGTCCATTTAGTTGTTGTCAGATGTGTTTGTGTCCTCTGTTTTTGCCCGCCATCAATGGCGCGAGTTGACTAACACCCCAACAAACAGACAAATTTTAAGTACCTAGTAACATTACTGATGACTCATACTCATAAACATTGGGACGAAACGCACGTAACCAAACTAAACTAGCAAATCTTAAGTGATATCCACGCGTTTCGCATTTATCAATCAAATGTTTGCTTCCATTGCCCGACAGAAACAACCACAACTAGTTGTATGTGGCGGATAATACAATATGAACATCCGATTACACTAGCAAAATTGTGTAAAGGCAACTGGCTTTTAGTACTAGTAGTAGTAGTAGTAGTAGTAGTAGCAACAGCAGTAGTAGTTGTAGTACTAGTAGTAGTAGTAGTTGTAGTAGTTGTAGTAGTAGTAGTAGTAGTAGTTGTTGTTGTTGTTGTACTAGTAGTAGTAGTAGTAGTAGTAGTAGTAGTACTGGTAGTAGTAGTAGTTGTTGTTGTTGTTGTTGTAGTACTAGTGGTAGTAGTAGTATCAGTAGTAGTTGTAGTACTGATAGTAGTAGTAGCAGTAGTAGTTGTAGTAGTAGTAGTAGTTGTAGTACTGGTAGTAGTAGTAGTAGTTGTTGTTGTTGTAGTACTAGTAGTAGTATCAGTAGTAGTTGTAGTAGTAGTAGTAGTAGTAGTAGTAGTTGTTGTTGTTGTTGTTGTTGTTGTTGTACTAGTAGTAGTAGTAGTATCAGTAGTAGTTGTAGTACTGATAGTAGTAGTAGTTGTAGTAGTAGTAGTAGTTGTAGTACTGGTAGTAGTAGTAGTAGTAGTAGTTGTTGTTGTAGTACTAGTAGTAGTAGTAGTATCAGTAGTAGTTGTAGTACTGATAGTAGTAGTAGCAGTAGTAGTTGTAGTAGTAGTAGTAGTTGTTGTTGTTGTTGTTGTTGTACTAGTAGTAGTAGTAGTATCAGTAGTAGTTGTAGTACTGGTAGTAGTAGTAGCAGTAGTAGTAGTGGTAGTAGTAGTTGTTGTTGTTGTAATTGTAGTAGTTGTTTTCGTAGTAGTAGTAGTAGTAGTTGTTGTTGTTGTTGTTGTTGTACTAGTAGTAGTAGTAGCAGTAACAGTAGTAGTAGTAGTAGTAGTTGTTGTTGTTGTAAAGGTAAAGTGATCCCGTTACAGGCCCGGTGTGGCCCAGAGTGTGGGTAGAGGTATAGCTCTACTCTTAATTGACCGCGGCACTAGAAGGGGGTTAGTGGTCAGCAGCACGCCCCGGCCGCACTTTACTAACAGGATAGACCCGGTACCCATAGTACAAGAGGCTGGGTGGGCCCCAGGGCCGGTATGGACGGGCGGAAAATCTCGTCAGCACCGGGATTCGATCCCAGACCGACCAGCCCGTTGTCAGTCGCTATACCGACTGAGCTACCCGGCCCACAGCAATTAAAATAAAATAATAATAATTATTATTATTGTTAATATTATTCAAAAATAAAAATTTGCGAATGGGGTTGTGACTTATGACTCAAATAGACTTCAGTTTTGAACTGCTTTGAACATGAGAATAAATATTCGGACTTAAAAAAATGGGCAAATTCTCGACAAGTTTAGCGACTATCAATCCACGAAAAATACCCGTGTAACTTACAATTAATTCCTACCGGTGCTCCAAATTCGTGTCACCGTAATACACAGAAACTGACAAGTTGCTGGATTCGCAACATTTCGAAACTCGGTAAGGAAACCATTGGAATGGAAAGTGCTCCTTAAATGATATTCATACTGTCGGTCAGGAAATAAGTTCATACGGCGAATAATCCGTAACTAAGAACCGAACGTGAATGTGACAGTATCAGTGGGATAAGTCGCCGAGCGTTTACCAATTTATACGAGCAATAAGCAGAATTTTTACGGCCACAAATTTATAAAAATGTTCGCAAGATGAAAAGAGTCGTGACACGACGACAGTAAACACACGGCACAGACTTATATCAATAGGGAACAGTTGATCCTATGATAAGGTAACTGCTTCAGTTGCGGTCAGAACTGTATGGAAGAACAGGGTGAGAGAACTCCAATTAAACCGGAATTGTTACTTCTTAGTGTTGAAAATAAAAAACCCAAAATTTATCCATTGTAAAATTGTTTTCCGACGACACTCCGACTTCTAAATTTTCCACTCCAAACTCGGTTGAAACTGTCTATATGCATTCATCTCCTTTATTCACTCTGTAGTTTGTCTTACGACAGGTCCATTGCCTCTTCCTCAGCAAGTTCCGCACACAGTGCGATCTAGTGCTTCTTCTTTCAATTTCCAGCATCCCCGCTTTTCGTTCAGATCGTCCAGTAGCTGCTTAGTCTTATTCCTCGTCTTTCAGTCACTTTTATTCTTCCCAGTACTTTTCCTTCAATAATGTGTTTTAGAAGGCACTTCCTACGTCAAGATGTGATCAACCCAGTTACCCTTCCTTCTATTTATGGTATGCAGGATAGATTTACACCGTATAATTAAGACCATCTAAAAAGAATGAAAATACTCCGCAACATATACTAAAATCTTGAACAAACCTTTGCCATTTGAAAATAACGAACTGCTCTGTCCACATAAGGGTTGCAACTAATTTACCAAGTAGCTATCGCTACAGAAGTCACGCGGTTTCTGTTTTGCCGACGAAAGACGCCTAAAATCGATATACAAATATAAAAGTATATTGTAGGAATAACTTGTGACGTCAAGTGTCCTTCTGATGTTTCAACTCAAGGCAGCCAGTAACTAGACTAAACATTAAAAAATTCAGTGCTCAATTAATATTCATAATTTTCCCAGTAAATAAACAAAGCATGAATTTTTTTAGGTGCAACTTCACAACATGCACCGCGGTTTGATTAGTACGGCGCCTCTAATTAGTCCAATAAAATTATTTATAACACGGAAATATAACATGCATGTATATATATACAGTATATATGGTTAATAGACAGTTCAGAAGCCTAGTTCAGACTCTACATAAAAACGAAACCTAAACATAAATACCAAATTATGGCTGCAGCTTTCTTATTTTTCTGCATTCTATCCAATTATATGAACAGAGTTCAAGAGTTCTTATAATAAAACCAACTAGATGCAATAATTTCTCAAATTTATTTTTGGAATAAAAACTGTAAATGTATCGGACAGTTCCTCTGTCCATCATCAGGAGCTTTTTCACTGTACACACAGCAATGGTGTATGTCACACAGGTTTGCTGACAGCTTGCGAGCAGTTCCGTCCTGATCCTGCTCGCAAGTTGTCAGCAAACCTGCATGACATATACCACTGCTGTGTGTACAGTGAAAAACGCCTGATGATGGACAGAGGAACTGTCCGAAACATGTAGTGTTTTTATTCCAAAAATAAATTTGAGAAATTATTGCATGTAGTTGGTTTTATTATAAGAATTTTTCACGATTCACGGCCACCTGAACGTCAAACACTTCACGATAGTGTGCAGAATTTGCTAAATGATCTCTTGCATCATAACATTTCACGACCCTACACTAAGCGTCCGCGCGATCGTCATAGTGCTTCGTGGCGTCAAGAACCTAACATCTACAAAAGTGGTAAATCCCCTAACGTAATGGTGTTCATTAACACACTTCACATGGAAATACGACAAAGTAACTGAAACTCTAGTACGAGGTAACTGAAACGCAGACATGCGTGTCTTTATGAAACGGGCGAATCAGAGCACATACTGCGAAATGAAAGGTTACTTTAACACCCAGTGAAAGAGAGGGCTCAATATGTCGACTGCAGGAGCCTTAATCACAGCAATGGAGGACATCACTCGAGGGACAGCCGCTGCCCGCTCTGTGTAAGCTTGTTACGTAATGGCGCGTTGTATCACGTGACCAACTCCCGTTGACAGGATGATGTCGCTAACAGAGACACTCCCCATATTGTCTTCTTGTGCGCCAAGAGCCTTACAGTTCCATTGTAATTTTTCTTTCTCAGTTAAATGAGATGGTAGACGTCAGTACTGGGATGTCTTCAGCAATGCACTCACAGTCTTCAAAGGCAAGCCTTGCACAAAGACGGTAGCTCCATTTATTAACAGACATAGCGCTGCAAATTCTTACTAGCTGTAGTTAAACTTTATTGACTTCAAATAATTCCACTGCAGTTGACTACAGTTAATAGCAAATTTAGTGACTACAGATAACAGCATTTCTCATTTTTTTGACGTTTTGCTGACCGTGCATCTCAGTATATTTTTCTCAGTATTTAACCAACTTGATGCACAAAATTTGTTTCACAATAAGTTTTATTTCATGCCTCTACATGTTTCGAGCACATGTGCTCGAAACATGTAGAGGCACGAAATAAAACTTATTGTGAAACAAATTTTGTGCATCA
>Ga0123354_10008867_pt1 | contig 15338 bp, 10 predicted proteins | sample TergutLab28metaG_2_FD_97872 | JGI IMG/M metagenome (GOLD analysis project Ga0123354, IMG submission 97872) | Labiotermes labralis P4 segment gut microbial communities from Petit-Saut dam, French Guiana - Lab288 P4 | ecosystem: Host-associated > Arthropoda: Insects > Digestive system > Gut ...
CCTCTTCCGCCCCCCCCCCGTAAAAAAGCACTCCCGCCCCCTCCGCTGGAAAAGGTGTATTTCTTCCAGTCCCCCCCCCCCCCCCCCACGCCCTTCCTCCCAACCGCCGTTAAGGAATTAGTGCTGCGCTTCTGAACAAAGACAAAGCGTGTGCTAGAGTAATGCGTTATGTTTGCTGTGCTGTCCGCGTAGTACTCAGTTCTGCCACAGCAAGAAATAATCACCGACTCAGGCGGTTAGTCACCGGCCTGTCACCGCAGAGACCCGGCTTCGATCCAGAGCCAACCCTTGTGGATAAAGTACAATAAGACAGGTTTATCTCCAAGTAATTGGGAATTTTCCTTGTAATTCCACCGATGTGCCACATTGCTCTTTATCAGACGGACCAGCGGGAAGAGCCTGCCCACCTTCAAATAAAGCAATGCGTTTCCGGAAATCGGGAATAGTGGCAGGGGAGAAGCACTTTTGTTTCTTATATATGGTTACCAGCTGTGCGATAGTTCAGGTGGTGTGCCTTACGGCTGTCATCGCGGACACTCAAGGTCATTACCGTGTCAGTACATGTGGAATTTTGGTTGGACAGAGTGGGGTTTTTTTAGGGTTTCCTGTCAGTACTTCCTTTCTCCCCTGTCATTATAATTTCATCAATGCTTCACATCTTTCTCCGTCTTTATACCATTCTTATCGGACCTTTAAAGAAGAGACGCTCATTAAGAAGAAAAAGCATAATTATTTACCGTCCGATCCATATCATTATTGTCTTCTGCTAGAAATATTTTACATCTTCCTGTGCTGTCCGCATTAGTGCAGTCTCCTGCTAGAACAATTTTAGCAGATTAACTTGCGGTACACATCACGGCCGAGGCCTACTAGAGCAATTCATCACGTCCACTGTGAGATCTCCTTCACCATAGTCTCTTGCTAGGTCAGCGAACAAGTTCACTGCTGGTCCGCATCGCTGTAGGTTGCTGGTAATTTAACATGTTCATTGATTGGACCGCAAGTTTATAATGTACTAACGGAAGAATGTAGTTTCACATTTTCCATTCCATGCATTACAATTCAATTACTGTACTTTAATCCAAAAAATGCATACCATTGTGTTAGATTTAAATTATATTTTAAAAGCCACTAACTTCTGCATGTTTCGGGCTTTATTGGCCCATCAGAAGGGAGTAACATAATTGTACAAAATGACCGCTTGAAATGTTAGTTTCATGCATGCAGAAGAACTATTGGACATTCTTCCGTGTAGAAGCAATCCTGCACAGGTCCTGAGGGTTCCAGGAGGGTGAGGCTCCCAGATTTCAAGAAAATCGGCAAATGAAGTTGTCAGGCCTATACACGAGACGCTTCACCCCCACAAAATTTCCTGGTGCTTATTTCTGTTAGAGGCTGAGTCGATCCCAAGGCCATAGTGCAGCCGGAAAAAATTCAATTACACCATCAGGACGCGAACCCGTGACTTTCCGGCTTGTAGCTCAGTGCCTCACCAACTGCGGCACGGCGCGCCTCTCAGTGTAGAATATGCAGCGGACAGAATTGTGTACTGAAAGTTGATTATAAATTTTGAAATACGAAAATATATAAAGTTAAAAAATTATACATTTCATTAAATATTTCTCCTTTAGTTTCCTTTGTGCACTTTATAATTGTAAATGACCAAATAGTTTTTGTGTGTTATAATTTTTAAAATTCATACATTTTCGTCTGTGGAAATTTGTATTCATTTCTCAGAGCAACATATTGTCCGCCATGCATATTCTGCACCGAAGAATTTCCAGTAGTTCTTCTACATGATTACTAAATTGTTAATTCCTACAATTTAAATCCCTTGCTGTTCTTCACGCCTAGACTTATATGTCGGTAGAGAGCTATGTGCCATGCTTGCCTCCCAGAACGTCTTGCTATAATATGTTTCTATAAACTGCTAATGTATTTTTTCTCACACCAATATCTACATATATCATGATGCGTAAACAAAACGAACATATATCTCGACAATAAAAGCAAATCACTTATGGGTACTAGGAACGGATGAAATACACAAGATGCGGAGATTTAAATCATTTTAAACTTTAAAAAATTGGTGTTAAAATTCTTGACTCAATGTCTAACTAATGTTCAGGCCACCAAAAGAATTTAATTTTTTGGAGAGAGAAATGTCATATATTTCAAACGAAATATTAGAGCGATAGATCTGATTAATGGCAAATCAATTCATCGCACTTACTTATCGCTACACTGACTGTCAGTTTAGGCAAGTCCGTAGAAGTTTTGGTATTGAGTACAATCCGATACGTTCCTGCGGGCGGAGATAAATTAAGTTTGCCGATTATTTAATAGTACAGTTCTACACAGAGTATTTGATTCCGATAGCTTTCTTTCTTTTACAGAGTTGCATCTTGTTGTAAAAAGCGCACATGGCTACAGAAGAAGTGTTGCCACATGTCATCGACATATGCATTTAATGCAGGTGATAATGCTCTATAAATTATCAACGAAAGCTGTAAATTCAGCTTTCGTGTAATTCAAGACTTGGTCCGTCACGTGACAGGAAGAAAGCCATGTGTCTGTGTGCGTGCATGTGTTTGTAAACAGTATGCTGAGAAGAATACTTGGTACCAACGAGAGGAAGTGACAGGAGAATAGGAAAAATGTCTGATGATTGTCAAAATACGACTCTTGATGTTCTCACGACGTTGACCATGAAGGTAGGCGTATTATCGGGTGTATCGCCTTGTAGCCTTGTAGCTGGATCACCAGCATTTCGGAGGAAGGTAATGTCTTAATCTGTAGGGTAGAGGACTTCCCACGGACGATAGAGCCTCTACTTCACTCCGAAAACTTTGTACTTATCGGTCGGGCTGCCTGTCGTCACATGTCATATGACAACAAAGGTAAACCATAATGTGCAGCCATCATTAGTGTTACGAAATTATATATTAGTAAAAATTATATATGTGTCGTGTTTAGCAAAACATGGCGTCGAGAGATGATAGTTATTTTCTACGGATGCAAATCAGAAGCATTTCCAGTGTACCAGCGCGCGTGATACCTCGGTCTTAATGGTGGTAGTTGAAGTGTAATAAAATATTCTTGTCACATGTAGTGTGAGATTTCTTTAATGTCACTTTTTTTTGTTGTTGTTGTTCAAGATCATGAATTGTAGGTAAGGAGCAGCTGCAACTTTGGGGTGAATACGCATATAAGGCTGGTCAAAGTAAAAGAGTAGATAATACAAAATGAGAAACGATGTTGCAAGAAGAGTAAGAAAGCTCAATACCGACCATAAAAAATTTCGAGATTTGGTGGTTCAGACCCCTGCTTCATACGCAGGAAAGTTGTGTTAGAACCTCAGTGCGGAGAGCAACTATCTTGAGTTATTGCATGGATTTTCTGATTTCCGTCAGGAAAATATGTGGATGATCTTCAGACACGTCACGACCGCAGCCTCCCATAGATTTTGCAATTTGTTATTCAACATCGGCCTGCCATTCGACACTTTTTATACTAAAATAATTCACAATGCAAGACGGGACATGTTCTTTCCCGAGTCTTGAGTTTACTAACCCTTATTTTTATGTCGTCAAAACAGTACGTTCTGCAGCCTTACAGAAATCAGTCATGATCGGTGCGAATAAAAGATATGTGATTTCCAGTAGATTTGCATAAAACCTTTACAATACCTCTCCACCCTCAAATACTAAAAGTAATTTCTGTGGCGCTTTGCACGTTCCACTCTTTTTTAGCCCATGAATCCTACAAATTCGAAATTTCGCACAGTACGATGAAAGTTTTATGATTTAACTGTTTTTTTGTTTTTTTAAACAACGTCAGAAGAATCTAGGATGCCATCCCGCACCGGGTTAAGCCCTGCTTTATGCTGCGTGTATAAACGTCCACCCGTAAGAGAAAACTGCAATCCCTGACAATACAATAAATTTCCCTCTCCATAGCCTTGTATAGACGAAAAGCGCTTACAGTTAGCAGCTGCTGCTAAAGGCCTTGAATTTCTTTCCTCAATTTACGGAAAGTTTACAGAAATATCTGTGATTCGATGTTACATAATCGCTGTCACATAAACTGAACAAGCCACATAAGTAAATGTTTTCTAGCTTAAGAAGACAGGAATGCTTGCTCTCTTCTGTTTAATTATCTAGCAAACCGTAAAATTTACTTAACTACTATTCCGAACATTCTGTAAAGCTCTTTTCCGAAACGCTTAATCGGATCACGATGGTAAATGATTAGCAAGTTGCTTTCGAGATGAGTGCAGAAACCCATTTTGTTCTGCATGTAATATGTCTGTTATTTTGTTTCGATTTTAAGCAAGATTATAATAAATGTACAATTTTTTGTTAAACTCTCCAGTGTAAAATTCCGTCAGCATCTTCCGGTATTTTTCGACTTATTTGTTGGGTACTTACAGAAGGACACAACACTTTTAATATTCCCTCTTGCAAAGATCAAAACTACGGAACAATGAAGGAACGGTTGAGAGGAGAGAATTACAATTGTATGTAAATACTGCGTGAGGTTGTGGATTTGATTGATCTGGCTGAAGGGAAGTCAAATTATGAAGACGATTTTCCTTGACGGCGGAAAATCAGTAAAATCCTCTGAAACGTCGATAATTTTACCACATTAAACGGCGTCACCCCCAGAAGAGAAATATATATAGTCAACGCCGTAAAAATCTAAAATCTATCTGTCTGAGATTCACAGAAAGTGACGGTTGCATTCTACAGATGCGGCCACAAATGAAATATTCCAACATCAGCAAAACGTGAAATTCATTATCAAATGTACTATAAATTCGTTCAATATACCGAATTTCTTTGATGAAACGTGACGACAAAAAAAAAACAGACTTGTGGAGTAAGAAATTAAATTTTTACACACAAATGATTCTATCTCGTTTTTGTAACCCATTTAGGACCAAGCAGGCTGCTGTCCATGGTTTTATCTCTGTAGTGCGCTGCATTTGTATTTTGACCTTGCATAGCGACGGTTCAGCGGTGTTATTTGAAATGAATGATGTTCCTATCCCTGGCCGGGTTTGTTTACCCCGTGACACTGTCCACATGAACCATAAATAGTGCACGGTGACAACTTTATAGACCGTCTCCATATGGCAAGTCTAGCAGAAAAACAGATACAATGTGTGTCCGATGTTGAGGTGGGGGGGGGAGGGAGGTAACAGAGCGTCAGGTGTCGGGGCGGACTTCCACGTCAGAAACGAGTCAGTTTGGATAAAAAGGTAAATTGAGTCCACTGCTGTCAGCCTTGTGATGAAAATTACATTTTTCTTTTGGTGTTTCGCTGGCCAGCAAACATAACAGGATGCTGTAATTTCCTTTTGAAAGGTGATCAATAAATTAATTATACTGTCATTGGTCCTATTGATCGAACAAACTAATTTGGAGTCTGGTGGATTTTACAGTCCTCCCACTACACAGCGAAGTTAGTAGGTAATATATACGTGATATCAGTAAAAACTGTATCCTCTTTGAACGTCACAAATTAAAGTGGCCTCCCTTGACAGTAATCATTTCTATTTTAATTCAAACCGAAGACATTGCAACTCTTTGTAACAGAATACACATGAGTGAAATAAAGAGAGGGGGAATAACGGTAGATTGGAAAAAATTACGCAGTAAACATCGTCATAATTTGCAACCCACATCCAATTTTATTAGGACAATCAATCAAAATTGGAAAGTATGTTAACAAAGGCATTAAAAATTTATTTGTGATTTTTTGGCTGCTAGGTACCAACGCTCTGGAGGACAACGCGACCTTCACCTCACGGTTCAGTCCAGTGTCTAACACTGAAGCCCAAAACGTGAATTGAAACATATCTTGAAAATATTAGTAACAGAACTTTTAATGTAAACGTTTTGATCGGTTATAGGCGTATATTAAAAGCGTACTTAAAATTCGGATTAATATTTATTTTAATTTTTAATATACTTTACACTGAAGCCAAATGAAAATTCGGTGACGTTCGTAACCGGTTAATACACTCTGTGTTTACAGAGGTTCACTAAAGCCCCTTATGTGACGTGCTGTTTAATTTTTAAATTTTGATTAAAGAACAAATTGAATCTTATTTAAGTGTACTATTTCATTTTCGTGTTTGGCCTTAGATTAAAACTATCTCTTCACCTACCCATTAAATTATAGAAACCTAGACTGGATTTTTTTAAGAAGTTCACAAACTCGGATAACTCCTTTTTGAGCATTCACAGAGAGAGAACTGAGAATATTTATTTAAAGAATGATGAATTATGGTTGTAGGGAATCAGTGAAACGGTATTATATGGGACAACTTAAGTATTCGGAGGAAACCAGCCCCTGTTCAATTTTGTCCACAAGACCCACATCGAAAAGACTGGGATTGACCTCTGGCCTCCAATCTGAGAGTTCAGCGTCTGACCGCCTGAACCACGGCATGAAGAGCAGTGGTGTTCTTCACTGCCATTGCCAGAATAAATTAATGAAAATTTGCATTAATAAACAAGTCTAAAAACTGTTTTCCTAAGTTTGTAAATTTCATCATTTTTATTAAGATTTTTAACGCGTTCAGATAAAAACTTACAAAAATGCACGTAATATATTTGTCATGGTTACCTGTCTCTATGTTAGTCCTTCCGCATGCATAAGCTCGAGAGCTGCGTACAGGATTTTCTTTTAATTTGCATGTTAGAAAGTTTTGTTGAATTTGTTGCCTTATACAAAATTAATGTTGGACAGCTGTAATGGTCACTCGTGTGAAGACTTGCATTCGTTTCTTCGTGCATGCCTAGCGTAAATTGCTAAGTGTTTATCTGAGAAAAAATCTTCCGAAAGGCTTTTGTAGAAAAGAATACAGTGCACTTGTTTTATTCAACGCATTTTATCCAGAAGTCAGACGGATTTCGAATAATTAATGCAAAAGTGAGAAACGTGCCAGAATTTTTGTGCTGATGTAATTTCCTAACTTGTTTCCTTTGTGAGGTGCTCTAAACTGGCGAAGTCGGAACACTCCTGTATTCAATTCGGAGGTTGGGCCATAATTACTTTCGCTTTACTGATGCGCTTATGAGAAGTCTCTGAATTTAGGTTATCAAAGCCATTAAGCAGCTCCCAAACCTATAAATTTAGTTTAACTTATGACAGTCTCTTTATTTTTTATGGTGCATATTTATCACTTTATAATCGAATCTGCAAGGAGTCTTGTCTTCATCAGCACCACTGTGATAACCGCGTGTCCTACAGATTTGCATTTGTTTGTACGTAGGTTATTCGGAAAGTAAGTACCGTCTGCGCATATCTCTCGCGCATCCGCGAGATTGTCACTTTGCGCAAGTGCAGTGACTTCCTCTATCAATTGAGAAGCCACAGACGCCATTTCGTGAAATTCATATTATGTTTATGTTCGTTCCTGTGCGTTAACATGTTTAAGACAATTGAAGGGGCCGCCGACTGTGAAATACGGTCTGCAATTCGTTTTTTGAACGCTAGGAATGTGCTACCAAGTGAGATTCATCACCAGATCTGTCAAGTGTATGGTGATAATGCGATGAGTGATGGTTAGGAAATGGGTTCGGATGTTCAATGAAGGACGAGAGAACCTGCACGAAGAGGCGCGAAATGGGCGTCCATCTTTGGTGAATGATGATTTGGTGTGTAGGGTCAACGAAAGAGTACTTGACGACAAACGTTTCACAATTTCTGATCTGTCCCTTCACTTTTCTCAGATTTCAAGGACTCTACTCTATGACATTGTCAGTAATCATTTGGGTTATCGGAAAGTGTGTGCATGATGGGTGCCCAAGATGCTCACAGAGGTGCACAAAAAACAGCTTTTTTCATGTGCTTTGACATTTCTGACGCGCTATCACAAGGAAGGAGACGGCATGTTGAGCCATGTTATGACAGGAGACGAGACATGGGTGTCCCATATCACACCTGAATCAAACAGCAGTCCTTGGACTGGAAGCATACTGGTTCGCCGAAAAGGAAAAAGTTTAAGCAGACGTTTTCAACAAGGAATATCCTGTGCACCGTATTCTGGGACAGACAAGGTGTTCTCTTGGTAGAATTTTTGCCCCAAGGCACAACAATAAACTCTGCTGTTTATTGTGAAACGCTGAAGAAGCTGAGGCGTGCAATTCAAAACAAAATGCGCGGAATGCTGAGTGCCACCATTCTTTTGCTTCACGATAACGCTCGGCCGCACTCTGCTGCTCAGACTCAAAACCTCATCACCGCATTTAATTGGGAACAAATGGACCACCCCCGTACAGCCCTGATTTGGCGCCAAGTGATTATCACCTCTTCCTACACCTAAAGAAGTTCCTGCGCGGCAAGCGATTTGACGACGACTACCCGTATTAAGAGACGAGATAATTCTGTAATTCACTGAATCCAACTAAGTAAATAACTAACTCCGTGGAGTAGTCCGTCTTGATAAGCTAACAGCTCCTCATTTAATATGAAAATTTCACACGTCTTACGGAAATCCAGGTCACATAACCGTGTTCAGAACTGCCCGCCACATAATCCTATCCTCAGCCAGGTACATTCGCCCCACATCCTCTCATTCTCTTTGTTTAAAATCATGTTAATATTATCTTCCAATTTTTGCCTTGGTCATTGACTTATGTCCTTCAGGGAATACTTGGAAGTCTGAGGCCTTGGGTAACATTTCTTAACATGTTAGTCTTTTACGATGAAGAAATGTTAGCGCCCCCTTTAAAATCTGGAGGACCATACTTGGTCACCTGTCTCCAACTCTAACTTATGTACGTGTAAGTCACTGACCACAAACATAAATTACATCCAGACAGAAATGTTATTGTATAATGGGATATATTAAACGTAACATAGAATATGTTTTCGGGAGATGGGGACTGGTTAAATTATTTTCTGATTGACAAATCTATACATATATATGAATATGTGGGTCTAATGTGTTTTGAATGGAATAAAATGAAGGATTTCTGCGAAACATGAAATGATATTGAAGTTTTCGTCGGAAAAATAACAGAACATGTTGATATTATAATGAAACCAGTTGCATTCGAGAGATAGTGGATTCGTATCTAAGTTTGGTTACACGTCGTCCTGATGAAGTACTTTCATAATTTCTTCGCAGTGCGAACGCTACAGTTCTATCGTTCAGCAGGCCTAAGCCATTAATTACTCTTCCCAGAGACTTACCTACCATCTTTCGACATCCGAGAAACGACGCCATAAAATAACAAAAGATTTAATTAAGTCAGAAAATTACTAACATAAATCTAATACAAAGCGCTTTAGTCAGTTACCACATACTATTTTTTAATATTATTATCTCCTACATGTTTCGGCCCTTTCTCGGCTATTATCAGGGTAAACCAAATACGAATGATGTATGAAACTCGAATGTGTATCATCAGTAGAAAATGCAGCTGATGCGCATATAAAACAAGGGAGAAAGTTAAATATTCTATGTTTATTAATTAAGACCTGGAAAATTAAAATTATTATTAACAGGAGTGTGTTCGATTGTCATAAATCGTATGCACGCATAAATGTTGCAATGCAATATTATACTTGCTTTGAAACATGTATTGAATTTCTTCAATTTCTGTGTAAAAATTAAGTTTCGTTAATTTGCGTTCTGCTGTATGCTTTTTAAGTGAATACACTGACAAATATCTTGAATAGCCGAACACCTAGTAAATGTTTTATTGCCTGGTGTTTTTACATTCTTAATGCCTTTTTCGTTTTTTATCAGTTTGTTATTTTGTTTATTTGCTTGCTTCTTTGCGAGCGAATATAGTTCTTTTGTATTTAATTTGCTGTAAATCCATAATACCATTTTAAGTTCTCAGGCATTTATTTTTTTCCTTTTTTGCAATTATGTTTCCTAGTTTGTTATTGTTATATTTGCATTTTTTTTGTAGTCTACGAGCTTATGTTTTTAGTATGTTTAATTTTTTAATAGCTTTGCTTGTTTTGTAATTTCTTAGTTTTAATGTTTTTACTTTGTTACTGTTATTTATTTTGTTTATTTATTAATTTTTGTCTTTGATATCTTTACTTTGGTTTTTTTAGTTCCTTGGTTAGTTTCCTTGTTAGTTACATTGATTACTGCTTTGTATCGTAGTTTGTCAGTATGGGCCATTAAATTTGTGGTCGTTCCCTTCTGTTCCAGGTAAGGTCTTAGCTCCTTGGCGCGCATAACTCCGGCCCGCCCGCCCTGACCGGATGTTGCCGCTGCCCGCCTATACATCTCTTCGTGCCATTAATCTCCGCGGTCGATATGAGCCCGAACAATGCCGTATGACGGGCTGTCCGTCTGTCTGTTGGCGGTACACCCGATACCATCGTAACAATACAACAACAATTTGTCCACGCGGCAGCCGATCGATGCCAGAGCTAATTGCAGTGTTACCAACACATGATAGGACAGTCACTACCAGTAAAACTGTCCAAAACAACAAAGTGACAATAGTGCTTTTGTTATGCAAACACAACGTTTTATAGAATGGATCTATTTACGTCATCACTTATGAACGTCCTCAACCATCTGAGCCCCTTACAGAGGGGTAGCGTCAGCCGCTGAATACCGAAACAAGGTTTGCACAGTTTGTATATATTCTTGAACATCATGTATCGTATGGAGAAGTTTTATGACTGGAAAAGCTCAAAGGCGGTGTCCAAAGTAACTATCACTTTGTGGTCTAAAGCACATTCAGTAACTTATCAGAAGTTGGACTGCAAGTTTCGCGCTGTTAACTGCTTCAAGAGCAGTCTGAAGTTGAAATACATTGTCTAGGAATAAAACACAGTACAAAAATTTTGTGGTGATTCTGATGATCATTTAGGGTGATTACCAAAAAGTGTTTTAAGTGATATGAAGCGATTTCGAGTTTTTTTAAGGATAATATATATTATCGGATCCAGATGATGACGTCAAAATCATGCAGTTCAATATCGGTCTTCGGAATGCGTTTTTTTTTTATTAAGTTATGTTTCTTATAAAGTATTGGGATTAGACATTGTGTAATGTCATAAACTGATATGATTTTGGATACTCTATTCAGTATGAATTTGGAAAGAAAAAGGGATTACTTCATTTCAGTGCACTAATCTCAGTCTGATGGACTGATCAGAATCATGGAAATTTTTTCCAGGGTGGTGTGACTCGGACTGTGTCTAAATCTGGCACTTCATTGTGTTAGCCGGGCATTCTGTCGCTGCACTAGAAGTAAATCCGCAGCTATTAGTGTGTTATGGTATTATATACTTGTAAATGCTTTTATTTGACAGAACCGCGAACCTTGTGGCCAGAACTGTGCTTTTAAACAAACAAAAGCCCGAGTTATGTTTCGTGTCGGAACAGCCATAGTAAATTCCACAAACGTTGGTAGACAACTGTGCTGCTTATTGTGCGTTTCACATAGCAACAGACGAAAAGACTTTTGACATTTCAAAGTTAATTGTTTTGTGGAATAAGCTCGCCTGAAATACCTAACCTGAGTAAAATGAAAAATTATGGAGCAACACTTTCATGTACATTAAGATGCTAAACTAAATTAAACTAAACTGAACTAAACTAAAATAAATGTTTATCTTATCCACGTCATCTCTTTCGACAAATAAAAACACTGCAGTGCCGAATGAAGCATAATTTTTAGTACCGCTAACTGCAACTGAGTGGCATCTATTACTGTCCGCGTGTGTTTTGCTGTGCCGCCGCGAGAATGTCGGAGCTTGAATTAGAACAGCGAACTAACATTAAATTTCTTGTTAAATTTGAAACGATTGGAAACGAAATCAGAGAGATGTTAGTGCAAGTTTACGGGGATAATGCTATGAAGATAACAGCAGTTTACAAATGGGTGAAACGTTTTTCTGAAAGAAGAGAAAAGTGACACTGACGAAGAGAGATCAGAACGGCCCGTAACAAACAGAACTGAAGAAAACATTAAACAATTCGTCAAATTGTGCATGAAAATCGTCGGCTGACAGTCAGGAGCATAGCAGAGCAAGTGAACATCGACGGAGAAACAGTTAGAAAAATCTTAACAGAAGATCTTGAAATGAGGAAGGTGTGTGTAAAAATGGTCCCAAAGGAGCTCACCGAAGAACAAAAGCAAAGAAGAGTCACAATTTGCCAACACCTTTTGGAGAGGCAAGATGACATTTTGGGCCGCGTCATCACACGTGATGAAACGTGGGTCTACCAATACGACCCTGAAATGAAGCAACAAAGTGCACAATGGAAGACTGTCAATTCCCCACGACCAAAAATCCAAATCAAGAGTCAAAACAACGTTGCTGACTTTTTTTGATATCAGAGGGATTGTTCATTATGAATTTGTACCAACTGGACAAACAGTCCAACAATTTTACTATTTGGAAGTACTGGAAAGGCTGAGCGAAAAAGTTAGACGGAAACGACCCGAACGTTTTGCCAACAGCTCATTGATCTTGCATCAAAACAATGCACCTGCTCACACGGCACTCTCTGAGGGAGTTTTTAGCTACTAAACAAATAACTGTGTTGGAACACCCTGCCTATTCACCGGATCTAGCCCCCATTGACTTTTTTCTGTTCACGAAGATAAAGGAAATAATGAAAGGAAGGCATTTTGATGACGTTGATGACATCAGGAGTAATACAACGGCAGTTCTGAAGGCCATTCCACAAAACCAGTTCCAAAATTGTTTTGAAGGGTGGACTAGGCGCTGGCATCGGTGCATAGCTTCCCAAGGGGAGTACTTTGAAAGTAACCACGGTGGTATTCAGCGATGAGGTATGTAGCACTTTTACCTCGATGAGTTCGCGAACTTTATTGTCCGACCACGTAATGCCAGAATAAGGCAGAATAGGAAGTGCAGGGGGTTTTACCTTTTTATAAATCATACCGAGCCCTTTGAAGTCTATGTATCAAAATAACACACTAATATTTCTTTCCTTTCTTTCACCAAACACAAGAGTCAGCTAACGTTGTTTGGGAAATAGCCGTATTTTGGTGAGAATCATAGAAAAAGACAAAATAAGTACATTGTCTAAACAAACTGCACGTTTTTAACCAACAATGCCCAACATATTTTTTATTGTGACAACATTTAAATTATAATTATTCCTACATGCTTCGATGCATTTGTATATCAACAAGGAGTTCCAAAGTTGTACTTCGCTAAAGTTACGTAGTTTCTCATTAATAATGATCAAATTAAAGTATTTATGTGGTTGATAATAAAATGTAGTCAACGGTTTGAATCAGTAGTATGTTTACGTGGCCGTATATACAATCTGGATATTCTTCAATAAATAAAATTAAATTTAAAATAATGTAGATGTTTATGGGTCGATGTAATATAAACATAGAAGCTGAATTACAGTGTATGTTGGACTTAGCGCTGCGTTGATATTGCCTGTGTGTTTGGGTGGTGAGTACTGAATTGTGGTGGATCTCGGACTACATGACGTGTCGTCTTGTGACGCTGGCTAAGATGTATAGTGAGTTTTGGTCGTCGACTGTCTGTTCATCGATTAGTGTGTTTTGTTGTAAAATTTGTATGTAAAATGATTCCCAACCGTTCATTTTGTTTCCTTTTAGAATACGAAATTTGTATAAACGGTCACGTAAACATACTTCTTTTTTGGGGGGGGGGGGGGGGGGCGCTGCGGTCCAACGCGGGCCATGGCCTCCTCATTCTTGAGGCTTCTAAATCACACACAACGACGCATCACATACAGTAGGACTTCTCTGGACGAGTGATCAGCCCTTCGCGTAGACCCCTACGTGACAACACTCAACACAGACATCCATGCCCCCGGCGGGATTCGAACCCACAATCTCAGCAAGCGAGCGGCCGTAGACTCACGCCTTAGACGGCGCGGCCACCGAGATCGGCACGTAAACATACCAGTGATTATACTGTTAAAATCATTTAGACTGCATTTCATTTACAACAACAACATAAATATTTCATTTGATAATTTTTAATGAAATTTTAATGATATAGAAACTACGTAACTTTAGCGAAGTAAACTTTGGAACTCCCTGAGGATGACACAAATGTATCGAAACATGTAGGAGTGATTATAATATAAATATTTTTAAAATAAAAACTATATATTGTGCAGGATTGGTTGAAATAAATCTATACACAAGATGCAAGGTACATATATAGAAATAAAAAAAACTACAGGGTACTTCAACAGCATGTCTAATTTATCCCACTGTGTTCTCAGCCAGCTGAGGGAAGTGCTTAGAACAGAGACACATAAATTTACAGCGTCACCTCGACTCAACTGTTACTCTAACCCTAAATCCAAGCGACCCTCTTCAGGAGATAAGATTTGCTAAGCTGTTAAAGAAATTATATTCTTCGATAAAGCCGAAAATTTTATTACAGCGCTTACAGGAGCCCTCCACTTGTGTCTGGTTTGGACGATTCCGTTCCACAACTTCTTATTCTGTATCTTTAAGACTTAGTTGAATACTGTTCTCAAATTTACACTGCGATATTCAAAGTGGTCTGTTGTGTCCTTTAGGTCTTCCACCAAGTCTCTGTACAAATTTCCTCTTCCTTTCCATGCATATTTCACAACCCACTTCAGCGTTGTGGATTGAATTATTCTAACAATATTTCTCGAGGATTTGCTTTAGGTGCAGTGTTTCTTGTACTTTAGTGTTCCTGTCACTTTCAGGTCCTGGTGGTGTTAAATATCTAGTTTCTGTGAGAGAGGAATGCGACGTTTCTTTAATACTGACATGATATTATGTCAGTACAGTAAGTGCTGTGATAGCCAAAATATATCAAGTTTCAAATTGTTGGATAATTAAGAAAGGCAAGGCTCAAAATAACAGATACGAGAGAAGATGGCCTAAAGATGGAGAGAACCTTTAATCGAACAGCTATCTGAGTGATCAGGTAGTGGATAGAGTGGTCAGACGCTGAGGCATATTATATTCACAGTAAGAGCTTGTCGGTGTGGAAAACCAGGCCGCAATTCAACATGTCTAATATATACACACGAAACCTCAATAAATGCAAATCACTTCTCCGTGGTGCTGAGAACAAAAACCTGAAGTAGGATGTTGTGAGACTGAGACATATATCTTGCTAAAGAGAAGATAAGCTGCAATCAGTAAATACTTTTGTCACGACTACTTTGAAAGTAAGAGCCATACAACGTCATAAATATACGATTAATTAATTTGCATAGAGAGGGAGCGGGGGGGGGGGGGGAATGGAAATCTTTTTAAACGCCTAAATTTGCCTTTAAGGTTTTTCCGTTTTTTTTGTAAAACATGTGGCCGTCGGTGAAGATATTTTCCGGC
>Ga0123354_10008868_pt1 | contig 15337 bp, 6 predicted proteins | sample TergutLab28metaG_2_FD_97872 | JGI IMG/M metagenome (GOLD analysis project Ga0123354, IMG submission 97872) | Labiotermes labralis P4 segment gut microbial communities from Petit-Saut dam, French Guiana - Lab288 P4 | ecosystem: Host-associated > Arthropoda: Insects > Digestive system > Gut ...
CGACATGCCTTCTTTAACGGCCATTGCCCGAATGGTAACGTCATCAGTAATCACAATCGGTTGCGTATATTCCAAACCGGAGGTCGCCGAAGGTTCGGAGCCGTCGAGCGTGTAATAAATCGTAGCGCCGGTTGTGTTGGATGAAAGCGTTATCATCGTATTTTTTTCGACTGTTGAGTCGGAAGAAAGGGAAGCCGTTGGTTTTGCAACTTGCTCCATTACTTTTACAAAATACTCAAAGGTAGCTATTTCACTATCTAACATACTTTCCTTCGATGCGATTGCCTGAATAGTAATATCTTTAGTAATAACAACAGGTTGAGTATATTCTAATCTTCCGGTTTCATAAGGAGACGAACCATCTTGTGTATAGTAAATGACTGCGCCTTCTGTATTGGAAGCAAGACTTACGGTAGAATTTTCCTCAACGGTAGAGCCTGAAGATACGGAAGCTGTTGGTTTATCCAATTGCTGCATGACAACTTTTACAGAATACTCAAAGGTAGCTATTTCACTGTCCAACATTCCTTCTTTCGACGCAATTGCCTTAATAGTAATGTCTTTAGTAATAGCAATCGGTTGAGTATATTCTAATCTTCCGGTTTCATTAGGAGACGAACCATCCATTGTATAGTAAATGATTGCGCCTTCTGTATTGGAAGAAAGACTTACGGTAGAATTTTTCTCAACGGTAGAACCTGAAGGTACTGAAGCGGTTGGTTTATCCAACTGCTGCATGACAACTTTCGGCATCGCTACATTAACGGTTACGTTTGCTTTCAAATCTATTCCTTCCACAGAAACGGTAATCTGTGTCGTACCGGGTAGTTCCGAATTGATTTGAAGCATAGCTACTCCTTCTGTGTTTAATACCGCTTCGGGAGTTACACCTGCGATAGAGGAAGATGCCGAGCGGGCAATGATTTTCTTTCCTGCTGCAGCTTCTTTGGGTTCAACGGATACTTGAATAATTTGAGAGTCATTGTCTTCCATATCAATGGAGGGAACAACATTGATTGCATTGATTTCTTTTTCAATATCGATTTGTTGCATAAAATCGCTTTCCATAGAGATACCGGCATAGCTTTGTACTTTGCGACTGACAGAAAGAATGACTTTATCCGTAACTGCAAACGGTTGATCCGGAATAAAACGAACCTTCGATACAAAGCTATCCTCGCCGTTAGGCGCAGTTTCTTCATTCACCATTTGTATGGTTCCGGTTACAACTTCGCCGTTACGGGTGACAATGATTTGATCGCTTGTCAGCGTAGCTGGTAGCATATACTTGTTAAACTCAATTGCAATACCTGATTCATAGCCTTGCACCGTTTGCACGTAGGGTTGAGAAGCCTGCACCATAGCCACATTGATATCCAATTGCGGTGGAGGAACCGGTAACCAATCGCTATAAGTGGTTTGATAACCGTCTTTTTCGTATTTCACTTGCCACAGTCCTGCAGGAACATCCCATGCATACATTCCGTTTTCATCGGTAAGCAGAGGATTGTTCTGATTGTAATCCGAAGCATCCCATAATACTACTTGTTCTTCACGGTCGCCATACATGTTTTCTACCCACGATTTGTAGTAGGCGGTGGTGGTAACGCCTTGCAGGCGGTTGGAGGGAACGGTTTCATAGACGTAGCCGGAGGGGTCAATGGTAATAATTAAAGGAAGGCAAGGAGGTTGAGGCGGTTCGAGAGTGTCTTTTATACAAGTTAAATTGCTAATCATTCCTCTCAGGTTAGCTATTTTGTCATTTTTAAATGAATCAAATTTACTATTTAACCAAGACATTGCACCTACTTTTAATCCCAATATAGATCCTCCTGCTACAAGCAGAGATCCACCGGATTGCAAAATTGCATACGTAACTAAGGCATCCGTACCTATACTCGCTGCAACAGTTCCTATCCAAAAAGCTCCGACTTCTCCTCCATATAATACAGTTTTACTTCTCAACGATTCAGCTAACGATTCGTTAGCTGGACAATCCGGTGGAATTAACATATATATTTTACAGAAATCATTTAGGATACTAACAGCATCGTATGCATAAGAAATAATATCAACATAAGGTAAATATTTGTCTAAGTTAAAGTCTTTGAAAAACGTCAAGACTTTTCCATTGTGAGCAGCCTCTTTTTCTAATATAGCTATTTCTTTAGTCCATTTCGTAATTTTGGCGGGATCTTTCGACATTCTCAAATAATTATTAGCATTAGCCAATTGTTGGGTAAGTAGTTTCGAATAATTTTCATAGAATTTCGAATTGCTAATAATATAATTTGATATCTCATCATACTTACTCTTGAATCCATCTATCCAATCATAAATCGGTGAAATCCAATTTGTAACAAAGTCACATACTCCATACAATCCCGTTCCATTTCTGAGTTCAATAGAGCGCAATAAATCAGAAATACTTTGTGTAACATAGATATTTGCCTCAAAATCAATGTATGCAATTTCATTTTCGTCTATTTTTATATACACATATTTTCCTTCAGATGTTAAAGCCTTTTCAAATCCTAAATTTATTAAATTGGATTCGTTGATTCCATCGCATGTTTTCACAGATATTTTTTGTCCATTGTCCAATGTATAATCAAAATATTTGGGCTGATTTTCAAAACCGTTGAAATATTCTAAGTGCGTGTTTAATGAATCTATGGTATTCGTTATTTCATTTTCTAACTTATCCCCATACGCATCAAAATCTTCTTCGGATAAACTTCTAAGGAAAGCTAAATTCGCGTCACTATCAAAATCATCTGGGGGATTAAAATTGATACCATATTTAGATGTAAGAGCATTTACAATAGAATCGACAACATTCACATTATAATTGTCTTTTGATAATTCTACATCAACTTTCGCAAAAGTGCTGTTGATATCAGAGTCCATTGAATTGTAAGAATCTATCATATCCTGATACTGTTTTTCAGTATCTTTCATCAATGACTTATCAAAAATAGGCGTTGAAGCAGCTAAATAATCCACACTCACATTCACAGGTAGTTCTCCAGTGTACATATTACCAAAGTTGCTACTTGCTACCCATATATCTTTTTTCTCATCATAAGTGGCTGTAAGAGGTATTTTGTTCCCTTGATTTGTATGAACATATAATATCACATTCGAGACAACGGCAGGACTATTATTTGTAAAATCAATAGTAAATGTAAATGATTTATTATATATATAATAGGTGTAACTCTGTGATTGAGTCGACGGATTTAAAAAATCGAAAACGAGTTCATAATTTTTCGATATTTCAGGATTACTGTAATACATTGTTACTTTAGACACCTCAACAGCAGTAATATTGTGAGTTACCTGCTTCGTTTCGGTATGCAAAGTTAAACCTTGCGGAGTAACTATTTCCCCATGTATATTGTGATACGACAATGCGTATGGGTTATTCAGTTCACACGACATCGACCAGCTCCCATTCGCCAACGCCGTCGTTTGTCCTACAAAAACATCATTATCATATACCTTAATATCGGATTTTGCAGTGGCAGCGCCGCTAACTGCTATTGTTTTTTGTGCTGTCAGACTTGGAACAGAAATACTCAATGCTTGTGCCGTGAAATTAGCCGCTCCTATCGGTTGTCTAATCACTTCTCCATTCAAATCAAATTCCACAAAACCATTGGGACTAAAACTTCCTCCTTGAGTGGGAATAATGCAAAAACGAACCAAATCCGTATAATTGGTAAGCGGAATCGTCAGTCTGCTGCCATCTATGTTATAACTTCCCGTCACTTGACTGCCCACCATAATGGAATTGTCCACAAAAGAGCAGCCTTCAGGAATATCGACAATCATTTTCACATTGCTGACGTTATTCTTGTATGTGTCTTTGAAACTGATTCTTCCGTTTAACGTCATATAGTTTCCGACAACAATGGATGATTTTCCGGCGGCAAACGAAGTATTATCGTCGGTATAATTCAACTTTTGCTCATCAAAGGTGGGTATAACCGGTACGGTTAATACTTTGATTACTCCGCTTCGGGCGCTCACCGTTGCTTTTACAAAGTCGGTATTTTCTACCAAACCGGAAGTCGTCAGTTCCGAAAGATTCAGTACCGAATTATACAGGCGGTTGTTAGCCATCGAAACCAATGTGTAGGCGCCATCCGCCAAACCTTTGAATGTCACGCTGCCATTGGAATAATCAGAGCGCATCGCAAGCTGTCCGGATGAGTTGTACAAAATACCCACATTCGAACTGTTTGCGCTTTGCGTATAAGTGGCATTGATACCGCCCAATTCAACAATATCTATAGTCGCAGTGGCTGTGTCGTCGGCTCCAACAGTAACGACGCAAGTTACCGGATTGAATTCTCCCACTTTACTGGTTGCCGTAATCCGGATTTGATCGCCGGCATCGACCGGTTCAAGCAAAACAATCGACGGAAACTGCACCGAAAAGTTCGAAATCGCCGTCCCTTTGGTTACATTGTAAAGCGTATAAGCAACGTTCAGGTAATTGGCGTATCCTGTTGTTTTTAACGCCGTTTCACCTTCTGCCACACTGGAAGTATAAGTGAAATTGGTGGTGATAACCGTTCCCTTGATAGCAGCTAATTTTACCGTATCCATTACCAAGCCGGCATTGAAATTAGTAAGGCTGACGCTCTTGCTGATATAATTCGAGGCGGATACGGTAATTGTGCTGATGTCGTTATAAACAGTTGCAGCATATTTACCATATCTATCGGTTTTTGTAGTTATGGCTTTGGTATATTTACCGTTTAGCATCTGGGAAACCGAAACGACTGCGTTAGAAACCGGACTCTTGCTGTCATCAATTACCACACCTTGTATTTTTACGGTATCAATCAATTGCAGCGGACAAGATAATGTGTTTCCGGATGCAGAAACCGTATAGTTCGTCTGAGGCGGTTGTACGTATTGGCTACCCAATTCGCTGTTCAAATCGATTGAATATTTCAGCTTTGTATCAGCCGTTAATCCGTCTATACTGTTTCCCTGAGCAATAAATATGTCATCGGCGTTGTACCAACGGATCGCTGTTTGAGAAGTAACATTGGCTTTTGCCTTATCCGTTACATTTACTGTTACGGTATAAAGTTTCAATAAAGAACTAAATGCAGCTTGAGTATCATTTCCTGTAATTTCCACATTGTCGATTTCTCCAAGCAAAACATCATTTTTGTCTTTCAGGTAAACATTGTATTTACTGCCCGTTAATAATCCTCTGAAAGTATAGGAAAGTTTTTCCGTAGTAACAAATTTTTGCTTTTGCGCCGTTCCGATATTTACCAGTTCCAGAAACATATTCTTATACATTCCATCATTGGCCGATGCCGGCAAAGATACCGTCAAAGCGCCCACATTATCCGAGAGAGGCATTATTAATAAATCTTTCCATTGGTCTGCGTTGGAATATCCGGGAATAGCGGCTTGCAGCACATATAATATAGCATTCCCGTTAATGTTTCCAAAAACATTTGCTCCCAATACAGGAGGATCAATGGTATAGCTATTAATCTCAACTAAATTACTGCAACCATAAAAGGCATACGCCTCAATATTTTCCGTTACTAACGGAAGAATAATTTTGCTGAAACTGCCATAATAAAATGCATAACTTGGAATAGATGTAACCCCTGTTACACGGCTCAAATCAATTTCCGCACAAGAAGATAAGCCGTTAAATATTCCGAAATCGCCACTGTTCATATTTCCAGCAACGGTAATTTTCAACACTTTACTGCGATTTCCCGAACCGCCGATTTTACTGTCAATCGCCGAACTTAAATAGCCCGGAGTAAAATCATCAATGATAAGTTCTCCTGTTGTTGCATCCCAGGAATTTACATTCGGACTGGGAGGACTTACCGGATCAAAACGGAAAATACCTGTCAAGGCAACATTGGTTTTCCCGAAAGTAACAGCATAAGAAGAATTAGTTGAAATAATTTTGCCGTCCGATTGCCATCCATCAAATACATATCCGGTATTAGGATATGCCTGAACAGTTATCGTTTTACCTTCTTCAAATATAGTTTCACTACTGAGGTTAAAATATCCTCCTTCCTGAGGAGAAGACGCCAATGTCAGTTTTCTGCGAATGGGTATTGGTGCCGGTTCTGTAGGGGAATTCGGGTCATATTCATACACAGCAGTAATTACAGCATTGAAAGTAGAGATTGTATAATTAAATGAAGTCGATTCATTAATCAGCAAATTTCCTTGCATCCACCCTTTAAAACGATAATTGGAATTACCGTAAGTATAAAGATACACATTTTGTCCGAGCGTATATAAATTTTTCCCGGAAGGCGAAACACTTCCGGCTTCCGCAGGACTTATATTTACCGTGAGAAAGTATTGTGGACCCGGTTCATCCGGATTGTTGGGGTTAAAATCCCCCTGAGCCATTACCGGCCAACTGCATAAAAAAATAAGCAGTAAACTAATATAGTATTTCATAACTATGTTCCTTTATTTTTATTTAGAAACGATGACCTTAAGTGATTTCTGATTTACTACCACGATATAAGCGCCCGGTTGTTCAACAGCAAAATCCACTCTGTTTTGTACAGCAACCATTTTTCTCAAGACTTGTCCGGTAAGAGAAAGAACAGTTATTTCACTTCCGATTGCAGCTTCAACAGTTATTTCTTTACCGGTTGAAAAAACTTTAACAAGGTCTTTTGTCAGCGTATTTATCCCGGTAGCTGCTCGACTGATATGTAACTCAAAACGATTGGTAAAAATACCTTCTTCGGAATCAAACATATAATTGGCGGCAGAAAGAGTGGTCTCTTTATTATTTAATAATTTGTCGACCAAAATTACCTCTTGATCGCCAAGGGTTGAAGAATTCAATGATAAAGAATAGTTGCCGGCTTCCCCGATATAAATGCCCAGAGGAACTATACCATCATTCAATGGACGTTCATTGATTGCATATTGAATCTGGCTATTATCCAAACTGAATAGTTGAGGAATTTTTACATCATCACTCATGAATTTCGAAGCATCTCTTTCTATCTCATAATCCATGTTGGCTTCGGGGTTAATTACAATACGTGTTTTATCCGAATAATTATCATTACTTAATGTCAGATTATAGAGTGTTCTGGAAGAAGCGCTTTTTAAGTCTGCCCTTGGAGCAATTGTGGCATCAATTTGTCTTCCGATAAGATTAAATACTATCGCATTGGTTTCAACCGGTTTTTGAACAAAAAATGCCTGAAATGGCGTAAGCACGTAATCATCGTCCGTTAAAGAAAGCGCCAGGTAATTACTTCCGTCTCTTACCGTAATAGGAGCGTTGTAATCAATGTATCGAATATCAAAATAACTTGGGAAAGGATTGCCTATAAAATTCCAACTCCTGTTTTGAGCAAATTCTGAAGTATATTCCTGAAGAGTAATATTCTGAGCTGCATTGGAGAAAATCTTATTTTTATTTCCGTTATTAATTGCTTTCACAATAAATTTATCGGCAGATTTATTGAATTGCACAATATATCCTTGATTGGCGCGCATCGTACTATCAGGAGTCATATTTTTCCAGCTATTACCGGCTCCCATAGTTGCCCGAGTCGCTCCATCATATTTGCGAATTGCATATAAAACTCCCGGCGTAACTTCAATATCAGAAACTTTAGCATCAAATGGGAGTGAAATAAATTGCCATTGTCCACCGGAGATGCCGGCAATGTTTATTATTACGCTATCAGCTCTCATGGCTGAAGATTCGCTAATTAACGAACTAAAGGCTTGTGGTATATAATTCCAATAAGCATCATAATAGTTGAATTGTTGAATCTGCGTATATTTTTTTATGTTGAAAGCATCGTCGCCTTGAACTGTAAAATCACCTGTGGCAAGAAGCGTTACATTCGGATTGCCTAAGGGGCGAACGCCGCTTCCGAATATCAATTCGCTGTTTATGGACAAATCGGTTATTTCGGTGTTGTAGGTGCTGACGTCCGTAAATTGTTTCCATACATTTGCCAATTTATAGGCAGTTTCAGCCCAGAAAGGAACTGCTAATTCGCATTGGGATTTATCGATTCCGTAAAAAGGATCGGAATTCAATACTGGAGGAGTCGATTGTAAACAAGTGATTTTTTGAAGATTGGAACAATAACCGAATGCCGATCCATCGATAGAGGTTAACCCTGAAGGCAATGTCGCCTGCGCTAACGGACAGTTAGAAAAAGCAGAGCTGCCCAGATAAGTCAACGCAGAAGGCAATTGTATGGTTGATAATGAAGTACAATTATAAAATGTAGAATTTTCAATTCTGGCGAGATTATCAGGAATTGTTACTTGGTTCAATGTATTGCAATAAGCAAATGCCAAACCGCCAATGCTGGAAACGCTATTGGGGATAACAACCGATTGCAATGAGTAGCAATAGGCAAATGCTGCATAACCTATTGAAGTCAATGAATTTTGAAAACTTACAGAAGTTAAATTAGTACAGTACTCAAAAGCGTAATCACCTATTGTTTTTAAAGAATTTGGAAAATTTAATGCATAAAAATTATTGCAATAGTAAAATGCCGAATTGCCTATTTCTTCTAAAGTAGAAGGAAACTCAGGAACAGCAAGCGCATAACAATAGGCGAAAACACTCGAGCCTATTTTCGTTAAATTAACAGGTAACTTCACATCAAGCAATCCGCCTTTTCCATTAAACAAATTATCAGGCAGCTCGGTATTAACGCATCCCGACAAATCGACGGAAATAAGAGAATTCATGTCGTCTTTAATCCGGTTAAAATCGGTAGTGTTCAATGGACCGGATATTTTTAGAATGTTCACATCATTGACAAAAGAGACTTGTTCCAATATTTTTTCTCCAAGCGTTCCGGCTGTAGTTAGATTTATTTCTACGGAAACCGGAGTTCCTCCCATAATTATTTTATCTTTCCAAAAATCGGCGCTTTTATATGCGCTTATCGAAGCATCGGGAACAAACACCGCTTTAATGTTACCAAGAGAATTATAAGAATAATTAATGGCAGTTGGCGGAACAACAGCTAATGATTTGCATGTTGTTAATTTATTACAGCCATTGAAAGCATACGAACCTATTTGAGTCAAGGTAGAAGGTAGAGCTAATTCGCCCGACAAACCATAACAATTTTCAAAAGCATTATTGCCAATCGTTTCTAATCCTTCAGAAAAACTTACTTTAGCTAAAGAACTACAATATTGAAAAGTGCAGTCTCCTATATTTACAAGAGAAGAAAGTAAAACTAACTCTCCGGATAAAGAACTACAGTTTCGGAAAGCATAGCTTCCAATATTGGCAAGCGAAGAAGGAAGAGTTAGCTGTCCGGACAAACCATAACAATTTTCAAAAGCATTATTGCCAATCGTTTTTAACCCTTCAGAAAAGTTTACTTTAGTCAAAGAGCTACAATTTTGGAAAGCGTAGTTTCCAATATTTGCAAGTGAAGAAGGAAATGTTAGCCCTCCTGATAAGGATGTACAGTTATTAAAAGCACCGTCTCCAATATTTGTAAGCGAAGAAGGAAAAGTTAGCTCGCCCGATAATGATTTGCAGTTATAAAAAGCGTAGGTTCCAAAAGATGTAAGCGAAGAAGGTAAAATTAACTCTTCGGATAAAGATGCACAATTATAAAAGGCATAATCATCAATTTTTTGCAAATTTGCAGGAAATATAATACCCTTCAATGAACTATTGTAATAAAATGCACTTGAAGGCATAGTATTATTAATAATTGTAACTCCAGAAAGATCTAAGTATTGAAGATTCTTCATAGCGTTTAGGGTTCCAAAATCTCCATAATAATAGGTAGAAGAATCTAAAAATCCGGTTAATTTTAAACTCGTAATAGTATCCTTTTGTTCCTGAGAGAGGATTGAAGAGAGAGTCCCTGCTGTCGGCACATTGACAGTATTGGCATAAGTGATTCCATACATGTTTGTATTGATTCCGAGAATCATTCCAACAAACACAAATAACGAATAGAAATAATTTGCTTTCATGTTTTTTCTAATTTAAGTTTACTTATTGTGAATTTAATTTATAGATGATGATTATGCTGTATAAAATACGTTTTTGTTGCAACAAATTTACAAAAATAATTAATATAAAATACTATTTAACATTCTTTAAATGTTTTTTTAGTCAAAATAATTACTTCAATGCTTGATTCTTCTTTTTTCGTTTAACTTCAATAGCAACATTAAGTAATAAAAAAAGCGTGAAATCAACCTATCTGTACATTATGTATCAATAATAATATATATCTTTGTATTCTAATTTCAAATAATATAAGGATATGAAGAAAGCAATTTTATTGGTAAGAGTTTCAACAAGATATCAAGATTATACAGCGCAAAAAGCAGAGTTAAAAGAGTTTGTCAAACGAGATGGCTATGATGTTTCGGAAATGGAAATCATTGAAGACAAAGAAAGTGCAACTAAACTTTCTGATGAAGAACGCCAGGGATTGAATAAAATGTATGCTGCAATTAACAACCCTGCTAACAAAATTGAATGTGTGTACTGTTGGGAATTATCTCGCCTAAGCAGAAAACCTGAAACACTTTACAAAGTTAAAGGCGAGTTAGTCAGGCATAAAATAGACTTGCGAACAAAGCATGAGAACCTTAGATTACTTAATGACAATAAAGAATTAGATAGTAGCGGAAGTCTTTTGTTCGGTATTTATGTGTCGTTCTGCGAGAATGAAATCACCCAAAGAGTACAAAGATCCGCACGTTCCAAAAGAGCCAAAGCCCTACAAGGTATTTACACAGGAGGATTTATAAAATATGGGTATACTGTTAATGAAGATAAGGAATATGAAAAAGATAAAGAGCAGGAGGAAGTTGTTAAACTGATATTTGAGCTATATTCAACAGGTAAGTATGGCTTTAAGAAACTGCACAGGGAAATATTAAGCAGAGGTAAAAATATAGATATCCGAATGGTAGGAAAAATACTGCGGAGCCGAGAATATACAGGCGAAAAAATTCAGGAACACAAAATAACAGAGAGAATAAGAGGCAAAGAAAGAATCATCACCCGCTATGAAAGAGTATTCCCCGCTATTATAAGTCCTGAATTATTTGAGAAATGCAGAGAGGTAGCAAAAAGCAATGACTGTAATATAGATAAATCAAAAAATATCTACTATGCCAATAAGCTAATCAAATGCAGTTGCTGTGGCGGTAATTTATCGGCTTTGAAAAACAGGCTTGTATACAGGTGTATGAACAAGTATAGCCCATTGACAAAAACAGAATGCTCTGGAACCGATTCTATTAACATAAATGTAATTGATAGTATTTTGTGGAATGTGGCAAGGCAAATTGAAATTGACTTTATTGTTAATTTCAATGAAAAACAATTTGAAGCATGGCAAAAAGAGATTGACGACTTACAAGACAAAATAGATAATTCAGAAAATCATTATAACCTTATTTTAAGAAATGAAGTAAAAAAGCTGCGCAAGGCAATTTCAGTTGAAACAATGCCTGATAAGGAATTAGAAGTAATTGCAATTAAACAAACCAAAGCAGATAAACTAAGGATTGAACAGGAAAAGATTAATTACCAACTCGAAATAGATCGCCTGAATAAACTTATAATTGAAGCACAAACGAAATATAATAAACTGGCTCCTATCCCAACAATAGAGCCAATAGTTATTAATCAAAGGGAGCATATTATAAATGAAGTAAACAATACAGATGACAAACAACGTTATGATACTATACACAAACATATTAAGCAAGTTTCAATTTCAAAAGTGCCTGAATTAACAGCCACAAAAAGAATAGATATAGTTTGTTATAATGGGGAAACTGAAACCTATTACTATGCTTTCAGAATCAAGGATAAACAAAAACAACTCTATCAAATCATAAAAGTAGATGATGATTTTGAGTTTACAGAATACTATAATTTTGAAAAACGATATTGTAGAATACAAAAATAGCACCTATCTTTGTATCAGAATTGCACAGATTTAGTGTGGTTCGGCTTTTTTATAAAGAAAGCGTTTATTTATTATCTGACTTTGGGATTACTTGCAATTTTCCAATAAATGAAGTTATAGATAGTAAGCAAACGCCCCATGTAATAGTGGGGCTAACTTTGCTTATTTACTTCATGGCTTTGCAAGTAGCCCCCAAAGGGATAAGATGTAAGTTTTGCCCTGCTTTTTTTATAATACTGCATATAACTTTATTAACTCAAAGTAAATTAATCTGCATTTTAGGGGTAAGGGTGCAACAAAAACAATTTTCAATATGAAAAAGGTATTAAGTATTTGGTCTTGGGCTATGATATTAGCCTTATGTGTGGGGTTCTCATCTTGTTCAAATGACAAGGATGACGATGGCGGTAGTGGTAGTGGAACTTCTATTGTTGGCAAATGGAATTTTGTAAGTTATACAAAAGATATTAAAAATCCAACAAATCCAACTTTGGAATCTACTAATAATATTTTGTTTGATTACGAGAGAACTGGTGATGTTAAATCAGGAGACTATTTAGAAATTACAGAGGATGAAGGAGTATATTATATTTCTTATATGCAGCGTAATGGCGGTAGCTCTTATGTAGGTAGCTTTAAAAAAGAAGATGATTATAGTATTCCTATCAGTCTTAGCAGTTCTACACCATCAGGCACTATTACAGTTAAAAATGGGGTTTTAACTTTTACTGCGGATTGTCTTGATGAATATAATAACTATCCTTATTCTGGAAAAACATATAGAGAAGAAGGATTTACTAAATTTTTACTAACATGGAATTTTAAAAAATAAGTTCCTATGCTGGTAGAAATATTATTAACAATCTAAACACACAAGCCTTTGTATATCTTATTTTTAGGTATTTCAAAGGCTTTATTTTATATTTTTAGAAACAATAATTATTAATATAGATAATTGATAATTAATTACATATATTCTCTTTCTGATAAAATAAATTAGCACTAAAATACTAATACTATGAAATTAATTTATGCAAATCAATTCTTGGCATATCATTTTTAATGATTTTATCAAATACTTCATAATAAGGTTTTAATTTTCTTGCAGCATCTTTGGAATTAAAAGATTTAACTAATTGTTCCACTGCTAACATACTATTGCCACAACTCTTTATTACTGATAATTTTTCAAACTCTTTTAGTGTAGTTATTTCACTGGTGCTATTAAAATCTATGTCTTTTATATTTCTAACTGCTTCTGTTAATATTGCTAATATAGGGTTTGCTTCAGATTCTATAACATTTATTAATTTGGTATCATTGATATTTAACATTTTTCTTATTTGCTCTTTGCATTTTAGATTACATTCTACCCTTATGTTATTATCATCAAAATAATCTAATACTTCTTCTGGATCATTTAATGAATGTAGAAAATCTTTATTATCTGCTTTTTCCATTTCTGCTCTTTTATCATAGAAGGTAAGTCTTTTTTTATATCTCTTTGTCATCACATTATTCTGTAAAATTATATTATTGTTTTTTTTGGGAGTTGTCAGAGTCCAATTAAGTCTATCTATAATATTTAATAATATGTATTGTTTAATGTGTTCCATAACCCCTGGAAAATCTTTTGTTACATCACATAAAAGTACCTCACTATCATCTATTGTTCTGTAAATGTCTAATTGAATTACCTTTAGGTTATTGATATTCTCTAAACATTCATAGATAGTATTTCTATTGATTAGATAAGTGTAATTATCTAACAAAACCTTGCCTGACAATTCAACTACTAATTCATAAGGGTTTGTTCTTATTGATAAATGATAAGGTTTAACCATTTCATACTTATAAGTTGTAATATTGTTTTTTTCTTTTTTCTCCTGAAATTTATTGTAATCAATATTTGTAACACATTGCATAGGTATTAACAATCTTAATTTATCATAACAAATCATTCATAAGGTTAATTAATTTTTTATTCAGTTGCGCATTTTTGCGTGTTTTGTTACCCTGATAGGTAGTAACATTAGTGTTGCTGTTACTTCTTTGAAGAAGGCACATTTTCCCAATATGCTTTTAGGGCTTGGGATATTTTCCTTTTTGTTTCTTCGGTATGGTTTTTACCCCACATTGGATTATTCACTCCACTTTTTTTCGTCCTTAGTTTTGCCCTGGTGATTTCATTAGGCTCTCTAAATCTTCTCTGCATATCCAAATATACTTTTTTATATTGTTATTCCAAAATACAACAAGGGTATTTCTATATAATAAATAGTCGAACCATGTTGAATTTCAAGAATTGTACAAATTTTTTTTGAAAAATTTTTGTAAGGGTATTCATAACCAAGCCTTATACCTCTATGTGGTTCAACACAAACTTTCTTGTTTCTAAGAGGGGTTACATAGGTTAGGGGTAGAGAAGGGGATGTAGAGAAAATAATTTGAAAAATAATTAGTTGGTTATCAAGATATTGAATGTATATTATAATTATTCTACTGTGTCTGACACTCAGGTTTCCACGCCCATACACTCCGATAAGCAGTTCCACGCCGCATACGCGACGTTTACTGACTTATTCTTGAATGTATTAACCCCACGATAGGGCTAATTGTGGAAAAAGAGTGCCAAGAATAAATAGCTAACGCTATTCACAATATGTTAAAATAATCCAATTAAATTGTAAATATTTCTGCACAAATATATAAAAAAATTTCAGTATGCAAATAAAATTTCAAAATTTCTTTGTGCCTAAAGCATTTGGAATTTTTCGAATCATTGCTTATATTTGTTCCGTATTTAATCAAAAATTTTTATATGAACGCAATTATTGATATGTTTTTAGTATTGACCGGAGTACAGGCAATTTTTAAATTGGGATATATACCCGAAGATGATGAGTTTTATGAATTGACTTTCGAGCAGTACCAAGCTTATTATAGCCGTATGGAGAGAAGTGATAATATTCCTCCCGATGTGAAAATATATATGATACTTCCCAAAGATATGCAGAAATATCGCGAATTGGCTTCTAAGGATGTCTTTGTGCTTACAGAAAGTGAGATACACCTTGTAAGAAAAGCGGAAGAATTAATTGAAAAATATTGTGTAAACAGTGGAAAAACGTTTCATAATCTTGATGAGAAATTGTACTATGTTGCCTCCGTATTGCCTAATGCGGCTTCTAAAGGGACTAAGTATGAAAAAGTAAATTAGCAAAAAGAAACAAAAAGTGTTTGAACTTCGTAATGGTGGCGACCATACTCGCCTTTTAAAATCAATCCAACATTATGGAATTGAAGAGCCAATTAAAGTGAGTGAGATTGCAGCAGAGCGCTACATGATTATGGAC
>Ga0123354_10008874_pt1 | contig 15332 bp, 13 predicted proteins | sample TergutLab28metaG_2_FD_97872 | JGI IMG/M metagenome (GOLD analysis project Ga0123354, IMG submission 97872) | Labiotermes labralis P4 segment gut microbial communities from Petit-Saut dam, French Guiana - Lab288 P4 | ecosystem: Host-associated > Arthropoda: Insects > Digestive system > Gut ...
ACATGGCTGAATGGATTCATTAACAGATAAACACTCACCATATGGAGACGAGAATGAAACAATAAATGGATTATATACAGAAAGAAGGTGTGTGTGTGTGTGTTTGGGTGCATGTGGGGGTGGGGTGCGCTTAACACTCACCAAATGGAGACCAAGAACAAAATGATAAATGGATTATATACAGAAAGAAGGTGTGTGTGCATGTGTGGGGTGGGGTGCGCTTAACACTCACCAAATGGAGACCAAGAACAAAATGATAAACGGATTATACACAGAAAGAAGGTGTGTGTGTGTGTGGGGGGGGGGGGGTACATTAAGAACCAAGAAAGTATTCTGTAAAGCACCTTCAAGGATTGTTACCTTCAAAGCCAAACTTCTAACCACCTGACAGTCACAACATTGTCCTAACTCCCTGACGTGCATGGCTTAAGGCAGGCAAACATTACAGCATCAACCGTACAGCTATTCAAAGGATTGTTCAGTCATCACCTGTTGTTAATGATGCGGTTTGTACAGCTCTGACTTGGGGAAACTCTAAAAGGACACGAATGTGAAATGAGATAATGAACAGGTCAGGTAGATCTATAAAAGTTTTGACAGCAGCCACTGTTGCAAACATTACAAAACTGCAGAAAATCAGACAGCAAAGAAGTGGGATGTTGTATTGTGGTGGTATGTGGGGAACTTCTAAAATACTGGCAATGACAAAAATTCAGGAGTAAAAAAAAAGGGTCTAAATATCTCGAATGTCGGAAGATTCGGAAATTGACAAATGTATCTATGGATGTCGAGAGGCCTTTCTCAGTTTACATACCAACCTTGGGACAGAAATTGCACAAGTTCAAAGCAGAAAACATGGAAAAGGTTCTTATAACTGACTGTACTAATGGGGAAACAATTTTCGCCCTCTGTTTTCCTTTGAACACTTAATCTGTAATATTAATATTAATAATTATCTGTCATAAATAATTTAAATTTCAAGCCAATAGTGGTTCAAACACAATGGACCTCATTAACAGCAGTCCTGTTACAGGCCTGCAGTGGCCCAGGGGGTTCCAGGAAGTTAAGGTTCCCAGATTTCATGACAACGGCACAGGATGGTGGTAAGGTTGTCAGCCTTACGCATCAGCCTCCTTTACCCACAGGAAATGCTCCTGGTACTCATTTCTGTTAGAGCCTGAGTCGACCCCAGGGCCACAGTGCGATCGGAAGGATTATGTCAATGAAAAATTCCAAGGACACCAGCTGGGATCGAACTGGCAACCTTCCAATTTGTAGAACAGCACTTTAACAACTGTGCTACCACGGACCTCATTAATGCACATTCTCAGTATATATATATGTGTACGTACTAAGTGTCAAAAATGGGGGTTTTTAGTGCCCAAAACATACCCAATCTAGTAAAAACCCTGATGACCACAATACAAACTACACCTACTACTTAGGTCTATGTATGTATCATAGATTCTGCCAACAGCACGTAAATATGACAAAAAATAATGTCTGCACACTTGTCTTCCATAGCACGTAACGAATGCAATACGTATGTTTCAGAAACTAAAATTCGGCCACAGCACGACATTTTTTACGAACCTCCAAAGCCATGAACACATCAAATGAATCATAATCAGATTCTCACGCACTTAGTTTATATTACCTCCTTCTGGAAGTACTGGTACAGTGTTCGGTTTATGGCAGAACCCACTCACAGTGTGTATGTTAACAATCTGTGTCATTCAGGGCAGTTCTAATTACGGTACTGCTCACGGTAGTGTGTTCAGTATCGCTGCCGCATAGTCACCAGGGACACCAAACATTCTACAGCATTCTGGTCCCCTCAGTCCCATGTTGGGCCTCTCCCTGCATATCATTCTTGCTTGTGTATTAACCATACAGAAAGGCAGATTAAAATCACAGATGTGTGAAGCAAACTGTGAATGACAAACTCCTTTCGATTTCCTAGTCTAGTGTGCCGGCTTTCAGGAAGAATCACCTTTTAACTTAAAAAATTTATGCATAAGGGATATAAACTACATAGGTGGGCTGGTAAATTTTGCCTCCACTGTAATATTTTTATTTAAATTAGACATATCTGGATAAAACAAGTTCTGTGTAGTCGCACAGTATCTCTTCCACCATACTTCACCTTCAACACACCGATACTTACAGTCCTCACCCAGTGCACATTGAAATGGAAGGGTTTTCAGATGTTTGGTTCAAACAGCGTGCTGTTATTGAATTCTTAACCATGGAAAAAGTTCCTCCAATTGAAATTCACAGACAAATGCAAGCCATTTATGGTGATCAGTGTGTTGATGTGAGTACAGTAAGACGCTGGGTAAGGTGAAGTCTGCAGTGAGGAAATGGTTTCAAAAACAAAACACCAATTTTTTTTAAGGACAGGCTTCAATAACTAGTGCAGCATTGGTGGAAGTGTATCAAAGTGCTGGTGATTTTGTAGGAAAATAATTATGCAGCTTTGAAAATAATTGATGTAGACATATTTCTTTTTTTTTATTTCACTAAAATATCTTTTCCCGTTTCATTTTCTATTTAAGTGCAGGCAAAAACTTATCAGCCCGCCCCTGCAGAAAGACCGAGTGACCTGCGCGTAGTAACACCTTTATGATCATCATGACCATAGCTACAATGTAACAAGAAATGCAGTAGATAGATCTTAATAAAGAAAGAGGTAATTTTTGTTTCAGCTAAGTTTCAAAATTTCTGTAGCAGCTGTGTCATAAATCTATGAATATGAGGGGCAAAAAGGAATGATTTTAGATTCATATTTTCATTTATAAAATAGCGTGAAATATATAAACAACCTATATCAAAAATATTTTAAACATGTAATACAAAAACCACCATCAGTGTAACAAGCTTAAGCTGTCCGGGTATAGTACATAATATAATAATATCATAACACGAGTAAATACTGTAATAATTTTACACATAATACCGTCATTATAATTTAACACTTACATAATGCAAACTAGTTCTATTCTGGCCACTCCTTTACACAAATGTACATTAAACTCACTGAACACCACTATGAGGCAACAAGTACAGTCTGTAACAAGACGTCTGTAAGAGCACTTATGTAACGTACAATAAATCTCTTTGATTGCAAGGACAGTACTTACTGGAATTTACAGAGCAATGACTGTCTCTCTCATTGCCCAAAGCATGTAAATATACATATGACAATGTTACAATGATACATAAGGCATCACTGAAAATAAGAACGAAAAAACACAGAAAATAATTTTTTGTCGGTCTCCACCATCTCTGCCCGGCACCAATCTTCAAAGCCAGCCTGGGGGCAGTTCTACCAGTCTCCAGCTACACCCGTTTACCAAGAAGAAGCATTTTACATGCTACATTACATCTCATAAGCTGAGCAGTAGCAAATGTATGGGTAACATCTCTGCCTAGAGGCACTGCGTCAGACGATTCGTACAGTCAAGTAATTACATAATTATACCTTTGGGCTTCTGGCATTCATTTGTTTTTTGCAGGCACTGGAATTAAAATACTCAGCAGTGTTCATCAAACAACAGTTTACATTCAATTTGGCCCACATTAACAAATGCCTACCTACCACATGCACACACAATCATAACAGTGAGGTGGTGTGCCAAAGTAAGTTTTCTGTTTTGACGGTAATGAGGCGTGCCACGTATTACTGGTACTGTAAGTCTTCAAAAAGAAAATACAGTCCGATGGAGAAAAAAACTGAAAATAGGAACAGAAAGTTCAGTTGTAATTACAGTCACTGCGAGGCATGAGACAAGGCAGCTGGTGTACTGTAATAAACTGGCATAACTTTCTCTTTGTATATAAAATTCACATCAGAGAATGTGATTTGCATGTGAAGCACAACAAAATAATATACTAACCGCCTTCTAAACTCACATTATATCCCGCCAGTTACAACGTAGCAACCACAAATATTCGTGGATCAAAACTTCCCACTATAAAAGTCTGTTACAGCAAACATTTTTCGTAGCACTTAATTTTGTACTTTAATGGGTTTTTTTTTACTGTATTCCCAAAATAGAAATTTTTCATTCCCAGCCTCTTTCATAATATCGTTAATCCACCTTCACAGTTATATCAATCAATATCTCTATTAGACACGGAAGATTAATATCATCAGTACAGAGTGGTGTTCAATGTGCTTAGGTACAAGAAAGCTAACAGAACTCATTTTAACTAACAGCATCTGGTGAGTATTCTACATGGAATATTAATATCTTCGATGCAGAGTGGTGCTCAATGGTTGAGGCACAAGAAAGCCAACAGAACTCTCTAACAATTACCATATGAAGAGTAGGCAGCCAGATCTACATACTCTGTTTCATTTGTATACGGCAGAGCATATATCGTTCCTTACAACCTACCTAACATCAGATCTATAAAGATAAATGCAGTTCGTGATCATAAATGCATAAACGTGCATGCAGCTGTCTATGAAACTGCTACAAGCTGCTACTCCTATAACTGCGATATTCTGATTTAGCCCAGCAGCGCTACCAACAGCCTCTTGAAGTCACCAGAACAATCCTCCTAAAAGAAGATGCATAAATTAGTTCAATGAAATGTTTAAATCCAACATTAACCTTTGGACGCCTAACGTCAACTATAGTTGACATACCGCACTGCTAACCTCCAAAGTTGCATTTTATATATTTATTCAACTAATATAGGTACCGAATATTTTAAACGTGGTGCATAATCTCAGTTTTTTTCTCTTCAAAATGCAGTTAGTTTCATAATTCTAATGTATTTGGTTACTGTATTATTCACATTTTATATACAGGGTGTGCTAAAATTAAAAAAATAATTACGGTGAAAAAAGGTTAATAAACTGGCAGCATTAGCTGGTGTCGTGTGGGTGCGAAGGTGAATCCTCGAGGGACAGTCAACTGGAAACCTTAGAAGCGGGATAAAAGTTTGAACCACAGTTCGATTGTCTTGTAAGTTTCAACAGTGATACTCGTGGTTTGAAGAGTGGCCGACAGGTGGCCGTACAATACTACATAGGAAAATGAAGCCATTGTGTACCTTTTGTGTTCAATAAATTAGGAGATAAAACATATTTAAGGTTTTCATTTGACTCGCCCTCGTATATTCCTGAAGCACTTGCCTTCTAGATAATAGTAAGTATGTGGAGAAGGGGTTATAGACTGTAGTGGGATATAACACAGAATCATCCACCAGAACATAATACAGAATCCCATGTGTGAAAACCTCAAAACTTGGAGACCAAATTCTTATTCAATAAACACAGCCAGGATGTCTGGGAAACTGAAGGGCATTAATAACAATCTACCACTGTTAATCGAACCTTCCAATCAGATATGCTGTATGTCAGATGCCCTATTGTAATCGACAAATTAAGAAGAAATAATGTGGGTATCATGTTAAATAAACAATATGATCTTCAAGCGTGGAAATATAGCAGCCACAGAAAAGAACGAACACTGCGTGATTGTCCACACATCTCTTCCTTTCCTAAATATTATGTAGCCATCATTTTCTTATATCAGTTGTAACACAAAAATATATTACAAAAAGTATTATTCATACACTTGAGGCAACACAACATTCGGGCACAAATTTTTCGTTTAAGAAAATTTGTACGTGATGCACACAGATGTTGTACTTTAGTAATAATCAACGACCTGTCTCTTCTCTATTCTGTACATCGTATTCCTTCATCATAATTACCTCAATGCGGCTTGCCAAGCCCTGTTCATACTTTTTCTCATACTCCTCCTTGATATCACCCAAGTCAATCTCCGAACGCGTGATGATGATACGAATCAGTGTTCGATCCTTCGTTCCCATTCCAGCCATGGCATCATGAAGTCTCTCAGCAAAATATGCGGTCTTATCCTTCACAGACTTCACTAAAAGAACAAAAAAGAAACTTCAAATTCACCATGTTAACCTAAATCCCAGTAGCCTTACATACTTACTCCATGGTGCAGATTCCTTCTTGAGAAGCTAACTGGTTTGCAGCTAGTCAAGAAATTCCCTGAATTTCACGGAACCCGAAGGTTCATTACCGCACTCACACGCGTCCGCCACCTGTCTCTATCCTGGGCCAGCCCAAATCCAGTCCATAAATATGGTTTTTGCACGTGTGCCATCACATTTCAACTGGCCTCTACAACTGGTCACCAAACGAGAGAGGCAAGAAGAATCATTTCAGCTCTACTGAACAGGTCACTTTAGGGCAGGACATTAGATACTCCAAATTATAACACAACACTCTGCTCTCACCTTCACAAGCCAACCTCGTGCCACTGTACCATTACCTCAAGTTATCATTAAATCAGCAACATCAGTACTGGAGACAACAGTAAGCCATCAACTCTTAATGGCAAGATATACATCTCCATATAGCAGTCTTCAAAACAATACGCAGTTTTATAGCTGCCCATCAAGCCTCTGCCAATGTAGGAATGACATGTCCCTGGACCATGGCATTCCTATCCTGATGGCTTTGGCCGGGTTTGAACCCGCGAACTTGGGTACTTAAAGGCAGCACGCTACCGCTAGACCACCGAAGCCGCTTATAACATTTATGCTACTAAGTTTCACACAAACAGCATGATCTAGTAAAATACACCATACCAACTTCCTCCCATAACTTGCAAGTACTTTACCTATGGAAAGGTAACCGTCTTCTAAACTGCCAGCAAATTCACGCTTGATAGCCGTTTCAATGTCATGACCAGCAATTTTCTCATATTCCCGGAATATCAGGCGCAACTGCGGATAACTTCGGGACACCAAAATCGAATTGAAAACAGATTCATCTGTCCCCCATTGCATCTCTCCTGTAAACAATAAACATTTTATTAGGACGCAACATATTACGGTGTTTGACCCCTGGTCACCAGTGTCCAAAAATTGTTAACTGTGGCACCCTGCAGTTTCTGGAGTACTGGTAAAGTTTCAGTAAATCCGTGTACAACAAAATCCACAAATTAGAAGCTATCAGATTTCAAAATGTATGCAAAAAAAGTCATGATCCAGGTAACTACAGCTATTTTCTTTACGTCATGAATTGTGTTGACAAACACCCTGCAAACACAACATGACTTCTTGTCATTACTGCAATTTCCAGTACTTCCCAAGCACCTGAGGACTTTAAAATACCAAAAATGAACGTTTTACTGCCGCTGAACCTTGTGCCTTCCTTCTACTCCACTGGCCTCTCTTTTGGGTGAGGGGTGAGGCTGTGAATAATCATACCCTTATAAAACTGAAGCATTATATATTGTAACACACTTCAAACATGTCTATGCCAGTGTGGATAAGAAACCAACTAGATGTCACTTTTGTGTTATCCCTTATTTCTCCTTTACAAGTTGCTCAACATATTTCAGCCAACCATCTGCCCATCTTCAGGAGCTGACGACTGAGTAGTGTTTCGCCATGTGTTGGTATTGTGCCGTGGCTGCAGGTAGGCTGTCAGAACCGGTTAGCAGGTAGTGTGTCCACTGAGGAGTTTGTATCACAACAAGTTGGTTTCTTATCCACACTGAATTACGATGCACATCAGATTTATATCTATGCCAGATGGAGGTTCCTCCTTTGGCAGAGTTGTCAACTGACACTTCACAATAACTTGTGATGTCAAAATACAATTTTTCTTCACTAACAATACACTTCACTGTACAAATACCCATGAGGCACACCCTTCACACATGACAAAACAGTAAAGTAGCCTAGTTGTGTGTGCTTCCCCCTTTAATCTATAAAAAAACCTTGAAAATCACCTATCCTGGTTATTTTTACAAGAATAGGAACTTAAGTTTTTGGTATTACATTTCAACATCACACTAAAATTGAGTATCGCCAACAACCCACTGCACAGCAACACCATACTTTGCAACACGAGACATATCACCATGTGGACGTATTCTCTTGTAGGCCAGGTTTCAAGCTACCATAAGATGTTTAGAGACAGCACATGGTAATTCATGCCAATGGACATCCGAGCCAACCCGCCAACTTACGCGCCGGTTGTGGACTCAGGTCTTCCAGGATGTGACGCTGTGCGTCTGGGTCAGTGGGTCCTGTTGTTTCAAATGTTCAAAGGGCCTTAATAATTCCAGCAACCACTCACCCAGCAACACCACGTCACATCCTAGTAGACCTTCAAAGACAATCTCAAATCCCACCCTATATGACAGCCTTTCTAGTGAACTAACTTGGTTACACACTACCCAACTAACCTGCAGCCAGAAGAGTTTCAGCATCTGCTACTGCTGCAGCATGATCAACATCAGCATTTTCATCTCTGTTAGCCTGCAACGAATGGTATATGGCTGAATACTTACACAATAAAAGGTAAAGGTAAAGTTCAGCCTAGAACAGACCACGAGGGCCCAGTGGTGCAGTATAGGCATAGTTATTCTTTCTTTAAGCTTGGCGCTGGATGGGTGTGGGTGGTCAACGCCATTCTCCAGCCGCTTTACCCCCGGGAAAGACCTGGTACCCTTTGTATAGGAGGCTAGGCAGGCGCCAGGCCGGTTGGAACGGGTGCGGAAAATCTCACCCCCCCACCGGGATTTGATCCCTGGACCGTCCAGCCCGTAGCCAGTCACTATACCGACTGAGCTATAGTGGCCCCGCTTACACAATACTCATTTCGAAGAAATGAGTAATGATAGACGTTCGTCTCCTCAGGCCAGTGACAATGACAGCATTCAATACAAAGATACATGTAAATGTGCTGTTCTAAAGTAAAAACTAAATTACACTTACAGAATGAGTAATCATTTTTTCTGCAAGACACCAAGAGGAGGAAAATTTAACACGTCCCCAACCATGTAGTGCTGTAGCGTATTTTATATTTAATTTATTTCAGTAACACACCAACAAATCCACATATATTCATTTAATGATCTAAAATTCACATTAAAACAATTAAAACGCTCCTACATGTTTCGATCATACGATCATCCTCACGGAGAATACTTTGTTCCTTGCTAAAGTTACGGTTTAAAAACACTCAGTGATTTACATCGGTACGTTGAGTTGGTGCCGTGGCAGAATGTCGTGTGAAATGTGTGAGTTGTATACTGTTCAGAATAAGCCTGGCTATGGTCGTGCGTTGTGCGATGCATAGCATCGCTATATGTCACACGACGCACGCAATGCATGCTCCCTGAGGATGATCATATGATCGAAACATGTAGGAGCGTTACAAGTGTTTTAATGTGAATTTTAGATCATTAAATGAATATATGTGCATTTGTTGGTGTGTTACTGAATTAAACTACAGAATGCATGGTGCAACGATAAAGATTTATATTCAATTCTTTGGTAAATAATCTGGAACAGAAGTCCATTTCCAAAAACAATCATCAACAGATCCTTGTTTTTGGCTGTTGATCGTATCTGAACAAGCCTCTAGCAATTTAAATGACCCCACACACCAGAGTCCTTCTTGAGAACACTACACGCTCTCGGTCATGAAAAACCCAACCTTCTGTGTCATTAAAACAAACAAACTGATGACCACAACAGCCTGCCACTGCAACCCATCCTGAGTGGGCTGGATAAAGTCCACATCCTCACACATGATTTCTATATGGTCTATTTTGATATTATATCAAATATACCCAATATCAAGTAACAAATGAAATATCCTATCACAAACTGTGAGTCAGTATTAGTGTGATATTTTTAAGCAATTTTCAATTTATCATCAACCAATTACTCAGATTTATTTAAACAAACTGTATCATGAAAAGCCCCAAGCTGCACAGGAAATCAGTACAAAGTGTTTTGCTGTTTAGTCTACAAAGACGCAAGTCAATAAACACAGTGATGAAGTCAGCTTGAAAGGATAATGAAGCGTGCCTCAGAGCAACTGTGTTCACACATCTTTTCAACACACGCTAATGTCTGCCTTCCGAGTTTAAACACTTAACGACATGTGGTCATGCTTATTATCATTCTATTATGAACTAAAGGTAAAGCAGTCCTGTTACAGGCCTGGAGTGGCCCAGAGGGTTCCAGGAAGTTAAGGTTCCCAGATTACATGAAAAAAGCACAGGATGGTGGTAAGGTTGTCACCCTTATGCACCGGCCACCTCTACCCCCAGGAAATGATCCTGGTACTCATTTCTGTTAGAGGCTGAGTTGACCCCAGAGCCATAGTGCGATTGGAAGGATTATGTCAATGAAAAATTCCAATGACACCATCTGGAATCGAACCAGCGACCTTCCGATTTGTAGCGCAGCACCTTAACTACTGTGCTACTGCGGTCCCCCATTCTATTATGAACTATACATTAATATTTTTGGGGGGAATAACATACAGTTCAGATGTTTTTAAAATACAGCAGGAATATAATTAGAATTATTACAGGATGTGGAAGCAGAGATTCATGTAGGAATTTACTTAAGAATTCAAAAATTCTACCTCTTCCATCACAATATATACTATCTCTTCTCTTATTTGTGGTTAGCAACAAAAATAAATTAAAATTAAATTCTGGTGTATGTAACACAAATACTACACAAAAAATAATTTTCACCAATCTTCATCAATTTTATCACTGTTTCAATAATCTCCCACACGGCATAAAAAATTTTAGTGACAACCCTAAACAAATTAAATCAACCCTAAATTATTATTTATATGCCACCGTTGAATGCAAACAGAGACTGATAAACATAGCTTATTCAGTTGTGCTGTACCGACTAATACCGTATGTATGTAATATTTTCAAGACTTGTTCTACACTGAAGGTATTAAACTGAATCTTATGTATATTGGACCATGCATCATTGTTTTAGTTGACGAATAAAAGACGAACTTGATGTCACTTGCTATTTTATTTCACTTCTTATGTGCTCAACATGTTTCGGACATTAATATATCCATCATCAGAAGCTTGCGGCTAAGCTGTTGAATTACCACATTGGTCGTGTGTTCTTGGTTCGATGTGTGTTGGAGTTTCGGTGTGGTTGGGTTGGAGTGGTGTCCATGTAGCAGGCTTTAGCCTGCAACACAGACACCACTCCAACCCAAACACACCGAAACTCCAACACACGTCGAACCAAGAACAACATGACCAATGTGGTAATTCGGCAGAATAGTCGCAAGCTCCTCAGGATGGATATATTAATGTCCGAAACATGTTGAGCACATAAGAAGTGAAATAAAATAGCAAGTGACATCAAGTTGGTCTTTTATTCTTCAAGTATTAGCCCGTTTTGGATTCGCAGTACGTAAATAATTTTGAGGTGTGTCACCCCGTTGTGTTGGCTCAATAAGAAAAAAATTTTGGTGTTCAAATGTATGTGTGATACACAAAACATTTTTTTGGTACGTAAATAAATTCAAATTAAAATTAATCTTAAAGATAATTAAAAATGTAAAGAATTACCTAACCACTATTTATCACAGACCTGCTCAATGTCATTCACATCTTCTACCTCTCCAGTCTTCTCTTAGTTATTTAAATAAAAAAAATTACATAATCATACAATGTGTTATTAGTTGCCTGTTACGTAGTACAGAACTCACCGTAAGAAGAGACACAAGCAGGCGCTTGAAATGGCCGGACGTGTCACCTTTCAAGTCATTCTCCAGGGAGCTTTCAAACACTGAAAAAATATATTACAAAATATATCCCACTGGCCAAGTATAGCACAGTCATGTGTCCCTTAATGATGGGGATACATTCTGAGAAATGCGCCGTTAGGCGATTTTGTCGTCGTGCGAACATCATAGAGCGTACTTACACAAACCTAGATAGTACAGTAAAAGTAAAGTTTTCCCCTTACAGGCTTGGTGTGGCCCAGAGGGTGGGTAGAGTTACAGTTCTACTCTTCAATGACTGCAGCACTAGAAGGGGGTGAGCAGTCAGCAGCACACACCAGCCGCACTTTATCCCCGGGAAAGACCTGGTACCCATTTTACAGGAGGCTTGGAGGGCCCCAGGGCAGGTCTGGAGGGGAGGAAAATCTCATCCCCACTGGAATTTGATCCCGGACTGTCCAGCCCGTAGTCAGTCGCTATACCAACTGAGCCACCCGGCCCACAGATAGTACAGTATAGCCTACTAAATACATAGGCTATATGGTACAGCCTATTGCTCCTAGATTACAAACCTGTACAGCATGTTACCGAACTGAATACTGTAAGCAATTGTAACAAAATGGTTTATAATACCATAATCATTTGGGACTACCGCCATATATGCGGTCCGTCACTGACAGAAACATTATGCGGTGCATGACTGTATAGCTTACAAGGGAAACAAATGAGTACATTAACTTCGGCCAGTAACTCTATACTTCTGCAGTTAACGTTTGGATAGGAAAATATAAAAAAATAGCCTGTATGTATCAACTGAGATATACGGTGTGTGAAGTATACGATACAGTAGTTTGTTTGTCACATTAATTTGTCATTAACATATCGTGATTGTAATGTAACTTTTGCTATCTCTAAATACGCTGTATAAATGACAAGGAATTGTTAAGGGCATAATTTTGTTAGACGTACACCGTTCTGTATTCTTTTCTTCAGACATGTTTTGCAAGTCTGCCAATTTGACGATATTTTTTTAATATACTAAGTTGTATCCTAAAAAAGATATTGTGGACAGACCCTGGAGGTCAACAAAGACGAGGCCAACCAAAATCAAAATGAATTGAAGGGGTAGAGGAAGACGCAAGGAAACTCGGTTGTAGAAATTGGCAGGCAGCTGCACAGGAGAGGTTGCTGGCGACATTTGCTTGAGGAGGCCATGGCCCACTCAGGGAAGTAGAGCCGCCGCCGCCGCCCCCAACGACATTGTCCAAACTGCATGCTTGACTATTTCCACAGCCTACTTAACTAAGGACATATCAAATACAGCCATCACGCACATACATAGCCTTTTTTTGGGGGGCCAAAATCTAACAAACGAAACCAAAAATATCAAATGAGGAGACAGATTGAAGTAGGAACCCCGCCACCTACTGACCAACCATTCTCACACCACCCAGAAAAACTACATTTATGCCAAGATGCATGCAATTTATGTTTCAATACACAGAATTCAGAAGACAATATCCGAAAGAACTTTCTGCACACAGCATGTTATTTTCAGCAAATACACATACTATTAGCCTATGGGAGAAAATTTTACACGAACATATGTTAAGGGCCCCATACACTCTAAGTAAAACTGTGCAGTTTAACTGTGTAAAAAAAAAACTGCATGAAAAACTGAACTGAATGTTCTCTGGCACAGCGAAGTTTTCCCATCGGGTTTCGCCTCTCTTTTATTCATTTTGGAAGGCTGAGTGCCTTGAGATGATGCAACTGTGGTGTCGGCAGGTAAACTGAGGAAACTGTAAGATTCCCTGAGTGAAATGCACAGTTCTCTGTGTGAAAGACGACTAGAAAGGACAGTTCTGAGGCCTGTGCTACTGCCTGTCAAAACTGCGCAGTTTAATCAGTTTTCCCTTCAGGTACGTCACACAGTAAAACCAGTTGGTTTAACTGAGAGTGTACAGTGCCCCCCTTCACACGATACTGGCAAGTACATTCACTCTGAAAACACTTACACTTCTCATATACAGCTGTTATGGTACGAATCCCATAGTTGCTGAGTGTGCAAAGAACTTCCACAATGGCCTCCTCATCAGTGCCAATCCCACTGATGGCATCATGCAATTCATTCGCATACAAGTCAGGCAATGAGGTCATCAGGGCGACAACAGCATCTTCAAAGTGTCCACCCAGCTCACCCTTCAGTTCATCAACCAACTCCTGCAAGAGAGGATGAACAATTTTCAAGTGAGACATCCCGCTGCATTGAAATGCTAAACATCGTAATATAAATATATATGATATAGTCAAGAAAAACCTCACCATCATACAGTGATACCTCGGCTAATGAATATAATTCGTTCCAGAATCACATTCGTTAGCCCGAAACACGTGTACAGACGGAAAAGATAAGCTCCTGGAATGGCCCGACCGTTCATGTTTGCTGCTTTATGTTAGCGCGCGCATCCACTAAAACATTCATTAGCCGAATCCATATTTGTTAGCCGAGTCCGAAAAACAGCGAAAAAAATCTTCGTTAGCCGAAAAATTCGTTAGCAGGGTCACTTGTTAGCCGAGGTATCACTGTATTTTAACAAGGAAGAATCCCAACCACTGCATAACCACCCCGTCAATTTACTCCAGTTTTAATACTTTTTAATGCCTATTGTGTGTACACATATATATATATTTTTTTTGAGCTGCCTACAGAAAAGTAATAAACTGAATAAGTCTCATCTTGTTGGACAGTTATTAAATTAGATTCACGATGCACAGACCCATATATATAAAATTGGTAGTAATAGCAGTGTATTTTACTCATTGCAGTCAATCAATACCAGAAGCTGTAATTACAGCTGTACCAGCTCCTGATGATGGGTGTCCCGCCTGAAACATGTAGAGCTGCCTACAGAAATGTAATAAACTGAATAAGTCGCATCTTGTTGGACAGTTATTAAATTCGATTCATGGTGCTCAGACCCATGTATACAAAAAGCTTTTGCTCCATATTAATGTACGATACCAGAAGCTGTAATTACAGCTGTACCATCTCCTGATGATGGGTGTCAACACCCGAAACATGTAGAGCTGCGTACAGAAATGTAATAAATTGAATAAACTGCATCTTGTTGGACAGTTATTAAATTCGATTCATGGTGCTCAGACCCATGTATATAAAAAGCTTTTGCTCCATATTAATGTACGATACCAGAAGCTGTAATTACAGCTGTACCATCTCCTGATGATGGGTGTCAACACCCGAAACATGTAGAGCTGCGTACAGAAATGTAATAAACTGAATAAGTCGCATCTTGTTGGACAATTATTAAATTAAAAAGCCTACTGTATAATTAACAAATTTGGAATTTTAATCCCTAGGTTTTTAATATGACAAACAACTATCTTAACCAATCTTGTAATGTGAGAACTCATAGATTGAAAGCATATTCAATTGTACACTACACCTACTCAAACATCGGCTTGAAGATGGCCTTGTAATTAGGCCAAAACATGTAGCTGAATTATAACCTATATAAACTAATAAACACAAAGTTGTGTATGACTGTATGATATGTATTTATATTATTAATTTTAAAGGATGAACAAATTGATAAGTTAAATGAACACAACCACAACAATGACCACTGCTCATTGACACGTAGCAGCAAAGTTCACCATTCTTTCCAAGAGACAGCTTTTAACAAAAGAAATGTGAAAACATTTTCAAAATGCATTAAAAAAAAAAAAAAAA
>Ga0123354_10008875_pt1 | contig 15332 bp, 12 predicted proteins | sample TergutLab28metaG_2_FD_97872 | JGI IMG/M metagenome (GOLD analysis project Ga0123354, IMG submission 97872) | Labiotermes labralis P4 segment gut microbial communities from Petit-Saut dam, French Guiana - Lab288 P4 | ecosystem: Host-associated > Arthropoda: Insects > Digestive system > Gut ...
CCCAGTTGCTCAGCTATTTATTTAGCCGAAATCCGACGGTCTTCCAAGATTAGTTCGTGAATTTGATCAATAATCTCCGGGGTGGTCACTCTTTTGGGTCGTCCAGGACGAGGCGCATCACAGGTGGAAAAATCACCACGTTGAAACTGGACCACCCAGTTTTTGACAGTGGCATTTGATGGTGCATGTTCCCCTAATGTTTCTGTCAGAATTGCGTTAATTTCCTTCAGCGCCTTGCATTGCAGAAAAAAAATTGATGACAGCTCGCATCTCCATGTTGTGGGAATCGTGCGCATCACCTGACATGCTTCCTGTCAGCCTCTGTAACAAGAAAAGACTTGCAATTCGGCACATGAACAGGCCCCTCTTTCCAACGACAATATCAACTCCGTCCTACGACATCGGGCTATGGACTTATCAGCACCCCCTTCTACAACAACAACAACAACTACTACTACTACTACTACTACTACTCCCCACTACTACAGATGCTAGTAATATTATCATGGCATTAGTAGTATTAGTAGTATCAATAGTATTAGTAACATTGTAATTATGTAACTGTGGTGTAGCACAAGAAGCCCCAACAAATATCAGTAGAGTCATGTATACACATCAGCCCATTCTAAACCCATCAAATGATAAACAGCTTTGCTTCTTTATTTCACCTGGAAACAGAATTTAATTGTACTGTAAACATAAAATTTGGATGGCATTTTGTAGTACCTGATGGTCCCGCTGAACATGATGACATCTTGAGGGATGACAGAGAGACGAGACCTGAGAACCTGCAGTGGAACCAGCTTAGTGTCAACACCATCTATGAGAATCCTTCCTTCAAATACATCCACCATATGAAACAGCGACATCACAAGTGAAGACTTTCCACTACCAGTTCTTCCACAGATTCCAACCTGTTAATAAAATAAATACTTTGATTTTGACAAGATGAGTTGTACTGTCTAGATAACTTAATTCCATACTTTGTGACATTGCACTTCTGGTTTCAAGCCATCACCACACCCAGACTAGCTCTGGAAGCCAGTCAACATCCTATCCATTTGGTACTAACATTGAAATGGCTAGAGCTTGAAACTGAACACTCGCCTGCATTTAGTAACAAGGTAATGTCTGAATGGAGCCACCTTTGCACCCTATCAAGTCTCTACATGTTGCAATGCTTAAGCTAGAACAATATCAGTACTTTAACTGCAGTATCTTGGACACATACATATATCACATCAATTTTATCCTGGAAAGTATACTGTCATCTAGCAAACTTTTGACATGGTACGTATAAAACAACATCTTTGAAGTATGTACAGAGATTGTGTTACTGAACAAGTATTATGGATCAGATGCCAAAGTTATGTGACTCATCACATTCTTACTTTTCTGTGCTGATAGAGAAGATGTAGGCGAAATGCTGCAATGAACTAAAACAATACTCACTTTCTGTCCAGCAGGTATATGCAGATTTAGGTTAGAGATTATAGGTCCTCGACTTGTATCATAACGCAAAGACACATCTTCGAAAACAATGTTGCCCTTCTGAGGCCATGATCCAGGGACTGTAATCCCTGTGAAAAAAGATAATGTTATCAGATATGTAGAAACTGTTTTCCATGTTATGCCATGTTATGACTTAGTAACAGCTTTGAAATAGTGAAATTCTGCAGGCCTCACTAAGAAACACATTGTTTTTCACTTTCTGTATGTTTTTATTACCATGTCAATGAATATTTGGGTCACGTAAAAAAATCCAGTAATGGTCAAAATAATATCAGCTCTGCAAGAAAGGTCCAGCATCATAGAGTCAGTTATACTAGTTAGTGGGGATCACAGATGTACCTTGGAGACGATAGTCTTCTGTAGGGATGAGGGCATACTGCTGAACCCTCTCCACTGCACTCATGTACATCTCCATATCTGCTAGAAACATAACCACCCAGTTCAGATAGATAGGTACCAGCAATGTATAGTTCACTGCCAGTCCTACAAGTGATGAGGTGACATCTGAATACAATCTTGCAGTCAGCAGAGCTGCCACCACAGACATGAACACTATCACACCACCAAGGTAGTCCTGTCATGAGAAAGATACATGTTCAGTACACAGTGGAATAGAAGACACTGAAAGGCTGTTATAAGCAAAAGTCAAGCGTGCTTGAATAATGATAGTCTAAAGAGTCTATAGAGTTCATTACACTGCAACTATACTTCAAATTTACATAATTTCAAGCAGGTTTAATGCATATGGCTATGGATGCATATGTTTTTCATTTATCTAGGAGCCACCTGGAAATTCTAATTGTTAGAGTGTTACACGTAGTACGTTCAGTACTGGGGACCTAAAAATACCAGGTGTCACTGCACAAAATTTAGTTGCCTGGTGCACTGGATTTGTGCACCACTCTATCTGTATACTTGGAGGTGGATAACCTCGTGTCTTCATGGGTCTGAGAACGAATGTAAAATATAAGAAACATGTCATTACAATGGCAGCCAAGTCAACGACTAACTCACAAAGTGTCACATTATACCTCTAAAAACAGACAGAGCCCAAAGGAACAGCGGTACCCCAAGTATATCCACATTACTCATAGTTCAGAGTCCTGTGAAAGACAAATAACTGAAATGCATGTTTATAGTATTATCTGTTAAGCATCAGAGTATTTATTCAAAAGATTTAGAAGCTTGTAATAGGTTTTATTACAACAGAAAATGCAGCTAGTAAGAAAACACGAATTGTGACGTACTTCCTCTACTGAAGTGAGACTTGGATATTCAAAGTGATAACTGAATGCAGGAGTAAGTCTACTGAAATGAGGTTCTTAAAATGTGTCTGAATATATACGCATTTGACAAAGACAGATGATTTACAGGAATTTATTGATTTCTCTATAAATTCTGTCATTATTCTGCTCCCAAGTATACAGTTGTTCTTATACTTCTGGATACAGATGTTACGGCATTGATTGATACAAAACGTCTGTCATTATGAAGCAGTCATTCTTAGAAGTTGTAAATGATTCCACCATGTTGTGGGGCCATCAAGAGGGAATGACTGCAAATATAAAAGTGGATCAATGCACAGCTACTATCCGAACACACAGTCAGAGATGAGAGTTGTCAATTCTGAAGGCTTGGTTTATTGCTGCAACATGAAGTTCAGTATAATGTAGGTTTATAGCACCAAAAGTTGTATAAAGCATATTTCTGCCAATTTGTTGCATTTTTGAGAGAATGTATATGGATGGGCATGGGAAAATAAAGTGTGGCCATAAATTAGAAATAATAGCTATTAGTAAAATTTTTAAAGCATCTGTCAAAGTTCTTTTGTATCTGAGAGCCAAATCACTCAATCACTGACTGTCATAATCGGTCAGGCTCTGATAAAGAAGTATATATATATAAACTTTGTCAAAAATGCTTGGTCTCAACCTACACTGAACTACATATATATATTTCTTTATCAGAGCCTGACCGATTTTGACAGTCAATGAATGAGTGATGTCTTGTTCTTATAAGGAATAAAATCTCTTACACACATGTAATATATATATATATATATATATGTGTGTGTGTGTGTGTGTGTGTGTGTGTGTAGTTCAGTGTAGGTTGAGACCAGACATTTTTGACAAAATTTCCCATGATGTAAGAGATTTTATTCCTTACAAGAACAAGATACATTTACGAAGTGAATACAGGCAGAATATCAGAAGAGAAATGAGAAAAAATAATTCTGAGTAACCATTTATAGAAGAATGATGAGGAAATGAAAGAAAAGTAGAACAGCCATTAGGAATTTATGAAAGAGGAGGAAGAGAAGAAGAATATTAGACAATGGAGGAAGAAAATATGACAAAGAAGGAATGGCAGAAGAAGATGAAATTAGGGGAGTAGCAGAAAAAGAAGACAAACAACACAATGATGATGATGGAGGAGGTGCAAAAACAATAATTCACCTTCATGTTGACTAATAAAAAAAATAATGTTAAATGTCACAAATAAAAGAGCACTGTACAAACCAGAGCAATGCCAAGCCATCTGTTGGTTGTGTTCAAAATGAGAAAGGCACTGGTGTGAGCATCAACCATGCTGAACAGGAGACTCTGGAAGCGCCTCTGATGACCAAAGGCACGAATAGTGATGAGACCACCCAGAGTCTCTGAGAAGTGTGACAATATTGGAGATCTGGTGATGCTGTCCAGCCTTTGCAATTCCCTGCCACAATCATCACAAGTTCTCTATAAACAGAATGCTAATACTTCATAGTACTTTTAGTCCAGGGGCTAACTGTTTCTGACATTTTTTAAGCGTTAACAAACTACGCCATCACTTTCTCAGATTATTTACTGCTGATGATGGATGAATGAATGACCATGTAGCATCAGTGGACTGATGCTGACAAGGAAAACCAAAGTACTTGGGAGGAAAACCAGTCCCATTAACACTTTTTCTACCAAAATTCACACATGGGCTGGCCTGGGATCAAGCCCTTGAATCCATGTTGAAAGGCCAGTGACTACCTGCCTCAGCAATGCCACGGTCTGTTTCAGCGATTTATATAGGTAAGGTGGTTCATAATCCCAGAGTAATATGTAATGTACATTATACCTTTCAACAAAATGTCATAATCCTAGCTCTAGAGGTCCAGAGGTCCATTGTTCATCACTGCTAAACTAAGAGCTAAATTATGATTGTGCACGACAATGTTGCTTTAGGATCTACAAAAAAATTATATCACGAATGCTGCATATTCTTCAAAGACCCATTACCATGATTATCAGCACATTAATTTGCTCCCACTTCACAATTTCACGCATGTGTCACATTCTTATTAATAGTTATACGAATGTAAAAACATGTGATTGGGTGGCCTCCAGTTTCTTAATGTTCATACAAAATTGAATGAAAATTGACCAGTATTTTCAAAATTTTGGAGGTGGGACTCACACTTATGAAGATAGAAAGTTGACTCATTAGCCTACTTTTGTCTTAAAATAAAACAAAGTAGGATACATCTGCGTGTAACAATATAAAGAAAAGCCACAAAATCTTCAGTCAGAATAGTCAGTGCCCCATAAAAGACGCCTGAAAATAAGCCACATGCATTATCACATCCTAGATAGCCCAGTTCCTACACAGTGTCACTAACCTTGCAGAGCACCTGTAGAAACGCTGTGTCACAAAGTACACTATACAAATGGGGACAGCAGCAATTAGGAACCAAGGAGTTACCACTGCGTTCACAATGATTGCAGAGAAGCAGAGTAATAAAAACTGGAGCAGTCTTTGAATTGATGTTGCAATTTTCTGTAAAACAAGTTGCAAATAAATTAATAAAGGACATACAGCTTCTAGTATTAGGCATGTACAACCATCATTAAAATCTTCTTTGGTCAAATCATCTTTTTATGGTTCTTTCAACATTCTGTTTTTCCTTGCAGATTATAATGCCAAATTCTTTTTTGAGGTAAAATTTTCTTCCATTGTTTCAAATTTTTAAAACACTGATTTCTGTAATCTGAAATTTTGTCTGTAACATTATTTTAATGTCATTTTGTAACAAGTATGAAAAGTTACATTTTATGAAGCATTTCCTTACAAAGTTTACACATGAAGGTTAGCAGTTACTGAGGCACTAGGACCCATGCACAACTCAGACCCATTTGGTAAAATGCAAAAGAAGCACCCCTTCTGTCAGACTACTTGAACACATCTGGACTGAAAACCTAAACTAATTTTAAGTACTGTACTCTTTCTTTTGGGTGATTCCCTGGCATCTAAATTTTACGTACTGACCATTCAGAACACTCTGTCTGTTCGGTGGTGTAAGCAGGTAGAATTCTTTCTGCTTACACCACCTATGAAGATGGAACAGACACAGTGTTCCAAAACATTGGCACATAAAATTCAGACGCTGGGGAATCACCCAAAATAAAGAATACAACATTCAGAACACAGCAAAAGTTTGAAATCAAGAATAATTCTAAGTAGATGATATTCTCTCAGCTGGTCAAGAACTTTCTGACCTGAAGTTTTATTACTGTTAGAAGAGACTACCATCATACCCTCTCATGTGAAAGTTGAATCGAGTTTAAATTCTCATGCCCAATTGTTACAAGACATTTTAGTATTATTCTCCCATAATAAAAAAAACATGTCTTACTGAATTCATGGTACAGGGTTTATCTTCAATGACTGGTAGTTACTCAAATTGTCAGTAAATAATCTACCAGTATGGAACCAAAGGTTTATTGTAACACGTTCATCCTGTTTGATGTACCATCAACTACATATATGCATTCGTAGTGCTATGGATATAAAGCATTAATGTGAACAGGAGTGAAAGGTGTATACTTAACACTCCTGTAAGCATTAACTGCATTAGAATCAAAAGTTACTTGTCCAAAACTTTACTTATGTAGGCATAGTGATTTAGTGCTTTTCTTTTTGGAAAAGAACAGTGATCATACTCAGACATCACAATAGACGTGGGGGGAAAGTCCTTTTAAAGTTAAGACAAAAATCATGAAAATAAAAAATATGCCTTTATTGAAACTGACATATAAGAAATTTTTAATGAAGAAGAAAGTGAGTAAAAACAATGTACTGAGAGAAACAAATTTTTAGTCATAACAGAGAAGAAAGAGAGCATAACCAGCAAATTATGAGTAAAAATTAAGCAACTCATTATTTATACTCTCCTCTTAAGGGAAGGTTTTTTTTAGGGTTTTTACAGAATAGGTTTGATAAAATGAAACCTTTTAAACATGTCAATATTTTAATTTAAAAACACAGTTTAGTTACCTTATCAATTACACTCATATCAGTAGAAAAACGATTAATGATACGTCCAACAGGTGTACATTCAAAGAAGTGTAGTGGACAGCGTATCACATTGCGCAACATACTTTCATGGAGTACTCGTCGAGCTTGTGCTCCCGCATACTGTCCGACACCACTTGACAGTAAGGATAGCAGAAGAGATGCAACAGAGAGTGCCCCATAGACTAGCAGGTAATACTTCATCTGCAATCACATGACGATATTATTTAGTTCACAACAACAACTCCGTCAAGCAAGTGGGCATCTGTACTTTTCAAATCCTGAGAATGATGAGAACCTGTTATATGATAACTCTGCTGCTCTGCTCTGGGATATTGCACTCTTTCACTGGATGTTTGTTGCAAAATGTTTCCAGACTATGTAGTGGCCTCATTTAAAAGGGTCAATATATCACAACAATAAAGTTCTCAACTGCAGAGCTTTGAAAACCTGAATATTCACAACCAGTTATCTGAAGGCAGGAGTACAGCTTACTTCAGAAACAATCTTAGTAATTAACCAACTTGATGCACAAAATCTTGTTTTATAATAAGTTTATTAAATGCCTCTACATGTTTCGAGTACGGCATTTAATAAACTTATTATAAAACAATATTTTGTACATAAAGTTGGTTAATTACTAAGATTATACTGAGAAGCACAGTCAGCAAAACATCAAAATTCAGAAACAATGTAGTACATTAAATACTTCACATATACAGGGCAATGTCCAACAAAACAATAGCATAATAAATCAGTCATCATCTGAAGCCACTAGCGAAATCACTATATTATCTGTGCTCATTGCCTGGGGGAATTTCCTCACCTCATAATCCCACACATGAAGCACTGAATTGCTTCCTGTATTCCCACTGTTTGTCCACTGATTGAGCCAGTAGTCTGTGTAGACTCTGAGACCCTGCCAGCCAAATGTAGATGCTAGGTAAGTAGCTCCAACACAGACTGAACAGGCACGCAAGTACTGAAGATAAATTCTCTTGGGAATCTTCCCATACTCTCGCTCTGGTGAGAGCAATTGTCCACTTTGAGCATCCACAACTTCACTGTCTGCAGAAATAACAAATATGTTACTGCTTAGAAGAAGCTATTGTGTCCCTATCTGCTAACAGAATAAAAATTGGTGCCAGATTCATGAGGATCTGGATTACAGATGTAATTTTGGAAATAAGTTTTATACATTTTGAGGTTTTTAAAGGTGGTAAGTTCTGTATTAACAAAGTTTACCCTTTTTGCTCTTACATCTTTTCATCAAATGACAAACTCCTCAAAAAGTATCAATCAATGCATATGTCAAGTTGTGATCTATTCAACCATACACATTTCAGATACCTGAAAACTCTCATACAAAACATGAATACCATGTATGTCATTTTTGTACATACTGTAAAATTAAGATTACTGTCTTCTGGGATATAGGGTCATGTAATGTAGTTGAAAGCTGACAGAGTACATGATGTCACATGCGAGAAGGTATTAATCTCCACAGTCACTGTTATAAGGACCGCAAGTGTCACGTACTATAAACTAGTTAGTGTCTTATTTGTAGACAGTGGAACATCATTCTGACAGATACTGCAGTGGAACATGTACAGAAATCTAGAACAATTATGGGAATCAAAAGCTCTCATTGGCATGCCTGTACTGCTCACATACATCTTTAAGTAGTGTATATTTATTCCAACCTTCAATCAAATATTCCTTAAACATATGGAAAATAAAATACAGTGTTAACTCCATAACCTGATATGACTATAAAGAAGCAAACTTACTATCAGGAAAACATACTTTAGCCACAAAGTTCAATGAATTTCATTTTCAAATTTGAGAGGCACTGGCAATAACCATAAATACAGCATAAGGGTAGAATTTAAAAAATACTGAGCTGTATTTTTATGGACTTGTTTCCACCAACAGCCCTTTATATGGTGCATTTCCCAGACTTATAAAACTAAACAGCATAAAAATAAAAAGTGCAAGGATCAAGGATGACACAAAGAGTACTTGAAGATTTGTTACACTTACTCTTGTTTACCCTGAGGAGCTATGATTCAACTAAATTTGATTTATTACATCATGTAGAATTCACCTCAGGTCTTTCATTAGTTCCACAGTTCTCTTTGTGAGCAGGGCCTTCAAGAACATAAAACTACACGCAGGAGAACGTTTGGAATTAAGTGGGGAAGAAACAGAAGGATGGGGAAAACTGGATACAATGGATAGCGCCTTACAATTTGCATTCTTCATCTATAGATGGACAGGTCACAAGGCATGCCTGGAGAAAATGAGAAGGCCTACATAATTAAAGTTAAAAAAAAAACTGAAAGGAAGACTCCACTTGAGAGACTTCAATAAAAATGAGAATGTAATAATATAGGAAATATTTAAAAATTAATTTGAAGGATTGTGTATCAGATTTAATTGGCATAGAATAGTGTCCAGCTAATCTTTGCAAACTGGATAATAAATTGTTAGATTATATGAAACGCACAGCATTTCTTGTTTAAGTTAACAACTATCAGCTTTGCTCTGTTGATTTACATAATATTAATATATTATAATGGTGTATGTACATAGTCTACACATTCTTGTAACAGAGTGTACAATAAAAATTCCATGATATGCTAGAGGAACTTGTGTCTTCCATTTTCAAAAGTTGTCACTTGTTACTTCTATCCTGAACACAAAACCAAATATTTTCAATTACATCAAATGTAAAAACGAAAAAGACGATGCTGAAGGGACATAAAAAATTAACTACTTACACGGATCTTCATCATCAATGTCATCGCTGCCACCAGATGCAGTGGATGGAAGCTGTTTCAGGTGCTCATGGTCTGACATTGCACCTGTTGCAACATTGCTTGACCTGGTTCAAAATCATAATTGTACAGTGGATACAGCAACATGAACTGGCAAAATATGCTCCTGTTGTTTAGGGTTATATTGTATTATGTTATTTTGGCAAAGTGTGCAGCCATGGTTGTCATAGAAACCCCACAGTACAGAACATAACAATCAATAATAAACAGGCACCAGCTTATACATGAAAGACAGTTAGCAACAGAACCCCACCGTAGAGCAATAATTCTCAACTGCAGCCATTAGGTACATTCATGATCAATACCACTCATCAACCAGTGATTCTCACCTACCACCATTTGATACATGCATGATCAATACAATCAATCAACTAAGGATTCTCAACTGCAACTATTAGATACATTCAAGATGAATATTACTCATCATTCAGCGACTCTTAACTGCAGCCATTAGATACATTAATGATAAAATACCACCAACCTATCAATGATTCTCAATTGCAGCTGTTAGATGCATTCATGATCAGTACCACTTGTCAACCAGTGATTCTCGACTGCAGCCGTTAGCTACAATTGTGATGAATACCATCAATCAATGATCCTCAACTGCAGTCAGCAACCACATTCATTCATGACAAATACCACAAAGCAACTAGGTATCTCCACAGTGCCGAATCTTCTTTAAAATACTGACAGTTAATCAACTGGTAAAGAAAGTCCCTACTTCTAGAAATGTCACCTTGCTCACAGAGCCCACCATTGAACTCTATCTTTCAGTTACTGAATCAAATCCATCCTCTTACATTCTGTTCCTTTGTAACTAAATTAGCTAAAAAATATAATAGTGTCAGACATAAGCAGACTTGCTACAATTCAATTCACAGCTACTTGGGAAATATAAACAAGTCAAATTTGTTGGGTAGCTCTTGGTCCCACAAGTCAAAGTTAAAATATTTTATACTTATTCTGTGCCACTATATCTGCAACATTTTCCTTCTTTCTTGACTTGAGTTAAGGACCACTACTGTATAATATTGCGCTAACCTCTGAGACTGGATGGAAAAGATACGGCGCAGCAAACTGCTTGGTTGACCAGAATTGTCTGGGCTTGTAAATGCTCGGGTCCTAGAGGAAAACAATGACAGCAACATAGTGCACAATTGTAATAGACTAATGTTTCAGTACAGTCTCACACACACACACACACACACACATACATACATACATACATACATACATACATTCATGTATATGTTTCAAAAAACCCAGTACCTGTTGTAGGACACACAATATGAAACTTGTCACCACATGACAACACACACACACAAAGCATAGTAAACATGAATAACATACAAGAATAGATAAAAGAATAAGTAGTTAACAAAGTACAGAGAACACAAATAAGTAACTATGAAACAGCTGTAACATAAGCTGGTAGGTGTATGAAGCAAGAAGAATGAGAAACATAACAAATTATCAAATGTGCTAGATAAGGTACAGACCATAAAACAATAATAATAATAATAATATAATAAAAAAATAAGTGAATTATAATAAGCAGAATAAAGATACAATTCAGTCACACAAAACTAACATTTAAAAGAGCTTAAAAAATAAAGATATAGAAAAATTATCATAGTGATTCAACATAAATAATGATAGTATCATTATAGATGTTGAGAAGGGATGGAATCTTAACTGCTAGATAAAACTTGTCAAAAGAATAAAAGACATGAATAAAAAAATACTTGCTCAATGCCGCCCTAAATCTTGGGGTCTCACTTTTTATTCGAGAGTATGAGGTGGCATTCTATTAACTGTTTTACTGCTGTCATAGAAGACGCCTCTTTTTATACATTAAAGATTTACAGTGGGTTTACATAATTGATTTTTGGTTATAGTATTTACTGTACAAACTGCAGTGTTAGAAAGCTATCAGCATTTTTTATTACGAATACCAATAAAGAAAATACATGTTCACAAGGACGAGGATATATATCCAGTTTCTTCAACAGTCCTATGCAAGAACATCTCAAATCTACTCCCACATTATTCTTATAACCCTCTTCTGGAGTAAAAATACCCTATTTGCATTGGTTGAATTTCCATGGAAAATAGTATCATACATTATTTTTGAGTGCTAGTATGCAAAGTAGGCAGACTTAATAGCATCCCTACCTAATATGTGGGACAATTTTCCTACAATACAGCATGCAGTACTCATCTTATGAAGTAATAAGTCTATGTGGAATTTCCAAGGGAAGTGGCTATCAATAAGCAGACCTAAAAACTTTAGATTGTTAAGTTAAGTTTGGTCAAAATACACTAAATTCAGTGGGTACTGTACTAATTACATAGGAGTACATCTTACAACATTAGTTTTTTCTACATTCAATATGATATGATTAGCTCTAAACCATTTAGAAATGTGTAGCAGTACTGAATTTAACATATTTTTAAATTCATCATAAATATCATGACAGACCAAGATACTAGTGTCATCAGTGACAATTATTACCTCAGCAATTGTATTAATTTTTAAAGAGAAACCTATAATGTATATATTAAAAAGGAGTGGACCCAGGACAGAGATCTGAGGAAACCCACGCTTGGCAATTTCCAATTTGAGCTAAAACTGCGTGTATTAGAAGATTTCAATACTATTCTCTGTTTCCTATTTACTAAGTAAGATTTAAACCAGTCTAGGATTTTCCCCTGGATACCATAGTATTCCAATTTGTATAGCTAAAGCCATGTTCATATTGTCAAGTGCCTTTGCTCAGTTGCCAAATGCACCAGATATATACATTTTCTTATTCCATGCATTGAAGATAGAATTAGCCAGCTTAAATGAATCTGTTGATGGTCCTGATGGAAGCCATACTGTTGAAGAACCAATATCTGGCAAGCCTGGAAATGCTGATTTAACCTTCAAAACCCAAGTATTTCAAATAATTTAGAAAAGCCTGTTAGGAGAGAAATTGGTCATAATTAGCCAGTATAGCTCTATTACCCTTTTTAAATAAGGGTTTAACTATGGCATATTTGGCATAATTTAGTCAATCCAGAAAAATACCTTGAGATAGTGATTTATGAAAAGTATATTTCGAAGATTTACTAATCTGTTTAATGTATAAATTTATTATTTGATTTGATAAACCACCATACCCAAATGAATTTTTAGAATTCAGAGAAGTAATTGTGTTTATTAATTCTGCCCCTGAGGTGGGTATTGTTAACATTACTGGAAAACCTTCGGGAAAATAATTCTTTAAACATAACATAGCAGAATCAACATCCATATTTTCTGTCTTCAGACTGTCAATTAAATATTGAAAGTAATTACTAAGAGCTTCCACTGCATAGTCAAGACAGATATTAATATTATTACTTTTAAGTGTTAGGGGCAATTGTTCAGCAGTAGTTCTTTTCCCAGATTCATTCTTGATAATTCTCCACATTGATTTTGATTTTTCTTCCATTTTAAGGTTCAAACTGGAACTGTAATAAATATTTCATCAGGCAAGAGCATGGGCACTTCTCAGAGCAACAAAAAGTAAGTTGTAATTAGCTAAACAGGCTCAAGAACCAAGAATGCTTATTCAGGCAAAAGAATATACAGTATTTTAAAACAAGTATGGATATCTATTTCATTAATGAATGTTGTGGGAATTTGGGGTTCATAAATTTGGTAGTATTTATCCACGCACTGAACTTATGTTCTATGTCACAGGTAGTTTAAATAACCGCAAAGGTGCCAAGTCAGGACTGACTAGAAGAAATTCATATTGCTCCCTAGCATTTGACTCACTAAACCTTTCAAATTCAGGTTTTTCCTCTAACACCTGTGTGAAACATACTGAAATGAAATCGGTTACATCTCATACTGCATGGACACTTTCATACACAACTGCCTGCACAAACCTTCAATGGACAAGGAATTACTGCACAAGTTTAAGTAATATATAGAAGGTAAAATTAATGTGCGTTTGAAAAATTTTACTTAGGAAAATACAGTTCATGGGTTCTTCATAAATTTCCATAATTAAACCCCTCAGTTTTGAATAAACTAAAACAGCATTAAAACACATCAGTACATTTCCATAAAAGGTACTTAATCTTACAAATCAGAAAATCAGATGTGTGATTCCTAAATACAAGAAACAAAAATAGACTGCAAGGACTTAAAAGCTAATTTCAGTGTCAAGGGCCTTAAAATGTCAAAATTTCAACATACTAGAAACATATACTTGATATATTAGGCTAAGCAGCAAACACAGATATACTTTATACATAAACGTAACACCAGCTGGTTGCACAACGCTTTTTAATTGTTAATTAATGCTCAGACATATTTCAGCCTTAATTGTTGGCCATTTTTATGGGGCTCATACGTTTTTTGGCATGTGCAGCTTATGCTTCAACTTATGTAGTAGGAATTCTACATATGATCTTCATAATAATAATTTTAATCATATGTAGAACCCCTACCATATAAGATGAAGCATAAGTTGCATATGCTAAAAGCGTATGAGCTCCCTGACAATGGTCAACATTTAAGCCTGCAACATGTCAGAGTATTAATTAACAAATAAAAAGTGTTGTGCAACAAGTTGATGTTAAATTTTACACATGCAATATAGTTGCATGAAAAATGTACAATATTAAAAACCGGTAAACTGTATGTGGTTCAATTGAAACAAAAGGCTGATATAATCTGCCATTATTCACAAAAGCCCAGAAGGATAAATCTACCTCTCCAGAAAAGTAAGCAACTAATATGGACTAAACTACCAATGGCAGTTAAAGGGTCTTGATAGTGAAGAATGAGCGTGCATATGTATATGTGTATGGGTATGTGCACGCGCATGTGCGCGCGCACGTGTGTGTGTGTGAGTGGGTGTGTGTAAACCTATGCCAAATCACACAGCAACAAACTTGGTATTTGATCTTTTATTTATCATTTTGTATACTGTGCAGAAACCAGTCATTAGCTTGCAATCTTTCGGACTTCAGATTCTTTCAGGATTTAGATTATTTGAGAGTTTTGAGCCTCTTGGAATTTAGAGTCTTTGGATTTTAGAGTCTCTTTGAATTTAAAAGGCTTTGATTTTACAGTCTCTGCACTGAATAGACTTGAGTGGTCAGTCTCACACATACCATGCTTTACCCACAGGGAAATAAGCCCAGTATCAATTCAATAGGAAGCAGGGTGGATTCAAGAGTTGGTCTGGATGTTTTACTAAAAGGAAATATTTCTATCTCTGCTGGGAATTTAATCATTATTCTTTTGTTGTCATTATACCTAAAAAAGAAAATGTTACTTTAAAGACACTATGATGACTACCTAAGTTTATTACATCAGTCTTCAAGAGGAGTGTAGTGAACATGGAAATTAAACTGAACAACAAAATTCCAGCTAGAATAAAGCAAGTAGATAGTTTTAGGGATTTTAAAAGAAAATTAAAGTTTATTTTTTATTTTTTTATTTTTTTAATTTGTCACCGTGCATGTTGACTCAATATACATTCATTTAAAATACCAACACTTGCACCTTGTCTTTAAAATACTGTAAAACCTTATTTGGTTAAAACACTTTAAAAACATTCATTAGTCTCCTACATGTTTCGGTTGCTATTTTTCAACCATCATCAGGGA
>Ga0123354_10008877_pt1 | contig 15331 bp, 6 predicted proteins | sample TergutLab28metaG_2_FD_97872 | JGI IMG/M metagenome (GOLD analysis project Ga0123354, IMG submission 97872) | Labiotermes labralis P4 segment gut microbial communities from Petit-Saut dam, French Guiana - Lab288 P4 | ecosystem: Host-associated > Arthropoda: Insects > Digestive system > Gut ...
CCGTTGCGCTGACCACGTGACACCCCTCTATCCGCAAAAGTTGGCACTAACTTCGCCGACCGGCGGCGGCCGCTCTGTCGGCATAGTTCGCGTGCGGACTAAGGCCACGGAGTTTAGTTTAGTATATACATGTATATTGTAGTTAAATTATAAAACATTGTATAGATAAAATTCCATGTTATATAAAATGGTTAAAACAGTAAAATATTAATAAAACAAAACATAGAATTTTACCTACAACACGTTTTACAATTTAACTACGTACATATACATGTATATAAACTAGCAATTTTACCACCTTTAAGATTTCAGCATGACAAATACCTATTGCTGTGTATACAGTGTTGAGATATTCCTGATGATGGACAGTAGATCTGTCCTAAACATGTAGAGTACTTTATCGAAATAAATTTGAGAAATAGTGCGTCTCGTTGGCTTTTATTATAAGAATATGTCATGATGCACGGTCTCATGATTGTCAAAGATGAAAGGATATAAATCGCATTATCCTGCTGGGATTTGAGCCCCGGATCTTCCAGCCCACAGCCTGGTTACTGTACCATAAACTTAATGACAGTGATGGCTTTAATGGCTTCAAACCTACGCAATAGGGAGTTCAGGTACAGGATTATGCTCGGAATTTTTTGAAGTGGTATAATTTTCTTTGTAGAATGCAGACCTACATTCAATGTTAATAAATATCAACCAGATGCAACAGTATGCAGTCTGATTTATTTTACTGCAAAGTCACTGTATATGTTTCGGGTGTCACAGCACCCATCATCAGGAGTACTAAAAACTGTAACCGCAGCCTCCGGTACAGGTCATAATACTGGTACAGCTACTTCCCTCCAACGTGGTACCGGTGGCTGCGGTTACAGTTTTTAGTACTCCTGATGATGGGTGCTGTGACACCCGAAACATGTTGAGTGACTTTGCATTAAATAAATATCTGCATAATGTTGCATCTGGTTGGATTTTTATTAACATTGAATTACGATGCACGGAACCACAAGCTTAAAAAGTGCAGAACAACATGTCTGTCCGCTAATCCAACAGTTGTCGTGAAGGCTAGCTGAACTGTCTGCGAAGGGTGGATAAGGGAGGCACAACTGAAGCACTTTGTCTGCAAGCAATCACTCCAAACCGTGTTCCATCTCGGCAGTTACACAACACTTTTCAGAGGGCAGTCACCACCCCCGTCCCCCCCGCCACGCCCCGCCAGTCCCATCACCGGTTGTCATGGCAGTGAACAGTCCTTCTGCACGAATGGATCTCGGTCTGAAAATTACATTTTTATTTTATTTAGATTCCGTCCTCTTTCGTCATTTCTTTCGTCTCTAACTGCTAACAGTAGTCTTCTTTTGTCTAGAAATTACATATACAGTTACAAACAGTTCGACCTAATGTCGTTTGTAAAAGACGTACCCAAGTAGTAATACAAACCAGTAGGCTTCAAAATGTATACTGGGTCTTATGTATATTGGACCGTGTATCATTGTGTTAGCTGAAGAATAAAGGACCAACTTGATGTCACTTGCTATTTTATTTCACTTCTTATGTGCTCAACATGTTTCGGACATTAATATATCCATCATCAGGAGCTTGCTACTATTCTGTTGAATTACCACATTGGTCGTATTGTTCTTGGTTCGATGTGTGTTGGAGTTTGGGTGTGGTTGGGTTGGAGTGGTATCCGTGTTGCAGGCTGAAGCTCAGCACAGCTTCAACCTGCAACACGGATACCACTCCAACCCAACCACACCGAATATCCAACACACATCGAACCAAGAACAACACGACCAATGTGGTAATTCAACAGAACAGTCGCAAGCTCCTGATAATGGATATATTAATGTCTGAAACATGTTGAGCACATAAGAAGTGAAATAAAATAGCACGTGACATTAGGTTGGTCTATTATTCTTCAACTGTAGATTGGGTGTTTGTCAATAGAAGTACCTAATATATGAGACTTAAATTCTGTCAGACATAGAGATATGTTGCACAAACTAACGGGGGATGTAAAAATTTACGTACATTATAGGTCGGAACGCTTCTGGAACAGGAGTAGCGTGGTATAAATTGGAGGCGTAGGAAGTTTTGGAAGCAGAACCTGGACAGATTTAACTTGGAAGAATTATGGACTGATGATAGGATAATATTAAAATAGATTTTATAAAATTAGGATGATGGTGGAACGGAAATGTGGAATGGATTTATCTGGCTATAGATCGGGTCCATTTGAGAAAACGATAGACTTTTGGGTTCCACAAAATCGAAGAAAAATTGACTAGATGTGGAACCGTTAGCTTTAAAATATGAATTCTAAAAGGGAAGAATGTAAAGTGAACCCGTTACAGGTCCGGTGTGGCCCGGAGGGTGGGTAGAGTTATAGCTGTACTCTTCCATGACCGCGGCACTAGAAGGAGGTGAGTGGTCAGCAGCACGCTCCAGCCGCACTTTACCCCCGGGAAAGACACAGTACCAATTTTACAGGAGGCTGGGTGGGCCCCAGAGCCGGTCTGGACAGACGGATTCGATCCCGGAGCCTCCAGCCCATAGTCAGTCGCTATACCGACTGAGCTACCCAGTCCACTAAATAGGGACTCTACTTCGCGTAAATAGAGAGTTATATGGGAATACCAATTGTATAAGTTCGAAATGAGAATAATTTAGTTAACTCAGAGTAGTTTTATGTGCCTGGCTGTCTTTATTGTTAACACTGCCTGTTTTTGTCACTATAGCATGTTTCGCTCTGTGGTGTTGGTACTAATGGAAAACAAAGGTTTATATATTAAGTTACACTGCGTTGGAGATTATATTGTTCATGTTTGTAATAAAAGTTCGCACGTAAACTCTCTTATTTTTTTCGTGTCTCGCGTCAGTTTTTTTACAAAAGGTCTCGTCGCGTCACGATGTTCTGATGTTCTCCCTTTTATAACTCGCAACAAATGATGCAAGTGTATAGAGAAACTGCGTTTATATGACGCCGGGCGATGTATCTTCTATGGTTCAAGTTTACATTGTTGTAACGCTAAATGCCATTTGGTTAAAAAAAAACACGTTTAGATGCTGTAAAATGTTGGTTTATGAAAGGTTTTACTTGTCCAGCATTCCACACGTATGGGAACACCTGAACAGAAATGTGGAAGATAAATGTGGAGAACGCGTTAAAAAATTATTTTTGAATTGTGACCGTTTTTGATTTGATTTGAAGCCCTTCAGAACGAGAAAGTTCCTTGTTAACATACCGAGAAATTACATCTGAAATTGTTATGGTTTTTTTTTCGAATTTAGTTTGTCGTTGCAAATATCTGTTTTGCACTGTTTTTTGTGCAAATTACATGGTACATTGTCGGAGTTTCAATACCAGAATGTTGGCTGATAGATTAAATCAAGAAATTTTGGTAACAAATAAAATGTAATATAATTATAAAATGTATATAATACAGTCAGACACAACTTCTGTTTTATTAAATTACATTAGATTATATTTCCAGGCAACATGTTTCGGCACAATTTGTAGGCCCATGTTCAGGCTGATCTTTAGACAGGTGGAGTCTACAATTTTACAATCCATCTGTCTAAAGATGAGCCTGAAGATGGGCTACAAATTGGGCCGAAACGTGTTGCTGGAATTATAATCTAATATAATTTAATAAAATACAAGCTTTGTTTGAGTGTATTATAGATATATTATATTATATTTTAGCTTGTATTAAACACAACGGCGTTGTCTGCCTTGAAAATTCGGTAACAATGTCAAATTGTGTCGTATTTATAGGGGCCGAAGCAAATTTAGTGGATTGTGAGTCGCTCCGTTCATTGATTTATGGCTGTGCTTATTTTTTGGGGCTATATATATATATATATATATATATATATATATACACACACACACACACACACACACACACACACACGCACACTCACGCACTCACTTGGACAGATTACAAGACAAAAACACAAATTGCAATGGAGTTAAAAATAACACCAATTTTGGACAAATTACTGGAATACAAGAGAAGCTGGAATCAACATGCAAATAGAATGCCTCGAAATAGATTACCCAGGGTAATGAAATACTACTGTCCAACTGGCAGAAGGAATCGTGGTAGACCTTTGAGGAGACTTCTGGATACGTGAGACCGGAACGGGTCACCAAGTGGCCCAACTCCATGACAGATATATGATAATATGATATATATATATATATATATATATATATATATATATATATAGAAAGAAGTGTTAAGTTTCATACATTTTTAAACTTGTACAACGATATTTAATAGCCATATATTGGCCATTATTTTATGTGGCCAATATAATTTGTCACTTTCCGCTGCTGTTCAAATGCACGCGTGGGCGGATCTCTCAGCTGATACGAGTTACACGAAAAGCGAGCCTACAGGAAGTAACAAACGATGTTAGATAAAAGAATGTGCCTGTATACGTTGCAAATACCGCTTTTTTAAATGTACATAATCATTGCGTTTTGACCAGTGGCGTACCGAGAGGGGGTTCAACCCCCCCCCTCCCCGAAATTCAGAAGGCCCTCCGAAATCGTGCCAAACTCAACGGGATTGTGAAAACTGTTAAAAATTGTTGAATTTAGGACGCCAACACCGCAAGATGTTCGGAAAAAAGGCAGCAAAATTCTAAAACTACCGCCGGTTCGCAATTGTTTCACATTAGCAGTAATAAATAAACTAGTTGTCGTCATAAATAGTCTTAAAGTACCAAAAATTAAGAAAATTTTACTATATGAAATGATATGTCTTGTACCAAAATTACAGCTGCCTCCAGGACCCCTAGACTAGAGGGCTACCGCCCACAGATCCCCGTTTTCTTTGTCCTCTCTTCTCAACTGAATATGTTGAACGGCGCCCCCCCCCTCCGAACAAAATTCCTGGGTACGCCACTGGTTTTGACCAAAGTGTACTTATTTATACTTTTCTATACGATTCTCAAGCCACCTGCTGTTTTTATTTCCCCAGAGCAGGGTTAAGCGGTTAATATTTTGTAATGTAGACGGCCGGTGTTCTCTGTGATGTGGTAACTTACTTATATATGTTACGTATGTGAAGCTAATGGTTCAGTAGGTAAAGCGAAAGTGAAGTGCTGAAGGACCAGGACAAATATTGCCTTGTGAAAATGTGTTCGCACAATTCCTTCGGTGACCCAGACGATGCATTTCTTACCGCAGTCTGTACCATCTGCGTGTGACAGTCGCATAGGTTATGTTTCCATACAACACATGCTTATGTGATGAGATGACGGGTTGTTTGTTGTTCAACATGGCACTACGTCTCGCTACTATGCGTGCCAAAAACATCGGTCTGTAGCGGTGCACAGAGCAGTTTGCTTTACCGCTGCTCCTCTAGTGGTGTCGTTTAAAGATTATCATGCAAAAATGTATGCATTTTTCGTTCGCAGTATATTTATGTGTTTCACATCAGGCTCAGAGTAATTCAAAATTGTGCTTCACGTGATAATGAGAATAATCCTCAATTAATTCTACTTTTCACGTCATAATCAGAATAATTATATAAATTATTTATCTGTTTCACATGATAATCAGAATAACCCGCAATTATTCATATTTTTAACGTGATAAGCAGAATAATCTGCGATCATTTCTGTGATTCAAGTGATAATCCGGTTAACCCGCAATTATTCATTTTTTTCACGTCATAATCAGAATAATCCGCAATTATTTTGTGTTTCATGTGATAATCAGAATAATCTGCATTTAGTTCTTTGTTTAACTTGATAATCAGAATTGCCCGCAATTATTTCTATGTTTCACATGATAATCAGAATAATCCTCAATTATTTATCTTTCACGTGATAATCAGAATAATCCGCATATATTTCCTTATTTGTTATATGTTTCTAAATGGTGGCAACTTTGTTTGCTGTGGGATGGTAGCTGTACTTTTCAAAACAATTTGTGTCCTCAAATGTTTAACCTTGAGGTATCCGTTTCAATCATGCCCTCTATCCGACCGCCTTCCTGGGATTCAACGTGACTTAATTTCGAGTAATCGCTGTATTAACCTTTTGGCGCCGGAATTATTTTTTTAATTTTAGCACATCGTGTATATAAAATGTGAATAATACAGGAACCAAATATGTTAGAATTATGAAACAAACTGCATTTTGAAGAGGGAAAAAAAAGGAGGGTATATACCGTGTTTAAAATAGTCAGTACCTATATTTGTTGAATAAATATATAAAATGCAACTTTAGAGGTTAGCGGAGCGGTACGACCAGTATAGTTGACATTAGGCGTCAAAAGGTTAACTGGGCTAGGGGCTGGACAACCGAGGAATCGATTCCCCCAGGGGCAGGGGGGTGTTCTCTTCTTTGTTCTTTCTAGACCAGCTCTGGTACCCACCCAGTGGGTACCGGCGCTATTCCTGCCAAAATAAAGCCCCCAGTACGTAAAGCCAAGCACTTACCCATATCAACTGTCGAGGTTAAGAATAGATGCTTTAGGATCTGCACTGTTCACCAGATATTATTCTGGTGACAAAATGAAGGTGGACGAGAAGAAGTGGACATGAGGCATGTATGGGGGAGGACAGCAATGAATACGTGATTTTGGTGGGGAAACCTGAAGGAAAGAGAGCACTTGGAAGACCTATGCATAAATGACGGGATAGTATTAAAACAGATTTAAAAGATATACCTTTTTAGGTCGTGTAGTAGATAAATTTGGCTGAGGTTGGAGACATGTGACGGGTATTTGTGAATGCGGTGATGAGCTTTGGGGGGTTGCATAAAATGCGGGGAATTTCTTGACAAGCTGAGGACCTCTTAGCTTCTGAAGAAGGGCTCTGCCCTGTGGTGTCAGACGGCAACCTCTAGTTCTCTCTCGACCGAAGACTGACATGTGGTGGCAGTAAACCGTGATTGGCTGTTTGCATAATTAATCTGATATCCGCTGATCTAAATGAGATTTGGGCATGACACAAAACAACGTGTGTTTAACACAAGAATACGGAAAGTTCATGGATAAACTTTTTTTGTACGTAGTTCATCTGGAATTCTTCTTCTTCTTCTTCATCTTCCTCTTCTTCTTATTCTTCCTCTTCCTCCTCCTGTTCTTCTTCTTCCTCTTCCCCTTCATCTTCTTCTTCTTCTTCCTCTTCCTCTTCTTCTTTCTCCTCTTCTTTTTCTTCCTCTTCCCCTCCTCCTCTTCTTCTTCTTCCTCTTCCTCTTCTTCATCTTCTTCTTCCTCTTCTTCTTCTTCCTCCTCCTCCTCTTCTTCTTCTTCTTCCTCTTCTTCTTCCCCTTCATCTTCTTCTTCCTCTTCCTCTTCCCCCTCCTCCTCCTCCTCTTCTTCTTCCTCTTCCTCTTCTTCATCTTCTTCTTCTTCCTCTTCTTCTTCTTCCTCCTCTTCTTCTTCTTCTTCCTCTTCTTCTTCCTCTTCCTCTTCTTCTTCCTCTTCTTCTTTTTCTTCCTCTTCTTCCTCTTCTTCTTCATCCTCCTCTTCTTTTTCTTCCTCTTCCCCTCCTCCTCCTCTTCCTCTTCTTCCTCTTCCTCTTCTTCCTCTTCCTCTTCTTGTTCCTCTTCTTCTTGTTCCTCTTCTTCTTCCTCTTCCTCTTCTTCTTCCTCTTCTTCTTCTTCCTCTTCTTCTTCTTCCCCTTCTTCTTCTTCTTATTCTTCTTCCTCTTTTTCTTCTTCTATCAAAGTTTTAATCTTCTAAGACTATGGTAATAAGTATAATTTATGTATTTGGGATCAAGGACAATAAACTTTGGAGACAGCTACTACATAAGTAAGCTTGATGTCATGTTTTTTATCATCCTGTTGTACCTTAAATTATGGGCCTTGGCTGCAATACGTCAGACAGCTGTAAGAAGCGCATCACCAGGTTATATCTCGATATTTTTACGACTTCTCTTCATCTTCTCATCTGTATGTTAAGCAGGAAATACCTCGTCTGTCCAAGTCATGTATTTTTTGTCGCGTAGAATTTGGAACTGAGCTAAGACGTTTCCTTACGGGCGTTTCTGGCGAGATTTTGTCGTCTTGTCACAGAGAATGGAAACTAGAATCCGTCCGGCTGAACTTTTCTGTCCTGTGCTTCGAAACTGTGGGGTCCGTGGTTCAAACCTTGACCATAAAATTGGAACATAACTCTGTATTTTTCTCTGTCGGTAGCTATGTATACATACATAATTGCATGGAGCAGGATCCTTATTGAGAAGCTAACATTTCCTCACCTTGTCTGGAAATGACCCGAATTTTATGGAATTGGAACGTTCATTTCCGTGGCTGCAAAAGTTCGCCACTTTTATCTATAGTGTGAAAGATGTATTAGTCCACACCCTCTCACTCCGTTCCTTTAAGGCCCATTTTAATATTATTCTCCTATCTCTGTGGGTTTCATATCAACAACGTATTAGAAACACTGTTAAACGTCTAATGTTACTGACTGTATTCATGTCAGATACCTTACAATATCAACTTCTCTCTATTCTCGAGTGCAGGTTTTCTCTAAATCAGAATTTATATTTCAATGCTTTTTGATTCAGTCGATTAAAGAGTCAGTCATTAAATCATTCGGACAGTCATTCATCTGATTTATTGCTTCGACAGACATGCTCCATCTCTCTTATATTTTTTATAAATTCATCTGCCATTTAAATGATTGGTCGGCTAATTATTCTGTCAGTCACTCAGAGTCATTCAGCGTGCCATTATCAGTCACCAGCTATGTTTATCAGTCGGACAGTCATTTAGCGTGCCATTATCAGCCACCGACTCTGTTTATCAGCCATTCAGCATTCCATTATCAGCCAACGACTCTGTTTATCAGTCATTCAACGTGCCATTATCAGCCACCAACCCTGATTATCAGTTTTTCAGCCTGTAATTATCAGGCACCCACTCTGTTTATCAGTAATTCAGCATGCCATTATTAACCACCCACTACGTTTATCAGTTTTTCAACGTGCCATTATCAGCCAACCACTCTGATTATCAGTTATTCAGCCTCAAATTATCAGCCACCGACTCTATCAGTCGGACAGTCATTTAGCGTGCCATTATCAACCACCCACTCTGTTTATCAGCAATTCAACCTGCCATTATCAGCCTACCACTCTGTCAGTCATTCAACGTGCCATTATCAGCCATCCACTCTGATTATCAGTCCAACAGTCATTTAGCTTCCCATTATCAGCCATTTACTCAGCTTATCAGTCATTCAACGTTCCATTATCAGCCACCAACTCTGATCATCAGTTATTCAGCCCTCAATTATCAGCCACCCACTCTGTTTATCAGCCATTCAACGTTCCATTATCAGCCACCAAATCTGATTAGCAGTTATTCAGCCCACAATTATCAGCCACCCACTCTGTTTATCAGTCATTCAACGTTCCATTATCAGCCACCCACTCTGTTTATCAGCAATTCAACCTGCCATTATCAGCCAACCACTCTGTCAGTCATTTAGCTTGCCATTATCAACCACCCACTCAGCTTATCAGTCATTCAACGTTCCATTATCAACCACCCACTCCGTTTATCAGTCATTCGCCGTTCCATTATCAGCCACCCACTCCGTTTATCAGTCATTCACCGTTCCATTATCAGCCACCCACTCTGTTTATCAGTCATTCACCGTGCCACTCGCCCCACCTACCAGTCGGTCTCTCACACATTAACTCAGCATCCTGTTAATCTAACAACAGCTGCCTGTGTTTAAAAATCGGCAACTTAAACAGGCGCCATCAACATATTTATCTTGGTCTAGTCTTGTGGAATGGCGTCCCAGAATATTCCGAGTGTAGGACAAAACGCGTCGTAAATCGCTCGTTCTTTCAGACGTCATAGCTACTCAGAAGCATTAGCGGGAAGGAATGAAACGGCCCTGCTCTGGTAGCAGAAACTTGAACGGTGTAACGGCTGGTAATGGCAGTTTCTAGGGAATTCTTTCTTCCTTTCATTTTAAAGGAACATTCACTTTTGTTGCTACCGGCATGGCATTCTCTGTTCTTAATGTCTATAGTTATTAGATGTGTTGCAACTGCGTGCTTTGGACACGTTCAGGAATTTCAATTATTTCTTTATTTCGAGCCGTAAACGATAGCTCAGTCAGAATAGCATCTACAGGGGTGCTAATAAGTCCTTAGCCTGACCAGGAAGTAAACAAGCTAATGTTTCTGTCAGAATGGCGTGAATTTCCTTCGGCGCCTTGCCTTGCAGGGAAAAAAAAACTTGATGACAGCCCGCGTCTCGATGTTGTTGAAATCGCGCGCGTCCGTGATATGCTTCAGAGCTTGTTCCCTTCCTGGTTGAGCTAAGGAGTTATCAGCACCCCGGTAAGCTACGGCATGTTCGACCGAGTGATCGTGGTTCGAAGGGCAGCGTGTGTGATCATTTAAGAATTGCATCATGAACTTGCACGGAGGAGTGGAGGTATAGCTGTGCTTGTTCAGGTCTGCTATTGAAATCGTCCTGACGAAAGCAGAAAGTCTGAGTGTATGAAGCGAAGGCGGGAATCGGTCTGTGGTACAAAGAGGAGAAGTTTTATTGGAAGTACCGTTGACCTTCCATTGAAAGCCTAGTAAGTAAAAAAGGTAAATTGCACCCTTGTACAGGCACTGAGTGGAGTAGAGGTAAAGCTATTCTGTACAGGCACTGAGGCTATGTACAGACCGTACGGCCCATAGGGGGAGTAGAGGTATAGCTATACTGTACAGGCACTGAGGCTATGTACAGGCCGTACGGTCCATAGGGGGAGTAGAGGTATAGCTGTACTGTACAGGCATTGAGGCTATGTACAGGCCGTACGGTCCATAGGGGGAGTAGAGGTATAGCTATACTGTACAGCCACTGAGGCTCTGTACAGGCCGTACGGTCCATAGGGGGAGTAGAGGTATAGCTGTACTGTACAGGCACAGAGGCTCTGTAAAGGCCGTACGGCCCATAGTGGGAGTAGAGGTATAGCTGTACTGTACAGGCATTGATGCTCTGTACAGGCCGTACAGCCCATAAGGGGAGTAGAGGTATAGCTGTACTTTACAGGCACTGAGGCTCTGTACAGGCCGTACAGCCCATAGGGGGAGTAGAGGTATAGCTGTACTGTACAGGCACTGAGGCTCTGTACAGGCAGTACGGCCAATAGGGGGAGTAGAGGTATAGCTGTACTGTACAGGCATTGATGCTCTGTACAGGCCGTACGGTCCATGGGGGGAGTAGAGGTATAGCTGTACTGTACAGGCACTGAGGCTCTGTATAGGCCGTACAGCCAATAGGGGGAGTAGAGGTATAGCTATACTGTACAGGCACTGAGGCTCTGTACAGGCCATACGGTCCATAGGGGGAGTAGTGGTATAGCTCTACTGTACATGCACTGAGGCTCTGTACAGGCCGTATGGCCCATAGGGGGAGTAGAGGTATAGCTCTACTCTTTCTTGACCACGGCACTCGAAGGGGTTGAGGGGTCAGCGTCACGCCCCGGCCGCTCTTTACGCCTGGGAAAGACCCGATACCCATTTTACAGGAGGCCGGGTGGGCCCCAGAGCCGGTCTGGACAGCTGCGGAAAATCTCGCTCCCCCCACCGATATTTGATCCCCGGTTCGTCCAGCCCGTAGCCAGTCGCTATACCGACTGAGCTATCGCGAACCGCTAAAGTCTAGTGGTTAGTAATATTATGTACCGTCAGGTTCAGGATTAAAGCCCAACATTCTAGCCACAAAGTTTATCTCTGCCGCAATTAACGGCCATCATGTCCCTGTACAGTATACAGCAGTTGGTTTTTCTGGTGGCTAGCGCAGTTTGATTTTGTGAGGTACAAACTGCATTTTCACAGATGATTATGAAGTCTTCAAAGGGCTATCTCGGTGGTTTATTGCGTCGAATATTCAAAAGAATATGTATGATGGATTGTGAAGTATTGGAAAGGAGCAAGTGGTAATCTGTTCTAATTCCTGCTACAGCGTTTAAATGGAAGGACTCGGGAAAACTAAGATAATATTCAAGAGTAGGTAAGTCAAAACACAACAGTATATTAATTTTACTACTTAGATGTGGCGACTAGTTTCGACTTAAAATGTCATCTTGAGGCCATTTATGAATCACATTAGTATAGGTATATTAAACAGCAAAGTACAAATTTGGGATCCCAAATTTGTTCTCTGCTACCCCAAATTTGTGCACTGCTACCCCAAATTTGTGCACTGCTACTCCAAATTTGTGCATTTCTACCCCAAATTTGTGCACTTCTACCCCACATTTGTGCACTGCTACCCCAAATTTGTGTACTGCTACCCCAAATGTGTGCACTGCTACCCCAAATGTGTGCACTGCTACCCCAAATGTTTACACTGCTACCCCAAATTTGTGTACTGCTACCCCAAATGTGTGCACTGCTACCCCAAATTTGTGCACTGCTACCCCAAATGTTTACACTGCTACCCCAAATTTGTGCACTGCTACCTCAAATTTGTGCACTGCTACTCCAAATTTGTGCACTTCTACCCCAAATTTGTGCACTTCTACCCCACATTTGTGCACTGCTACCCAAATTTGTGTACTGCTACCCCAAATTTGTGCACTGCTACCCCAAATGTGTGCACTGCTACCCCAAATGTTTACACTACTACCCCAAATTTGTGCACTGCTACTTAACGTACCTATGCTAATGTGGTTCATAAATGGCCTGAAGATGACTCTTTAAGTCAAAACTAGTCGCCACATCTAAGTAGTAAAATTAATAAACTGTTGTGTTTTGACTGACCTACTCTTGAGTATTAATTGAAACACTTCGGGATGACTCATGTTAAAGCTAAGATAAACAAACCCGGTTGAGGATATTCTGCTTCCGGGAAGAACAGTCATCGGCTTCCACATTAAGATTGAGGAAGAATATTAAGGATATAACTTGGGTATTCACTCTCCGTTTAATGCGGATGTTTGGGTTGGATTTGACTGGGAAGGATGTGGAAAGCGACTCTTGATTACTCTTTAAGGCTAAAATCACAACGTTTGGAGAAGTGGAGGGAAATCACACAAATGTCACAGTGTATGTCTGGCCTGGTTGATGCAGATCGCACGTTGGATCTCCCTTATTTCGAGAATGAAACAGCTACTAGTGATTTTATATGCAGAGGGTGAAGTAACTACACTAAGGGAAGGGCAGAGAGAGGGAGTTTGGGAACAGGGCGCTGAGGTAAATATTATTAGATAATTTAATTACTACACCAACAAATGGGACCGCGGTAGCACAGTGGTTAAGGTGCTGTGCTACAAATCGGAAGGTCGCTTGTTCGATCCCAGCTGGTGTCAGTGGATTTTTCATTGACATAAAATCCTTCCGATTGCACTGTGGCCCTGGGGTCGACTGAGCCTCTAACAGAAATGAGTACCAGGAGTATTTCCTGGGGGTAAAAAGCGGCCGGTGCGTAAGGCTGACAACCTTACCACCATCCTGTGCCGTTGTCACGAAATCTAGGAACCATAACTTCCTGGAACACTCTGGGCCTGTCCAGGCCTGTAATGGGACTGCTTTACACCAACAAACGCAAATATATAGTCTTTAAAAATCTAAAATTTGTATTAAAACACTTAAAACACTCCTACATGTTTCGATCATACGATCATCCTCAGGGAGCTTTCTTTTTTCCTTACTTGAGCCAGGAACAATGCATGCTCCCTGAGGATGATCGTATGATCGAAACATGTAGGAGCGTTTTAAGTGTTTTAATATGAATTTTAGATCATTAAATAAATATATGTGCATTTGTTGGTGTGTTACTGAAACAAACTACAGAATGCACGGTGCAACGATAGAGATTGAAGCTAAATTTGAGGGGAACTAACAAGAGGCTAGAGAAAATGACATAATGAGTTGGTTAATGATCTGTACTCTGCAAAAAGTGTTATCATGATGACGAAACAACGGGTTACGTACGGGACAAGTGAAATGCCTAGACGGCTTTGGTATAGAGAGATTGAAGGAAAGGGACTAGTTGGACGACGTAGGCATAGATGGGAGGATAATATTAAAAGAATTCTTAAAGAAGTGTTGCGGGAAATTATGGACCGGAGTCATGCGACTCAGAAAGTGATAAAAGGGCAGGATATTGTAAACATGAAATTAGATTTTCGGTTTCACAAGATTCGTGGATATTTTTGCTAGTCGCGCGTGTGAACGCTGTGCTGCACGGCGTCAGAGGATCCGTTCGTATGTATGATTATAGAAAGACATAATCAGTTATAGAGATTACATCGAAATAGCAGGCACATTAGCTGAGACTAGTTAATTTTAAAAATGAAGATTGCTGTGTCTTGGAAGGTGACGGCGTCTAGTCTGGTTGAAATTTACAGACCTTTCGGATGAACCGAAGCTTACTGCATCCGTCTTCTTACCCTCAATTTAGGGACTTACTTACTTACTTACTCCATGGATCAGAGTCCTTCTTGAGAAGCTAACCGGTTTGCAGCCAGTCAACAAATTCCCTGTATTTTATGGGACAAGAAGGTTCATTACCGCATTCACAACAGCCCGCCACCTATCCCTATCCTGAGCCAGCTCGATCCAGTCCATACACCTACATCCCACTTCCTGAAGATCCATCTTAATATTACCCTTCCTTCTACGCCTGGGTCTCCCAAGTGGTCTCCTTCCTTCAGAGTTCCCCACTAAAACCCTGTACACGTCTCTCCCCTCCTCCATACGCGCTACATGCCCCACCCATCTCATTCTTCTGCATTTTATCACCCGAACAGTCATGGGTGAGGAGTACAGATCATTCAGCTCCTCATTATGCATCTTCCTCCATTCTCCTGTTACCACCTCCCTCCTAGGCCCAAATATTCACCTCAGCACCCTATTCTCAAACACTTAACTTAAGGTCACCCCTCCTTAATAAACGCCAACAGTTTTCTACCAGATTGAGTGGCGTCACCTTGAACAAGTCTTTAATATTTACATATACATATGCGATAACGTCAGCTAACACAGTCATAAAGACACTGTGTAACTTGCACAGCGCTGCAAGTATATACAGGATGAGGCATAAAGATCTCCCACTTTTTGAAGATGTATAAAAATAAGAAAGAAGCCATCTAGAAAAAAAATTGAATATATTTCTGAAAAGTACATTAAAACAGTTTTTTAATGTGTTTTAAAAATCAGATCAGACATATGGCGGCCGTCGTTGGCAACATTGCTGAAGATGTTCCCGGAAGTTCTTCATAACTCTCCGGTTAGCTCAGGCGGAATGGAGTCGATTTCCTGTTGGATCCTTTCCTTCAAATCCTCAAGAGATCGAGGACGATGTTTGAAAATCTTTTCCTCTA
>Ga0123354_10008878_pt1 | contig 15330 bp, 6 predicted proteins | sample TergutLab28metaG_2_FD_97872 | JGI IMG/M metagenome (GOLD analysis project Ga0123354, IMG submission 97872) | Labiotermes labralis P4 segment gut microbial communities from Petit-Saut dam, French Guiana - Lab288 P4 | ecosystem: Host-associated > Arthropoda: Insects > Digestive system > Gut ...
CCTGCTCTTCGAACATTATGTCATCACAGCTCAGACCTTGATAGACAATTATCTTGTACTCCTGAGAGTGTTCGCCGAATCTAATTCGGGAATTCCCCCCCCCCCACCTGTAGACAGATCAATACCGGTAGTCTCGAGTAGCTTTTGGACTACAGGACCTATCCTACACCATCTTCGATACGAATTATAATTCGGATCTTTCTCTAATCTCGATATCGCTATTATAATAGCATGTGCCAGGCAGTTTTCCTCTGCCTTCACTTCAACAATACTTTGCTTGAGGTACGCCAGTACGAAGAGCGCTCTCTCCTTGCTCTTCAGGGCATATCTATCGAACACTATGGGCATCCTGACCGAATGCACGGTTCCGACAAACGTGTCCAAAGCATTGAATCCAGAATTCGACTGGGAGACTTTTTCAAAGACGCTTCATATCACTTCTGCGTATAACGAATCTTTCCGTCTGAAACTAATTCCGATCGGCTTGTAATTTTGAGTCACCATGTCGCTAACATTTACATCGCGTAACGCATGCACAATGAGATCGTTCACACTGGCTAGGAAATGTTCTAAGGGATTCGTATTAATTGATGGGGTATTAAACGCACCGTAAGCTGCCTTCCTAAAGCATTGTACCGCCTGTACTGTCTGGTATTCGTGTCCATTATCTTCAACCTGCGAGCTATGATTTCTCTCTACAAAAGATACACTCCTATTTAGGATCTACACACCCCCAACAAAACCTCATTTGTAGTCAGAATAATACTTACAGCCCCCGAGCGCTGCTGTCAAGTCCTATTTCTTCAGTAGTCAGAGTATTACTTTAGGTTCCAACACCGACCTCCTATTTATGTGCTAGCGGATGCTGACGTCATGTTCTTTGTTTCAGACGCTGTTTGGCGGTGAACTCGGCATGTATCACAGGCAGGAAATGTGAGAGCCGGAGGAGGAGAACATGCCTATGACGTGGAAACAAATCATACGTTTATTTATGGGGTGGTATCCACTGGTTTGCTATTCGACGTGGTTGCGTGAATTGGAAGCTGCCACGAACGATGTAACGACCCCGCACAAGATGCTGGCCATTGCCAACCAGAACGAAACATCCTGAACGACCTACGGCCAATCTTGCTGGCAGCGGATATGGATATCCCTAGCTCGGTTGTAGAAACAACCAGACAGCGCTATATTACACTGTGTATTCAATTAGGTAAATTTAACTTATTAAGGATGTGCAACCCGCTTCCAGCTGTACTTAATGTAGTGGATCTTCTCAAATACTGGCATATGAATTACGACGCCGAGTGTTCGCAGGCCTCGTCCTCCCAGACAGGGAGCTGACCCACGGCGTCGTACCGTTGCCACTCCTCTTCCGACGTCTGCAATATACTCCCTTTACTGCTATATGTATTCATTGGTACATTAAAGGCCGCTTGTGTGTATTTTTTATTTTTTTCTGGCCTCGCCAATAATAATGTACATTACCCATACGCCTGTTTTCCTCGCACCTTGTACCCCTTTTCCTATACTTCTTCACAGGTACGATGTCCATGCATCACTGTAGCATATGCGTCACACCACACGGCAGCACGCTCGCCATATTGTAAGTTTAATTTCCCATACTTTGCGCCCTGCCTCAACCCCATCACGACATCTGACGGGGCAGGTCTCGTGCTACCGATCTGTTCGGCGGACGGGCTTGGGGCATAGGGGCTCCGAATCTTAACAAAATGTAGTGCCCGACCCGTAGTTAGGACCTTCCTGCAATACACTCAGAGCTATGGCCAGAGGGACGAAGCTGTACGGCAGCTGCCGGCCTGTTACTTTTTTCCTCATTTACTAAAATGTTAAACGCCGATCCAATTTAATATTATTATGCTCGACAAAGCGTAGTGCATGGGCCACACTTACCCCCTCCTTGCACCGAGCCCCGGGATGCCCAAATTGAACGGCTGCTGCCAAAACAAATGTCGATCTCCGATCCTATTTAATATTATTATGCTCAACAAAGAGTAATGCCCGGACCTCACTTAGGACCTTCTTCCACCAGGCCCCCGGAGACCAAACTGGACGGCGGCGGCCAACCTCATTACATTACATGGGTTCATCAGTGTCAAACGCCGATCATTTTTATATTATTATGCTCAAGAACGGGGTAGATCCCGGATAAGCACACCGGTGTTTCGCTTGTGGGGCTCACACCTCTCCGCGGGAACAGGCTCAGTGTTGTGGCTGCTGGGGAAACCACACAGCGAATTAACGTGGCTGTGTGAAGTGGAAGGAAGCTAAGGCGGCTCTTACAGAGCAAGTGACCGAAAGCAGCCGACAGAGGATCGCCACAGACCAACCAGCCGCTCCTAAAGCTCAGCGGATCGGTCCTTCTGCTGAGCAGTTTTAGGGGTGAATCACGTCGTCCTAGGTGGGCGTGTCGTCAAGGCTACCACGACTCCACCCACCAACCGACAACCTAATCCCCCTCCTGAGCCAGTCACGGAGGCCCCCGTGAACTTCAGTGACCGCCATCAGAGAGACGACCAGGCCTCAAAAACCTGGGCCCAAATTCACAACAGCCCTTGAACGGGATGTTGAGAAGTCTAAGAAGAAAACAGCCGCAAGTGTCAACCGCGGCCGCCACACCCACAAAACCCAACCTGGTGGTCCACACACAAAGTACCACCTTCCCACTGCAGATCTTAGATTTCCTTGATCACCTTCCCCCCATGCATGTGTGGAGCTGATTCGACGGCTCATCACGCCCATCTCTTCCCTCCCCACAGGGGCAGCTCGCCCTTGCGCTGTCCTGAAGACCGTCATTCTTTTGTAGCCGAATATGGCAGCATGAACTAGGAGGAAAGGGCGTTCTAAAGCCCTGCGCCTCGCCTGCTGGAATGCGAAGTGCGCGGCAGAAAGCTTGAATTGGAGCATTTTTTCAGCCAGTACGGTAGCGATATTTCTCTTAAGTGGGACATTCCTTAACCCTGGGGAAATTTTGCGGCTTGCCAATTATGTCTGCCACCGCACAGACAGACCGACAGCTGGGGGGCGGCACAGCAATCTTCGTCCGCCGTGGTATAGTCCACCACCCAGTGCCCGTTCCGGGCCTGGCCCGCTTGGAAGCCACCGCCATTCAAGTCACAATGGCTGGCAAAGCGGTTTTAATCCTTGCGGCTTACCTTTCGCCTTCCCACCCACTGATTGGAGCGGACCTTAACGCTTGTTTCGGTGGGGGATTGCCGATTTTGATGGCTGGAGACCTCAACGTCAAACACGCGGATTGGAACTCGCGCCTGAACAAGAGAAGAGGAAACTCCTACGTGATTATGCCGACGAGAACTCCTGTCTTATATTTGGACCGGACTCCCCAACCACCAACACATAAAACCCCTCGGTTTCTCATGATGTCCTGGACATCGTGATAACCAAGAAACTTTCATTCGCGTTTTATCTGATGTCGTGCTTCGCACTAAGCTGGGACCACCCACCGGTATTCATTGAAACTTCGTGTCGCTTATCCTCTCACCACCCACTGAACAGCCCTGTGTTCGGGCGTACTGACAGGGCCAACTTCCAAACTCACTTGGAAGAACTAATCCCGTTCGATCCGGAATTGCACAAGGAGATAGAAATCGACATATGTGTTGAGAACTTTTCCGGCGCCGTTCTCAAGTCTATGGCAACGTCAACTTCCAAGCGTCGCCCGCGCGACGACCCACGGCTTCCGATACCGGCCGGCATTCTGGATGACATACGCCTGAAAAACCGGCTGCGGAAGCATTGGCAGTTCACCAGGAAACCCCTCTGAAATCCGAGGTCAACCGTCTGCAGAATTCGGGAACCCGTCGTCTCAACGCGTTGAGAAACGATCAGTGGAGCGCTACATTCGAATCCCTCAATCCTGAAGACCAATCGATGTGGAGGAATACCAAGTGGGTGACAAGAGCTCCTACTCCATCTCCCCCCCCCCCTGCTAAACCTCTGGGGAATCGCTCTCTCAGACTCTGAGAAAGCCGAATCCCTTGCAGACTATCTGGAGGCTCAGTTTCAGTCCGTGACCGATCCTTCGGTCCCCGCAGTTATCCAGACGGTTGACGTGGCGTTGAGGTCTTATTTCTTAAGCCCTGTCAGTGAACCCCATTTAACCATCCCTGACGAGTTTCACGAAGCCATCAGGGGTCTCAAAGTCAGCAAGGCTCGGGGCCTCAACGGTATACGGAACAGGGCATTGAAGCATCTTCACAAGCGAGCAGTTTCCCTCCTCGCCCGTATTTTCAACGCGGTTCTCCGCACCCATCTCTTTCCCCAAATGTTGAAGCACGCTTCAGTGATCTCTATCCTTAACCCGGGGAAGGATCCAGCGTTGCCCTCTTCCTATCGTCCCATTAGTCTCTTGGACACGATTGGTAAATTATTCTAAAAGATTCTACTAACTATGATCCTACATGTAATAAGTAAAAGCGGAGTGATACGAGACGAGCATTTTGGGTTCAGACCCAGATATAGCACGTCCATGCAGCTGGCCTGCCTCGTTGATAGAATAACAGGGAATTTCGGCGAAAAGATGTTTAACGGCGCAGTTTTCGTCGTCGTGGCCAAAGCCTTCGATACCGTCTGAATCGATGGCCGCCTCTACAATCTAAGCTCCTCAACTTCCCGTCGTACATAGTCCATAAAATCTCATCCCATCTCAGGGATCGGACGTTCGAAGCGTCCTTCCAGATGGCCACTTTATCTCGTCGAGGCCTGGGTCTGGGTTACCTCAGGGGGGATTGGTCTCCCCTGTAATCTTTAGTCTGTATGTCAACGACATGCCCCGCCCTAGCACCACGTCGAGTTGGCCCTCCACGCGGACGACACGGCCATCAGAGCCACGTCTCGCAATCTGACACTGCCCGTCAACTACCTGGAGTCATACCTCAACGACTTTCAACGGTGGTTGAGTGAATGGAGAATCGCCATTAATGTCTCTAAGAACACCGCGATAATCTTTGCGCGTGTCCTCTTCGGGGAACCAATTGAATGGGTCGACACTCCTCGTTATCTGGGGATGACCCTAGATACACGACTCACCTGGTCGCCTGATATCGACCAGGTCAGGAAATTCACTGCTCAAAGGATGGGTATGTTGGGACCCCTCCTGAATAGGAAGAGTGATCTATCCGTCAGGGACGGAGTCCTACTATATAAGCAGCTCATCCGACACCTTATGGACTAAGTGTGTCCCGCGTGGAGGGCCGCTGCCCGCTCCCATGTCCGGAGGTTAGAGGTTTTTCAATCCAAGTTTTTCTCCTCGCTACTGGTGCCCCCTGGTACGTAGGTAACTGGCAGATACACGAGGACCTGGGAGTTCCGCCTGTTTGCCGACCACATCAGAGCCCTGACCGAGAGCTTTAACTCAAAATTAGCTGATGTGGGGAACCTCCTTTTACGGCAAATCGGCAGATACTTACGCTGACTGAGGGTTGACCCCGTCGCCTGACGCGAAAGCCAAGGGCGGCAGGGGACAGCAGGCCGGTCGAGGCAATCGACCGCGATGGCCAAGTCGACAAAACGCATTGCGTTCGGCGCCGAACAGCCGAGCGTCATTCGGTTACCATGAGTGAGGTTTTCCGTGATTTTCCTCAGTTGTATGGCTAATGCCAGGGTATTCGATGCAAATTCGGGGCACGGCCCGCACTCCCCTCCCCCAGGCGCGGCGGCTTCATCTAAGCGCCTGACAAACGTCTCATAACTCCAGTATGTGACAGAGCCATTCTGGGCTCGGAACCCAGACTGCCAACCAACCAAAGTTTATCACTCCCATACTTTGTCCAGGGCAACCAATGCCCTAGTCCTTGGCATACTCAGTCAAGTCCCTCAACCTGACTTCCAAATCGTTAGAGAAAGCATATTCCCCTGTTAGAGTTTGCGTGTCTGTTACTGAGCCCAGCAATGCGGTCAAACGCAGGAATGGCTAACAGACAGGGAGACGTCGACTTGCGCTTCACGCAAGCCGACGTCCCCATTTAACATTTTGGCTTGGTTTGAACTTAATTAATTTAAATTATTATTATAGTGTTTTATAGATAAAAATCAACAAGTATTCCATAGAGGAAAAAGAATAATAGCAAGTATCAGATCCCAGGCCCAAGCAAGAAGATAGATAGATAGATTAGCAAATGGGTTCAGGGCATCTCAGTCCCGGTGCACCTAGATCTTAATACACTGGCCCTTTGTGCCTCATATCGGATCATGGAAGCCCTGGCTCACAGACATAAAATCTTAATAACATCTGGGTCCAAGAAAGGAGCCCAGATATACTACTTCATTTCTCTGAAAAGTCCAAGCAATCGAACTCTCTCCATGTTCGCCAGCGGGGCCCCTATGGAGAGAAATACTCGTCTACAGGGCATTTACATATCTCTAAAAGACCTAATAAAATTTCCTCTAATAAGAACGCCCTAAGAAAGAAACGCCCATCCAAAACAAGAAGAACTTATCAACAAGCTCAAAATCCCCTAAGATAACATGCAAGTCTCTTTGTTACGATATCTTATTGTAAAACATCAGACTGGTTAGTTGATACTTATGGTAAACGTTATCGACAGGTGTACTGCAGGACTGAACTTGTTGGTAGAAAACTCTGGCAACGTAACTGTACTTGAAGATAGTAATTGACAATCAAAATTATTCTATACATACAACGTGGGCTTCTGGTTGGAAACTTACGTCTGAATTGTTCCGACACTTCCCTGGGGCACAGTGACGTCCGTCAGAGTGTTGTTGACTGCTACAGAGATTAAGTTCTTTTGTCCGTGCTGAAGAAAGGAAGTGACTTCAACGAAAAAAAGGAATATGTCCACCAGCATGTCTTGTTACCAGATTCCCATTCAAAACTGACAATAGGAATGAGATTTGAATGCCGATTTTGTCTTCATCAGTATACAGCCTATTATAATAGCGTGCGGAGCAAAAACCATAATTCAGTTTTTCATGAATAGCGAGACTCAGGGTCTGTAGATTGCTTAATCGAACATGTGTAGTAGTATAAGTATTTTTGGATGGAAAATGTGTAGCACAAATGTTGATGCGTACGAATTTTCGGAACGTACAAAAATTTATTGATCTTGTAATTTATTCAAATTCGCCAATTTAACAAAAAATGGTAAATGAATGCATTTCATTGACGTTCAGGACCGCTAACAGGGCACGAACAGAAAAAGGGGGAAAAATTAAGGGATCTATGCGCCTGTAATTTTGTGTGTCACGCTTAGACACCAAAGCGCCATAAGTAGATACGAAAGTACCACTTCAGCGGCATAAATAACGCTACCAATCTTAGTCAGATTTTCGTGACGTTTGACTTCCATGTGTGCGGAACGTAAAAGATCCTGTCGTACCGCACTATAATAACGTGGCCCCTGATGGCCTCGTCTTGAGTGATGTCATTACAGCTGGCAGGAACGGGCATCGGTATCGTCTGTCCAATCTGAAACAAGAAGTTACTTCTGGTTTGGATGTGAAATTTGACCCCGTACACAACATCACACTTACATACTCGTACACCTACATGCATAAAGAAATTTATAGTCGGAAAAGGAAGATAAACAGCGACCAGTACTCACTTTCCTGAGTTCTTGTTTGTACCAGCGTTCCCTGTGGCCAAAATCTGGATCAGACTCGTTGGCAGGATGGAAAATCTAGATGCCGTCCAGGTAACAAACAGTTCGTGCTTCAGAATCAGTGGGGTAGACTATCCACTGTCCTGTCACAGGACAGGCCATCCAGATCATGACTAGCGTCAAAGACGCCCACTGTCTGCACCTCACACTTAAAACCTCCTCAGGAATCAAGAGACAGGGACTGACGTGTCCCTCTGCGAACAGATTACATGCTTTCGCTTATTTGATTCGCCGCTCTGTTACCTCTGACAGCCGTAACAATTCTGTCTGTAGTTCGCTTAGACTCGAGCCAAGGAACCGTGTCCGATTCCCGGCATTGAATTTCCTTGGCCACGACGACATATCCAGAGCGATTTTTGAGCACTTTCTATACCATACCAAATGTGAAACTGGGAATTTTACCCCATTTAAAATGAAAATTATTAACAATTTATTGCTGAAGTCTACGTTAAGCGGAAATGTAATACCACATCCACAATAAATTTTCAAGGCCCGGTATCTGGCACAGCGGAATTTTTACCTGTAACACGTAATTTTTAAGCATTAGGGCGGACAAACCTTGTTGTGTGAACTTGTTTACTTTGGCGGCCTGAACATCTCATTTCTAGCATCCACCCACTCTCATTCCTGTCTGCATCGTAATAACGTCTCTTAGTGCAGCAATCACTAGATCTACATGCGTATCTACGATTATATCTTCATGCATTTCAACATTTGTTTCTGTCACCAGCTAAGCGGCTTGGAATTTCTCAGCTCTACCAATTGTCTTCTTGTTTCTTCATTGTAACTCGTGATTCATGTCGCACTTCCCCACGTTTAACCAACTACCGCTTAATTTTATAGAAGGTTAATATGGGGAATATATATATATATATATATATATATATATATATATATGTGTGTGTGCGTGTGTCGCACGGCTTCTCTCTGGCCGAAACTACGGAACAGTTTCGGCAACCTAGTGTCGGTAAATAAGAGGCTTGTTCCAATAAGCAGCAAGACAAAGTTATTACGTTCCTACGATAGGTGAGTTTTATATCTTTTTCCTTGATAAAATATTACTTGAAGACAGGTATTTTAATCTTTTTATTATCCTTCCCCCCCCCCCCCCCCCATTGTGAAGCTCCGTTGAACATACGTTCCAGAATGTCTGTCCCCTGAAAAGAACGCTGGGAGTGTAGGCGCATGTATGTGGAAAGCATTTGACTTGCGTTTTACTTCACTCCAGAAGAAACCTGAACACAACCCTAACTGGCAGCTTCAGGGCAAAGGTGGTGGTAATATATTCGAAAAGAGACTGTAGGTATTTATCTTGCATTTCAGGCAGTGCTTTGTAACTGTTGCTGTCAGGAATGCTGACAGTGCTTCTAGTACTATGGTTGGTGTTACTTCATTGCCGTACTGCTTCCTGTTCAGAAATTTCCCTTTCGATTTTAGGCATGTACGAGTAGAATGACTATTGTGATGTTCGTATCGGTTCTTGTACTTTCCTCACGGCATAAAATGCTCTATCAGGCCTCCACACTTACCCCAGTCGGTTACTGAAAGTCACTCTCCGATCCAAAGCTCCGTGACTGATATATATATATATTTATATATATATATTTATTTATATATATATATTTATTTATATTCACATGAGAGAAAAGGAACACGCGAATTTGGTCGCAAACCTTTTGTAAGATATTTATTTGGGAAACAGGAAAAAGACTTAAGGCGTAGTATGGGCTGGATTTTAGATAGCTTGTGGGAGTAGAAGATGGAGAGAACTGTCTCAAGATCGTATCTCACGGATGGTGTTAAACTTCCGGAATTTTCTAGCAAAGTGTCAGTTAATTAGTTACATATTGGCAGTAAATCATACTGCAGACAGTGTCGGAAGTAATTGTCATGTAACGCCGTACTACAAGTCTTCTGGAACTAACGGAAAATACCAACATTTAAACCACTTACTTAAGGTGAATGTGTTATGGTTACACGCAAATTTACTGTAAAAAATCTTGAATACTGTTTGTAAGTCCGGTAAAGAAGTTCGAGTGTTTGAATAAGTCCCGGGAACTAGTGCAGGATTCCTTGACTTCTGTAGTAACACTGAGAAATAATATGTGGGTAGTCTAGAGGATTTTTTTTAGAAATCCAGTTATTCTCCCCTTGAATTAACAAACACGCCCTGCATTTACATTTGAGTGATACCAGAGGCTGCTCGATGAATTTCCGTTGTTTACCGACCAAAAAGTATCAAAGAAACCATTCTTGTGATGTAATGGTCCCGTCTTGAAACGAATGGTGTTTGCCAGCTAACTGCGTGATACATTATCTGTCTCAAAACTAGAGGGACTTTCAGGTTGTCAAGAGAGTATCAGCGAGATTTCAGGTTATCAGGACGGTATGTAGGATGTTCTGCCATCGTGCACTCTGATAGTTTTATCCACCATGATGACGAGGGCATTAAATTTTCTCTGAAAAGTTAGCATATCTTTACCAAATTGCAAGAAGTCACGTCCCAGAAAAAATCAGTCACCCAATAATTCGCCGTTTGGACACAGAAGGTTCATTGACGCCTGCCATAGGACCAATTCTTGATACAAGTCAAACCGCAGCCTTGGAGCTTCTTCCATTATTTACCCTTCTATTCCTTTCTCTGCGCCATCCAATTTGTTTATACAATTATCCCCCAGATTTCCCTTGAAGCTGATGTACTCCAAATGTCGTTTTTTTACTTAACACTACTTTTTTTTTTCTCATTGCACCGGCACATATGTGAGCTGCACAACATATTCAATTTTGTCACGTACTGCATTTTAACCTTTGATAGATTGATTGCTCCTCTCTGTCCACTTCGATATAAGTATTTTCTTGTCTGATCAAAAACACGTAAACTTTATGTTATTAAATATCTCAACATCTATACAAGGTTTTCTCATTATGATTTTAAAATGTAATTCATTTATCTCAGTGCCCCTTCAAGTGTATAATAGTGTGGTTATAAAATAAAAATACTTCGCATGCAGCTTCTCACCTTGACCTTTGATTAACAAAGTAACATATGTGCGTTATCTCCGAACCTCCACCAGTCACGTCCCAAACCACAGTGCGTGTGTTGACACCGTGTTAAGTACGAATTTTTCATAAATGATTTCTTAATTTGATGTGATCACGCTTGATACGAGAGCCTGCAATGCGTAAACATCAGACTTCTGGTGAAATTGAAGAAAATTGCTACCAAAATCTTCCGTTTCTAAGTCAGGTGTATGAAGAAGACGCCAGACTTACTTACAGCACTCTCACTGTGACGAAATAATTTCAGGATCTACTGCACGGCCTGGAAGGCTCGTTTGAAATGACGCGTATCTTCCTATGGGAATAGCTTGGAAAGGGATGTAGGAAGACGAGATCATTTTATTAATAAAGTTCTTTTCTGAACCTAGGTACTTCATTTAATAGCCACACCTACTGTACCCAAGTCTTCTTCAGTGTATTCAGGTAACCTATAGTGTAATCAGTTTTGTTAATGTTAATTCAGTTTTCTTAACCATTCGAGCCTGCATAAAACTAAAATAAATAACATTAATATCCAGTACGTTCCAGTAAAACAGGGATGCTGAAGATGGGGTTTGCAGGTCACATAGGCCCTTTGAGACCCTTAAAGAAATAGGTAACAACTTCAAACAAGGCGACTTCGACAAACTCTGGAAGTTGACAAAAGGAGTTTAAACAAATGACAAATTCTCGAGTGACAGCATACGGTTAGAATACACAGAATCATTCGTAAGTACAGGAATGAAGCCTCTCCCGTTGTACACGTGGAGGAGATGTAATTCATGGATTGAAATTTACACCGTATGGCTGATGTAACGATACAGTTCATAGTTCAATGGTTCTGTCAGAGAGATTGAGTCCCTGTTTTCGTAAAAAAATAATGCACAGACATTTTGGTTCGGTAGAGCAGTGAACTTTTTTTTTAATGTATTGGTTATGTTAATTGCCACAGTCATACTGTGTGATAAATATTTCTATACCCGAAAATAGTATTTGGCCTCATATGTTTATCAAAACATAAAATATAATTCCACATAGATATAAAAGTAAACATTACTGACGCAAAATTTTCTGGAGTGTAGTCACGGACATTTCTTTTGAGAGCACTGAAATTCTAACTGCAGTGAACTCTGGTCTCCAGCAAGGCATTGCACTGAGTGCATACGTCCGTTTGAAGTTACTCCACGGTACATGAGACTAAATAATAATGTGCATTTAGTAACAATATTAACAAGGTAGGCAATGTCCATGAAACGTATCAATGTGGCTTGTTTGCATAACTATTCTTGCAGTAGAGACACAACAGTGCATTTTGTGTTCTTTCCACATTTTGTCATAAAGGGCACGATTTTCGGGAAAAAAAGATAAAAATATATGTTTTGGTTTTCTCTACAATTTTGTCTCAGACATTTCTCATTCTAAGAAGAATTCAGAGAGATATTATCACGGATGTAAAAAGGCCTTCGAGTAAAATATTCATCATGCTTCTTACATGTAAATCAAACTGGAATTTTTGCGATAGACTTCCGAAAAATCATTATATAAAATTTAATGAAAATCCGTCCAATGGGAAGCGAGTTATTCCGTGCGGAAGGACACACATTACGAAGTTAACAGCCCCTGTTCGTAATGTGAACGCTCCTAACAGCAGTTGAACGAAAAATTAATCACTATTAATCTCCATACCAAAGGTGATCCCAGCCCCAACATCAAATGGCGAAGGCAAAGGCATCCCTTCTGCAGTTGATCAGTGCTGATAAGTTTGTTTGGAGCAAAGTTTCGAGATTAACACAACGCTACTTTAGGGTTGCGGTTCTTAGTGTGATGCAATGCGAGACTGCATGGTGCTACGTAGCACTTGTGTACCATCCGTGTGACACACTCACACCAGCCCACGTTACTCGCTTGAACAGAACGAAGCAGTATTCGACTCCTGTCATATCATTCGAAACACAATCATATTTAATTGAATTTGTCCCTCCGCACTTCATGAAGGCTGGTAGGGGGGGATAGCGTATGGTTTCACTCATCCGGCTTGGCACTAGTTGGAGGTGAGTGTTCAGCTATACACTCCGGCCGCTGTGCTTCAGGGGAAAGTACCCATTGAATATGAGAATGGTTGGGACCTACAGCCGGTCCGGATGTTTTGAAGAAAATATCTTCCTGCTCACTGGGAATCGAACGACGTTTCCTTGGTTGTGCAACACGTAGCATGGTAACTGTGTTGACTGCAGCGCCCCAAATCACTGCTCTGTAATTAAAACAATTATTCGCATTGCTGTTTAAAATTTCCTTTTGGGTACGAAGTAACAAGTGTGAGAAGTGCAAACCGCTGAGACTCATTAGGGCTACATGAGATATTAATTTGTGTCGGTGAGTTATTAGAAATTTTATTGCTTGTAGAAGATAAATCTGAAACCAAAATTGAGAAGGGAATTTTTTGTTAGATGTTTGGTCTGTTGTGGTCTACAGGTAAGAAAGAAGACCTCAGCAGATCACACTCGTGATCAGGGCTGGCCCGGGCAAGCCATAATACGGCGCCCGTCAAACGGATATTATTTAAACGTTTTCGGCCTAAGAAAAGGTTGACGAACATGTTGTGGGTGCATTCCCAAATAACGAATAATTTTCGGAGTTTTTTTAACGTGTGGAAAACGTGAGTATAAGAGCACCGATTTTCCAGTTATTCCAGACATGTAAGCGCCCATAATATGTAGGCGCCCCGAGCAGCTGTCTGGCTGGCCCGACTCTTTGACCGTACCGGTTTGTGGTCGGTTCAACAGCTACGTATAACTTTGTTCCACTGAAGGTTGCCTTGCGTGTTGCTGTTTTGCACACGAAATACTGCTGAAGAATACGTTTATTTACGTAACTGCAGCCAACATTTTTACAGGCCTGCAGCTGCACAGCACCAGAGCTCGGCTTATCAAAACTTTCTTCTTAGAGTAAACATAACGTACCAAGTGCTGGTTGCTCAGTGCAGGGGTGAGGAGGAGTCGCTTTCCTCAAATTTACCCAAGATGTACATATGCTGCTCACCATTACTGTTGGTCTTCCCTCACTTCCGACGTTACAATCACATCCTCTGTAGTTGAAACAGTTTTATGAAAGTAATAGCGAGAGAACCAACGTTAAGACGTTCAGTCGCCTGTCTATCATCTCGGAAGCTTGTATTCAACCCCAGACCAGTAAAGGTAAATGTAAAGTGATCCCGTTACAGGCCCGGTGTGGCCCAGAGGGTGGGTAGAGATATAGCTGTACTCTTCCGTGACCGCGGCACTAGAATGAGGTGAGTAACCGCAGACCTGTACAATGTGATTTTTAGAGTACAAAATGGCACTGCGAGAATATTTCCCCCAGCAAATCGCTTTTCTTCTGTCATTGTCTTTGCACTAATGGTCCATGCCCGTGTTTCGTTCATCATTCAACGGAGCAATAAACTCATATGATTTGGTCAATCTGAAGAACATGATGCTTTATTTTTTGGGATCAGTTGGGATATGATGGGCGACGTATTGACATTGAGTATGCAGCCACTTTATATTTCTCCAGATTTAAAAAAGGCCTAACGCCTTGGGTTAGAGCAAAGAGCTGTAATGAGAAAACGGGGTTGGAACACTATCATGGCAGTGATATTTGATGTGTCATCGCACTATTTTACGAAGATACGTGATTATTCTATCATTCTGTACAGCTAAAGAAGAGTTCTGCCTCTTCATATCTTTCCACGTTTATTAATAGTCTACTATAACCATGTAACCAGTCAGGTTCCACAAATATTGTGCAATTGAATCCAAATAAAGAGGTATTTGAGATCTTCGCTCTTCGGGGATTTTATGAAGCCTATGGTGTTTTTTGCCGACGTTTCGGGTCAACCTATCGACCTGGCTTCCAAGCGTCAGGCAACCATGTATGACCCTTGAAGATACAGATATTTAATAAGATATTTGCATTCTAAGGGCGTTGTCGATCGTCAACAGATACATCTTTCTTAACTTGAAAATGTGGCCATAGCCTGAAGAATCAGTTCCAGTGGCAACAACGTAAGAGCTTGGAATTAATCCACCGCTTTTCTCAAGCACGACCAGCCTTCGTAATTTCCGTATGGTGGAGGAGTTTGTGTACGTATCAAGTGCTGTTACCTTCTGGACTTTTTTTAGAACTATTACGGACTAGACGAAACAATCGATATTTTCTAGAACTTCAGTTTCGTGATCGCAAGGTATGTTCATTTTAAAAACTGGAAGCTATTCAAGTGGGCTAATTCATTACCAAAAATCTGTTTGAATTCGCAAATGGTTATGATTGGGGTGTAGGCTAGGAGTTGAGAGGAGGCCGTCATGAATTGTGTGTCGAAGAAAATACAAAAGAATTAGCATAATAAAATATGCCTTGCCAAGTGAGCCTCTGAGTTTGAGGTGGCTATCGACAAGCTAAAAGCCACAAATCGTCAGGTATTGACCAAATACCAGCAGAACTGATTAAAGCAGGGGTAGAACAATTTGCTTGGAGATTCGTAAAATTATTATTTCTATTTCGAAGAAGGAGAAACTGCCTGAAGAGTGGAAGGAGTCGATCATAGTACCTATTCATAAGAAGGGGGATAAAACACATTGTAATAATTATAGAGGCA
>Ga0123354_10008880_pt1 | contig 15330 bp, 9 predicted proteins | sample TergutLab28metaG_2_FD_97872 | JGI IMG/M metagenome (GOLD analysis project Ga0123354, IMG submission 97872) | Labiotermes labralis P4 segment gut microbial communities from Petit-Saut dam, French Guiana - Lab288 P4 | ecosystem: Host-associated > Arthropoda: Insects > Digestive system > Gut ...
AACTTCAGTGATTCCCACGGGATCAGCATTGCCAAACCAACTTCTTCTGCTGTTTTGCTTATCTCTTTGATCAACATATCCAGATTGTCACACTTTATATCATAATTCTCGTTGCTGGATCAAATTTTATGCCACACTCCTTTCATGCACAACATAGTTACTTCTTCCCATGCCATTTTTATTTCATCAGTCGCTTTTAAAATGCTGTAATCTTTCCAGTACTCTTTCAGGGAGACCCCAAAAGTATCCATTTGTCATATAATTTCTTGAATAATTGATGAAGCTAATATGCCTTAAAAGCAGTTATTATTCCTTGGTCCATTGGTTGGAGCAGGGAGGTGGTTAAGGGGCAAAAAACTATCTTAAACTCGAGCTCTGACTTAACATCTTCCAAGTTTGATGGATGCCCTGGAGCGTTGTCAAGCAACAGAAGAGCCTTTTGAGGCAGATTGTTTTGATTACAAAACTGTAACATGCTATGTTAAAAGTGCTTAGAATACCATTCTGAGAAAATTTGTTATGTGACCCATGCCTTTCTGTTTGAAGTCCAAATGACTGGCAAATGAGATTTTAGAATGCCTTTCATTACTCTGGGAGTTTTAGAGTGATAAACCAGTATAATGGATTTAATTTTAGAGTTCCTGATGTGTTCCCTCCAAGGAGCAGAGTAGGTTGGTCCTTGGATGCCTTGAAGCCAAGCGCCTATTTTTCTTCCCTCAAGATCGAAGTCCTTGACAGTAATTTTTTATAATACAACCCTGTCTCATCCATGTTAAAAGCAAGATCTGGTGGAAAGTCATTGTCCTCAGTTTTCTTGAATTCGATGATGAACGTGCGAGTTGCTTCAGTCCCACGCAGTGTTCTGCTATGATTACAACTCCCTGGAACTGAGAATACTTCTTTGCGTTTTGTTTATAAGCATTAGTCTTTATACTTTCTCATGTGGGGATATGCATGTGCCAAACAAACAAACAAACAAACAAGCAAGGTTGGCACCTGGATTGTCTGTGACAAAATTTGTTTCAGTTACTTTGATTCTGGTAAATGCTAGTAACATGTTCGGAGCAGATGAAATGCAGAGAAAACTGTGTACTTGTTCATGTTTTACCTTACCAGTATGTAAGACAGAATTATAATATAAAGAAAGGTAATTTTGCATAAGTGTGGCAAATTTAAAATGTTTGGGGAACATTAAGATAAGTGTACATCACCGAGGAATGAGGAGTGAAATAATTTTTTTGGAATATTCATTTCCATTCAGTTCAGCTGTTACCTGGTCCATGCAGTGTGAAATGGTTTTAATGGAAGTGTGTTCTGACAATTGAAGTATTCTGGGATGTTGTGCAGTGTGAAATTTTAAATAGTTTTCCATGCTTTGTAGGCCTTTGTCTTCAGTTGCATGTGGCATTCATGTATCCACATGAATCTGTTCTTGCTCATCAAGAGATACTGGTTGGCATATATGTCACCCAAAGTAGAAGTGCTGTAACCACTAGATTCCAGTCTTCTGGGATGTGTTACCATACAGACTGGTATATAGATGGAAACATAGAGATCCTTGCTGCCTGCATTTCAGCTTAGCCCAAGAAGAGTACCAAGATTACCTACCAGTCATCTTGGACTGGCCTCAAGGTGGAGAGAGCAAGCTCCTGGAAATGATTGGCATCGTGGCACAAAATCCAGAAGATGTGAATCTGCAGCAATACTGCTGTGAGGACCTCAACGCTCGCAGATGTGTTGTGTTTTAGGAGGTGGGAGCTGACAGTAATGGCTGCTAATATTATTGTGGTTTTACAGAACTGTATGGATTTAGTGAAAGCTGAAACAGGTTCATGCAGCGAGACATGGCTAAAATCGTCTCATGATGAAAATCTAGTTATAGACGTAAAAGTAGAGGAGGACACAGATGAAGAAGAGGTATATCCATTGCCAATGGTATTTGAAGCTGTAAAGTCTGAAAATGAGGTGAGTTTTGTATGGTATTCATAATTATCAAATTTCTCAGATACATGTGATTGCTCATCAACTATGGTAAATGCATTTTGGGCCTTCCTGCTTTGTCGTATCAGGAGAAAAATTTGGTTCCACATTTGTTGTCTGGTAGCACCACTTTCATTCTGTCTTAAGCCACTTTTAACATTCATGAAATTAAGTGTTTTGTAAGTTGATTTCTGCCACGTGTTATGTGGCAGAAATCTTGTGGTGCCTCTTTTCACATCCTTTACAATAATTATAAGACACTGAATTCCTCATACATTTTCTAAGAGCATTTGGTACATTAGGGCTGAGTTGTCATTACTGTTACAGATCTGTAACAGGAAAACTGTTGCAAAATTGTCCATTGTCTGAATTAGCCTATGTTTGATATATGTGCCCTTTGGAAGTCGATACCTTATATGGATACAGTGGACTAGCTTAAGTTAGCATATGTTTGATATATGTGCCCTTTGGACGTTGATTCCTTATATGGATACAGTGGACTAATGTGGTAATCTCCTACTTGGGTCCTTTTCTCAACCAGCTTGGTTACAAAGGCGAAACAGTAACTTAAAGTAATAACTTTAAGGGTGAATTTGGTGACTTGTCAGTGTTGAGATTATTGATCAATTGTTCATCTGTAGCTAATAAACTATTACTCTTTGTGAATGCCAGTGATGATTTGCCACTGTATATTGTATTTTTATTGCTTTTTATAAATCAGTTGATTCAGTTCTTAACTGCTTGTTGGACACTGTCCATTCTGTGAAGTGTATTTGAAATACAGGACATTTCAGACATTATCTCTTTTCCCCAAAATATTCATTTGATCCGTTGACTTTCTGATAAAGTTTTATGATATTTCTTCAGAGATTAGTGTTAACAGTTGGGGTCAAACCCAGACAATTTCAGTAAACTGTGAAATGTACAATGAATGTGACCAGACATTTTGGACATGGTCCAGTGTTCAAGTTTATTATAAAGCACATTTTGGAGACTGGATCTGCCTCTTTCTGCAAGTGGGGTGGTGTTAAGCTGTCCTCTGTCACTGGATTTGGACAGGCCGGCTTTTGCAGTTTGCGAAGGCCACTCCTGCTGGTTTTTATTTAACATTAGGTCTCCACACTGTGGCAGCTAGCATTGGTAATACAGGCCTCTCTGTGGTGGTTTGTATTCCCTGAGACATAAGTCAGTCCACAGTTCATGTTTGTCTGCATGACCTCTTCAAGATGAATACATCTTCATATCCCTACTATAGAAATGTGGTCATAGTAATGACATTATACATTTTCAGAGATGACCATGACTAGTGGGCCTTAGAGTTGATTTTTTTTATGGCACTCTTTATTCTCTGCAAGTCACTGTCTACTTTGGCTGATTTTATTCCAGCACAGTTTGTATTGTGTTCTGAATTCCGGCATGCAGGTCAAGTTTCACAATCCCCATAACTCCCACTTTGTACTAAAGCTGTGCATGAGCTGTCTTTTTTTTAATGGGGTTTTGATGTAGACTCATGTTGCACTCCAGGTTATGTAGGTACCCACGGAAATGTGGCTGTTCTCGCTGCTATTGCAGATATCAGTCTCGCTGCTATTGCAGATATCAGTCTGCAAGGTCCCTTTATTTCTTTTAAGTCTTGTATTAAAGAGGGAACACTTATGTAAGTGTGTTATTAAAACATGTGGTCTGACAGTTACATAGGCTTGAATATTCTGAGCAGTTCATGCATTAGCAAACCCAATGTAACCACCAACGCCACCATCACATCATTGATTTTTTCCTTTTATTATGTTCAAAACCAGACTTTGGATTTTGTCTTCCTTCATTCTAAAACATACCTGTATCACCTTATCCTATTATTTATTTATTTACTTATTTATTTTTATTTGAATTCATGTTGGAATATTCCTTAATTTTTTGTTGCTATCATTTCTCTTGGTTTTTCACCTGTATTTCAAGACCTTATCTCAGCTGCTGTTGTACTTAGGAAGAATCTGACCATGTTTCTGTTCTATGCATTAATGTGGGCAAAATTCTTTTAATGTGATAATTGCTGTGTTATTTCCTTTGTATTTTACTTTCAGGCTCATTCTTCTCTTTGTTCAAGTTGACATTATTTTCTCATTTCTTTACCAGTGTACTCTGCAGGAATATAAATTCATACCTGTTGAGGAGTGTCCATACTACTGTGGTATATGTCACAAAACATTTGCTCTTGAATCCACACTGAAGAGTCATCAGTGCATACATAATACAGAGGAGCCACATACTTGTGCTATATGTAGTGAGTCATTCAGTAGTAAGAGTGATCTCAAGGTACATCAACGCATACACAGTGAGGCATGTCCATATCGTTGTCATGCATGTAATAAGTCATTCAATAAAAAGTGTAATCTGAAGAAGCATCAGGTGATACATAATGGTGAGCGACCATTTTGCTGTGATGTTTGCAATGAGTCCTTTAAGAGTAAGAGTCATCTGAAGAGGCATGAACATAACATACATAATGGGGGGCGTCCATTTTCCTGTGATGTATGTAATAAGTCATTCAAAAGGAAGAGTGTTCTGAAAACACATCAGTACATCCATAGTGGGGAGCGTCCATTTTCTTGTGATGTGTGTAATAAGTCATTCAATAATATGGGCACTCTGAGGACACATCAGCTGATACATACTGGGGAGCATCAATTTACCTGTGATGTATGTAATAAGTCATTCAATAGGCAGTGTGATCTGAAGACTCATCAACACGTACATAGTGGGGAGCATGCATATCACTGTGATATGTGTAATAAGTCATTCAGCAAAAAGAGTATTCTGAAGAAACATGAGCTAATACATAGTGGGGAGCGTCCATATGACTGTCATGTTTGCAGTAAGTCATTCACTAGTAAGAGTGATCTGAAGAGACATCAACGTGTACATACTGGGGAACGCCCGTATGTCTGTAATGTGTGCAGTAAATCATTCAGTGACAAGAGTAATTTGAAGGCACATGAACGGGCACATAGTGGGGAGCGGCCATTTAACTGTTATGTGTGTAGTAAATCGTTCAGTAATAAAAGTGTCTTGAAGACACATCTACACAGACATATGGGTGAGTTTCCATACACTTGAGATGTGTGTAATAGGTCATTTATTAATAGGTGCTTTCTTAATGAGCACCAGCTTCAACCTGTTTTATGTGTGATAAGACATTCAATCATAAGAGTGAACAAGATGTATGATGTATCAAGGTGTATACCATGGGGATGATCATAATTGTGTGCAGCTCTAACACAGTGCAGAACATCCCTAGCCCTGTGTTCTGTAAGATAATATTTTTATATTAGAACTTGTTGTCAACACGTGTGTGATGTGTGCATGATCTTCCAGAACTGGAACAGTATCACAGACCTGTGTACATACTGAACAAGTTGGATCAGTGTTAAAACTGCTGGTATTTGGGGAGTGTTTTGTTTGAATCGTGACTGGGATACCCACTATCCTGACTGAAGAATGTCATGGTTTTTACCAACTCCTTGCCTCAAATGGCTCCAGAGATTTGGCCAAGATTGTTTCCTTTTACGTCTGTTCAAACTAATTAATGTTCCCACTATCTTACACTGTGTAATATTAACTACTGACAGCATGTCTTAAAGGAACTGAAAATAAACATATGTGTTCATATTTTACGTGTATTACGTGGTAAAGTATATTGAACCAGCTTAGGACTCAAAAACGTCCAGCTTTGATGGGTACAGTGTGCCATTTCTCAGGGTAAATGGACTGGGCCATTAAGCTGACCACTTGCTTCCATTTGGTACTGATGATTAAGAATGAATTGAACTGTAGTACACTCCCTCCAGTGAGTTAATAGTGTGTCCAGGGACAGCATTACCTTTATCTGTACTGAAAGGGTAAGTAACTGCAACAGAGTAGGAGGCTGGAAGAACAAGTGGACATCTAAGTCAAGGATTCTCTTTCAAAGAAAGCCTTCTGGTTTACAGTAAGAGTGAGATGCTTCCATGACTTGCTTGTGTGAAACTGTCTTCCCTGTTACATGTTTGTGGGATGGAGCTGAATCTCTAGCTTCTCTGCTCGTCTGGTCCACAGACTGGGCCTACATTTCCCATTGGCCCATCTCCTCTTCCACATGCTTGGCTCTGACTGCCCCTTACTGTAAAATTTGAATAACCAGTATTGTGCCAAGCATGTCTACTATCCAGCAGATGGTTCTGCTTTGTAGTTTTAAAATCATTATTAACACAAAAATATAAGTTACCTAACCTTGGAATCTAGTGAGCTGAATATACAAATCCAGTATATTCTTTATGCTATGTGTGAACCATGCATCCAGTGGCACTTACAGACAGTTGTGGCCCATGGCCTCGAATTTGTAGGGTTCATGGATGGGTTTTCATATATATTTCTTGTCAGAAGCATAACAGCCAGGTGACTGAACCAGACCAAGAGGTGTGTAAGTTGTAGGATTCATGTAGTTGCTGCACAAAGTGGCATGGACTTAATGAGCACAATTGTGCCATGAGAAGCCCATGTTAATACTTTGGACATTTATACAGATCCAAGTGAAGGAAAAATGTGATGTTAAGACATATCCAAGATCTAATTATGTCCTTCACTTGTTTACCCAAATTTGCCATCAAAGTCTTGCTCCAAATATGATCAGTTTTGTATTGACACAGTAGGTTTTTCCAAGCATAGCAAGAAAATGACAAGTCTTAGTTCACTGCCAAAACAGTATGGATTCCAAAAAACCTCAATACAGTGTTGGTTAGACCAGGTTTTTCTGGCACCATTTGTCCTATATAAGAGTTAATCCAAGTGTGTATTTACTCTAGACATGGAGGACGAGAGAGAACATGCCATTAGTTTGCATAAGATGTTAATGGGATGTGAAATGGAATATACAAAACTGGCCTTCAGGGCAGAAACAAGAATCTGCATAATATTTTTAACAGGATGATACATATATGTGATCCCGACTGCGTTGAAAACTTAAGGAAATCTAAAAGTCTTTCAATTCATGACCCAACAGCAACCATTATATTCTGAGTTGCATGATTCAGAAGGCCAGTCTTTACGTCATTTTTGACGTACAGAAAGATAAGAGAGATATGCAAAATTTTAGAAGAATGGTTTTTTAACATCAGTGAAACTGGTGTTTCAACAGTCAGGCACACAAGAAGGCAAGGTGAGAAGCAAGTCAGTGCAATAACCTCTGTGCTGAGAGGGAAAGATGTAACTGTTTGGGAGAGAACATGAGAATATTTTAATGTTTTGGTTGTTTATATTGATGTTCCACTCTGAATTGTGTGGTGAAATTTGTATTTTTTTTTTTAACTTCCTCTGTATGGGACAACTTCAACAGCTGCAACATTTATATAAAACCACACTTTTTCCCAACTGTCGTATTATTTTGCAAGTATTAATGTTTCTGCTTAAGCATAGAAACACACGCATCTTTAAAAAAAGTAATAAGTATCCAGCATAGTTGGAAACATTGTTCAGTACCAAAAGAAATGAGGGAAACATCCGACAAGAATGGAAAAACTATTCATCCCCCTCTGTTGGCTGTCCAGTGTCATGATCTGGGCAAAACCAAAACAAATTTGGCAAGACCAACAGCATCTTTGAGATCAAGATGAACAGATCTTATTGGACCTAGACCTGAACTGTTCATGATGATGATGAAAATTTCTGTGTAGTGTATACAAGTTAAGTACAGTTACAATAAATGTTGTTTATGTCAAGGCATTTTTCTTCACTTCCAGAAGGTTCTCCACCTTTCCCTATTACATGTTAATGAATACAACAGTTGTCATTATAGATAGTCTCTGTTGCACTGTACTTGTATTCATGAAACACAAATCAATTCACCCATGTTACTACATCCAGCATATGAGGTGATGTGTGACCAAGTTTTTATATAACACAGTGTACCCCACATGCTACAGTAAGCCTGGTGGTATGTTATTTATGCTGCACCTGAATAAGTTGACTTGCGTGTGGGTTCATTTTTCAAATTGGTTTGCTGTATGAGCAGCCGAAGTATCGTCATTGTGGCGGTAAGAGTTCGTAGTTAAGGGAAAGACCACCAGGTGGCAGCAGCAGTAACCAGAAGTGCCTTTACTTCAGTCGATATTTTTATTTGTGTTTATGTTACGAGGCTGTCATTGCTTCAGACTGTGTAGCACCGATGACCGAATGCTTCCTGAATTGATGCAGTGGAAAGTATTTGCAAAGAATCAGCCGTGACCTAATCGAGGTAATATCCAAGCATTCGTTTGGAGGGTCTAAAGAAAACCGAAAAAAAAAATTGTATCCTGGGAGCCTCCTTTCTGCTAACCTGGTGCACTGCCATTACGCCGACCTACTCGATTATCAATTGGTATTATTATCTCGACGTTTGCCAGGAAATGTACATAGTATGCATAACTTATTAGTGAAATTGTGCTATTAGGTGTGCTTCAAGGGCCACGGATTACAGTAACGTATATTTGAGGAGCAGTGGAATGATTATGGAAACTACCCATAGATGGGAAACGTTTGCACTACTCGTAGTATTCTAAGTAATTTTATTTCGCGTATGTTCTGTGTTTCCTTGGCTCTTAACCTAGTCTCTGACTGCGCGAGTGGGTAGCAGTCATTTTTTAAAGCGGATGCTACCATGGACGCCCTCTCAAGAACATATTGTAGGGTGATTTTTAACTTAATGTACTTTCTCGAAAAGGGGGGGGGGGAGTGTAGGCTGATAATAGCACCAAGTGTTGGTCCCTCACTTCAATTTTCGAACCTATTCTCCGACAGAAAACTTGTATGAATATTATGCCATTGTATTCACCCCAACCCCGTAATTTTTATTTCCTGCTACCTAAAGTAACAGGGAGGAACGCTAACTTACTGCGTTCTGCGAGACATCTTACCACAGGAGAATCCATAGAAATAATTCTTATCCCGCTCGAGAAATCTTTGATTATAGCGCCGTTGCTAAAATATGGGGAAAACAAATTAATGTTCGGATTTTACTGTACGTGATATTACTGTGTATAAAAACATCGGCCACAAGATAAACCCGAAGTAATTACCTTAATAATTTTTGTCGCAGAAACGCAACCTCACATGTAATTAAATAACACTGATGAAACCACGGACTACTCTTAACGATAATCTGTAGACTGGCCTATAGTAGGGACGTAGGCTATCTGAATCCTGCCCGGAACTACTTGTGCATCTGCATGTCTATATATGTTGTCCAGCAAGAGGCCGTGATTTCTCGTAAGAGCAATTCCAGTTGTTAGACAGAAGCCAGAGCCTAGCGTTCCTTGGTAGTGAAGCTGGACTATATCTCTAGGCAGTCTGTTACTTAACGACTATGTATCAGTGCCTAGTGTCACGTAGAAAGGTACTTCTGTTGAATTGGAAAGACTCTGGAAATGAGCTCTCGTGGCCCATTTTAATGCACTACCTAAGTACTGTAATGTCTCCAGAAAGTGTGGATAGCCAGTCTCGGAACTGAGGATCGAACCCAGATCTTTCCAGGTGGGAAGCAAGGATACATAATTAGTGGCGACGTTCGATCGAAAATATTGATTTTACTGTCAATCTTGGTTGATTGAAACGTATTACGTGCATTTATTTTCTATTACAGAGGTATTGATTTGACTTTGAAATTGATTCAAATTGTCTGCGGGTAGGCGGCATCAGATACTGCGCCAGAATATGTGCTTATGTAACACATGCACTAATTAAGCGTATCACACGGATAGGTCAGGCTCTGGAGTGTGGTGTTGAAGCGAATTCAAGACACGCCATCAAGATACTGTCATGCTATCCATTTGAAATACTGGTGCTGAGCAGACGCCACCACACCACTACAGGAGAAGTTGCAGAGAACTAAGTGAGTATGCAGATGTTTTGGCTTTCTTGTCTGGCTTTTGTCCACGATGTCAGTGCTCCAGAAGTATACATTTTTATCTAGTAGCCATTTATCATAACGCATTCGCTCAGCCTACCAGTATTCTTCACGTACATATTTTTACTGAATACACGGGGTGGTACGTTTTAGTGATATAGCAGTTGGGCATAATATTAAGCTACAACGTAAATCTAACTGTCGCTTATCAAAACGCACTTAACAACAACGTAAAAGTACGTTCCCGTCCAGTGCCCCCCCCCCCCAGATATCCGAGAGAGAATTGCTATGTTTGAAATATCCCAGACTTCACGCTCTTATCCTTACGAGAGCAATTTTAACATGAAGATGAGTGTGGAGCAGTTGTGAGATATACTGACAGGAAAAAGCTGAAGAACTCTGACAAACCTGTTTCAGTGCTGCTATGTCCGCCACAAATCTAACGTGGACTGGCCCAGAATCGGGCTCGTCAACTAACGGCCAGAGCCATGGTACGGTCCAAAATTTGCATGTTCTGTAAATAATAGCGCAGCCCGCTTGCGGGCGTGACAAAAAGCAGAGACATCCTATTATTATTATTATTATTATACGATATGGATGTCTCTTGTCACAGGCCTTTTCTTCCCGGTACTTCTCTTGAACCAGCGGTGATCGCCACCGCTCAGGCTTCAAGTTATTATTATTATTATTATTAGTAGTAGTAGTAGTAGTAGAAAGAAACTGAACATTTCTAATATAGGGACATTATTGCATTGACAAATGTCGCTCGACTTATCTCGTCGCTTCGCTTAACTTATAAAGCGTTCGTATGCAATGAACAATGTGCTTGTTTCATGTCACGCATATCTGCGAGCCGGGGGGGGGGGGGAAAAAAAATTCCCAGCCCTTTAAACCGGGAAAGAAAAAAACCCAATATTAGCTGCAAAGCACAACTACAACGCGTAGAATCCTACTCACCGCACTTATGTACTTAAAATAATAGTCTAGGATTCCCCAAGCTTGACAGAATTGTGTCACTGTTTCACTTAAAAAGGCAGATGAGGAGTGCCTGGTCTACTTGACGTCTATTTAGACTAGTAGCTGCTTAGCCATTAGTTCACCTGCACCGGCAGTACAGGAGCACTGTGACAGTAACTGAGCCCGAATTTCCAATCCTGTTGGAGAAAGAAAGTACTTAGGCCCATACAGGGTCTATCTAAAATGTCTGGACGAACTTTAAGAGCGAGTTCTTCGCATAAAAACAAAGAAAAAGTATATATGAACATAAGTCCGAAATGAGTGCTTTTGAGTTCAGTTAAAAATTGCAAAAGTAAATACCTTAACTGTGTAATATTTTACTTACTAGTGACATAATACAGGGTTATTCGAAATTATTGTCGGGGTTTTAACAAATTGTAATACACAATACACTTGAAATAGGAGTATATGTATTTTTTTAAAATTTAATATAACATATAGATCACCTGTAAGGTATGTAACAAAAACTTGGAGTGTTGTTCTATTAAATAAAAAAATACATATACTCATATCTCATGTGTATTGTGTATGACAATTTGTTAAAACTCCGACAGTCACTTCGAATAACCCTGTACAATTACAATGCCTGTTCCAAATTTCAATAACTTTTGAGGTCTTGTGGCTTATGTATCGTAGCAGATTTTTGACAAATGAGTAAGTACTAAAAAATGCGTGTTCTGTTTATATCGAAATATTATTATTTTTACGCTCATACTCATGTTATTTTGACGTGCTAATAATTACGATCAGAGAGCAATGTAACCTATAACACTAAAACTTCAGTAGGCAAGTTAAGTTGTAATGCCTGATGATGGTAATTTTGACCGAAATGCGAAACATTTGAACTTACTGGGAAACTTAAAAATTCTCAGGTTGTTGAAAAGTGTCGCGTATCAGCTGATAACTACGTAGTAACATTTTCGTAATATTTGATGGAGAATATCCCTACGGTCATGTAGCCAATTATGTGCTGAAGAGATATCCCAACCTATGTGTGAGCACGTCAACAGTCAAGCAGAAAAGAGGAAAGCGTGGAGGCTGTTAATGCTTTGAAGGCAACTTGATATACGGAAGCCATGTAATATATAACAATGGAGCTAGCATGTTTGTTCGGCACACTACAAGCAAGTATTGATTTAATAAACCGCAATATTTTACTAAATGCAGAATAAGCGCCACCTGTATTGTGTAACACACCTCGTGTTTGTATGTAGAGAAGTCATACATAATAGCCGTGAAAATTTTCTACCACAAAGCCCACATTCTAGTCTACACGTTGGTATTATGAAATTGCTATGACGTGGAGAGGACATAATGAGTGTCGTAGTGCTGAGACAGCGGTTTACGCCTAAGTATGGGCAGGGTTGGTTTAGTCAGTAAATTGACTGCGCGACAGGGGTTCGTTTTGCAACAGGACCAAAGAGTACTTTCTCCCCCATCACGTCCACACCGACTCTGAGATCCATACAACCTCTCTTTCTAATAGAGGTAAAGAGGCCGGGACATGAGGTTGACAGTGCACCTGTATGTATTGCCGATGCTATGAATGTATACTTCATAGCGTGGTGCTTATTTAAGCACAAAGAAAATCATCAATGCAGGTTTTCCAAAGACTGTGCTTTCACTTTTATTAATCACGCAGCGAAAATTCAACAGAGCTTCAGTTTCTTCTCCTATATTCTCCACCAGTTTTAATTCCATCGGGACAAAACTTTGAAATAGGAACTTTTTTCCCTTTCCAAGTTCTCACTTATCATTCCCGATCATCTGTGTACCACATAACGCGGGGGTTTAATGGTCAGCAAGCCTGCTTCGTAATGCAGAGATTCCGGGTCCGAAACTCGGGACTGAGTTGGGACATTTAAAATGATGTTTTCGTGATATCCCTCAGTTTCTCCTGAAAAATTCCGGGATATTACCTCAGATTAGCTCACCACCGCTTTCTTCCACATTCCTGCCTATTCATTATCTCAGTTTCATCTGACTATTCGAGTCTATAAAACCTCAGCTATTGGAAGTACTGTTAGGAAACCACTAGCAAAATTAATTCGACGATGTGTAACCCTTGAAGTTGAATTTATGTTGTTAAATAATTAACAGACCGATACATATGGCATTATAATACAGAAGTGCGCAGGAACACAACGTACAGAAGACTGTGTGATGAAGGCAGACCGTAAAAACACTATTATGTTGTTGTTCTTGTTGTTGTTGTTGTTGTAGAAGCGGAGGAAGGGGGAAAGATCTGATCCTTGAAGGGACGAGGGGTGTTGAGCAACAATAGTCGCGACGGTAGCTGGTACGGCTTTCGCAAAACATCGATGGAGCGCCGCGGTGCCTGGTGTTCGTCGTGGGCTGCGTCCCAATCTGCTTTAATCGGCGGGAGTTTCTCAGTCTTCCACCTAGCGCTGCATTGAAATACAGTTTCATATTTGCTGATTACCGAGTCATACACAGTGTACTCTTGATTATCCGAGGTAATTGTGCAGAGGGGGGTTGAGACAAGGATAATCCAACACGTACACTTTATTGAGCCACGAACAAAAAATGAAATTGATCACGACTCCGTCGTTTAAGGCGCGTTCTCATACCTTCAGTGGGGGTAATAAAATTGTTCCGTCTGTCCATCCGCCAGTCTTACCGGGTCCGTCCATATATAATTTTGTACCGTGAACGGATTTTATTTTTATGAATCTTGAGATGAGCGGACTTTAATAAAATGTGTCGACTCATTCCTGTTTTGGTTCGTCTGAACAAAAATAACCGACGTACATTAGTTTATATGCATATATGTAGCGTAATTCGTTAAATATTTGTGGGGGTGAATAAATGATTTAGCAGAAGTTTTAGAGAGAGCATGCAATACATTTTTTAAACTCCGAACATTTTTTCATTACTCACTATCGATTTTCTACATGAATAACATTTTAAATCTCAATGCATATTTTATGTGCCATAAAATATGCAGAGAGTAACACTGAAAAGAACGATGGAACATTGGTTAAAAGTATAATAAGATTTACAACAAGATGATGATAAAGATACTGATGCTGGAGATGGGTGTAGTGAATTACGATTCACTGTGAGATGGGTCGAGGAATGTTCGCCAGCCAAAACATGTTGAAGTGTAGATGCACCACGTAGAGAAAGTGAGCAAATCATGCTCCAAATGGATTTATTCCTTTATTAATTCTATTGACAACTCCTATGTCTGTAGCGAGTAGTAAGCAATCCCTCCAACACTAAAATGATTAATATATATTTATGGTTAACCGTGACACAAGAAAGACTTGTTGGGCTTCCCATTTTGTCAAGGGAAACTAACGTTGTTGAGAAACTTGATGTGAAACAGCTTATTTGCACAATTTTGCAGACCAAAGGCAGGCAAGTTAAGTTTTAATGGAGTTTTAATTTCCAGTATGTACTACAGCCTAATATTAATAATAAGATTAGCTTTTTGGGTGATAGTAATTGCAATTCACTATTGTCATTTAAATAATTACAGTTATTTATCAAGCCTTGTGATTAAAATAAGTTTTAATGTTAGAAATGTCGTTGAATTATATATATGTATACACACACACACACACACACACACACACACACGTCTATAATGCAGTACTGGGCTTCCTACACTAGCTTACTTACCTTGCGAGATTTGAGTTTAACACAGCTGTGTTGATGAAGATTCAAGTCTTCTAAGTATGACACCATATCGATTGGTAAGTATATACCAACATCACGGAGGTGCTTGCTGCCTCCATCTTCAGGGCCCAAGTAACCATTGGACTACATGGGCCCTAAATATGGAAACAGTAAATCCACTACAATGTTAGTAAATTTACCAATCGATACGGTCTTATATACCCCCTCAAAACTCGAACGGTTATCAGTATTTAATGAAAGGGGTGCAAATCTAAGGGCTTGCGTCCGGTCCCGGATGCTGATCCTGTTCCCTGCGGTTCTTGTCCTTCCCTACTGACACCACAACATGGAGTAATAAACTGCAATTTTCTACGGTCATCTGATCAAATCGCAGTATTAACATAGTTTCAAAATTAATATACCAGCCCCTTGTTTCATGAAACCCTCAAAATAAGGGGGAAAGAGAGGGAGAGAGAGAGAGACAGACAGACAGAAAGCCTTTCACGGTGGCCGCGCGGTTTAAAGCGCATTCACCTTCGACCTCTCGAACACTGTCCTCATGGCTTCGAATCCCGGGACGAGTGTTTGTCCCTCTTTTATCCATTTGTATTGGCTTGCGTTGGTCGAGATCAATGGGAATGATATCAATTGTCTTTAATATTTGTACTTTTACAAGTTATGTCTGGATTGAAACAGGCCAGAGGGCCTAATCAACAAAGGCTAAATAATAATATTAAAAATAATAATAATTAAAAAAGAAAGAGGAGAGAAAAGAA
>Ga0123354_10008881_pt1 | contig 15329 bp, 10 predicted proteins | sample TergutLab28metaG_2_FD_97872 | JGI IMG/M metagenome (GOLD analysis project Ga0123354, IMG submission 97872) | Labiotermes labralis P4 segment gut microbial communities from Petit-Saut dam, French Guiana - Lab288 P4 | ecosystem: Host-associated > Arthropoda: Insects > Digestive system > Gut ...
ACACACACACACACACACATACAAAGGATGGCCAAATTAATTTGCACATAAATACACTGCCTACTAGATCAACATTCATGACATTATTAAAACACTGAAATACAATCAATCCTATGCAACACACACATGACTGGATAAATTTTCACAAAACATCTGAGTGAGTGAGCTGATGATTGAGCAAGCGAGCCAGCTGCAAGTCAGCCAAAACATCTAACTAACAACTTGAATCAAGATGATATGTCATGTTGGTCAGAACCCAAATACCTTCCTCTACCTCCTCCTCCTCCTCTATAGTCGTACACTTGTGCGCTTCATCAACATCCATGCTACTAGAATTATTCAGAGCTAATCTCTGCATCTTGTGGACCATTGCAATGGCGTGCATCAATTGCTGTGGAGAAACAAACAACAGTTTGGTGTTCACTCCAGGAAGGCTGCTGCGGTATTCACTATTTCTTGCAGTCTTCTATATTCACATGTAGCACTTGATATACTTCTGATATAAATCTGAGAGTTCTTGCTGACAGCAAATTGAGACATTGAAAAATACAGTTTTGTGGATCATCTGCTCTACACATATAATTTTTCTAAAGGATTTAATTTGATCAAGTGTACAATCCTAAGTAATAAATACAATATGTCAGTCGATAACACAACACTTTATTTATATACAAAAATAGTATATTTTGTCAGGGCGACATGTTTCGACCTTATACGGTCATCCTCAGGCACTTCAAGAAGACAGATCCAAGAGTTGTTTATGTTTCATTGCATTGTGGGATCCCAAATGCTTCCAAGTTTTTGTCAGAGAAGTGTAAAATACATAAGCTTGTATATGTTGAACTTGTGTGACGGCTTTGACGTAAAATTGGAACCTTATACTACCGTTTCAGATAAGATTCCAATTTTATGTCAAAGCCATCACACAAGTTCAACATACACAAGCTTATGTATTTTACACTTATCTAACAAAAACTTGGAAGCATTTGGGATTCCACAATGCAATGAAACGTAAACAAATCTTGGATCTGTCTTCTTGGAGGGCCTGAGGATGACCTTATAAGGTCGAAACATGTCGCCCTGCCAAAATATACTATTTTTGTATATATATAAAGTGTTGTGTTATCGACTGATGTGTTGTATTTATATGTTATAACACTTTGGGATGGAAAACATAAAAAAATCCTAAGTGAACTGTCAACCCTGTAATAAACAGACAATGATCTGCAGTAGCTCAAAAAATGTGAAGATTTACCCCTCCCTCTCTACCCATTTAAAATCTCAATAAAACCATTCATCATGTATAAATTCTCTACAAAACATGCAGACTAACAGACAACTGAAAGTTTTTGAACAGCTGCAGAAATAAGTCTACCTGAAACCAAACTGGTAAAACAAAGATGTAAGAGATTGATAAGTTCAAGGATGTGTTATTTAAGCAATGTCCTCCTTTAAAGTTACATCTCACTGTTTGTGTTAATAAAAAGAGACAAATTATATGAACCAGTGACAACACTCAACAAAGTAAAGTTTATATGTTTTGCAAATAAAAGTTACTGTCTACAGTAATATTCAAACATAAAAACTTGAAATCAGAATGAAAATAAGCAGCAAATGATGGAAAAAATAATAGAAATATATGCTTCCCTTGTACATCTAGCCTCAACAACGTGGCACAAATTACTTTTCAAATGTATGCTTAAATAATATAACTGTACAGTTTAAATCAATATTTCTGTGAATGTAATATGTGAGCACATGCAGTTGTGCGTGCAAACCTGCATCCCCCCCCCCCACACACACACACACAAATTTATGCCTGTACCACGACTCAAAATAACACATTTGGCTCCAAACAATACTAGGCTCCTGACTTCTTCATTCAGCTATGTGTGAATGTGGATGTTAAAGCTGTGTAATTATCATCACTGCTTTGCACACAACCTAGTCACATATCAGAAAATTAATCAACTCTAATCCAGGTTCACCTTCAAATTAAGAGTGCATACTTGTACTTATACATGCCCTGAATACATACAGGATGGAGGGGCTGGAGATATATTTCCACTCTTTCTGAATGTTGGCACTAGACAGAGGTGAATGTTTAGCCTCATGCACCTGCTACCTTGCCCCAAGGAAAGAGGAAAGAGTACGAAATTATGAATTATTGGAATTATGATGGCAGCTGCACAGTAATACTACCTCAGTGTGAAACTTGATGCTCAACATTTGTTGAACAGAGTATACCCACTTTCATTGCGTAATGTGTAAAAGCTTGAGAAACAAAAATGACATCTAGTATTGTCAGTCAAAAGAATGTAAAAATAAACATGTACTATAGAGATCCTGGTCAAATGTACCTGAAAATGGGAGTAAAGCACCAAGCTGAAAACTAAAAATGTCACTATAAAAGCAAATGAAATAAATGACTTGGAATTGTGCACTGATATTAATATTAATAATAATAATAATAATAATAATAATGTTAAATAAAGAGGTAAGTTATCCTGGCAAAGACTAATATTCTGGTATGGGTGTAACAGAGAATAGCATAATACACAGAAGTTGATGATTAATTCCCTGTGTCAACACATTAGACACCGAAGTTCTACAGTGTTCAAAACACATCTAATTCTCCTATAATTACAATTTATTATTATTCCATCTCCGACTTTCCCGCAATCATATTTCTATTTGTTTCTACTTTTTATCTATATTGCCTCCCTCTTCATGTGATTATTTGTGTTTGCCAGCTTCTCTGTTCTGTGTCCATCAGTCCACATCTTTCATATATATTATTGTTCCTGAAAAACTCTTTTTATGTGCCTATTTCATCATCCATTTTGTCTCATCTGCCTTACTGCATGACTCTCTCAGAATTGATTTAGTTATATCTTTCTCTGTGTGTGTATGTTTATCATTCTACCAGCGTCATGTAAATCTGCCATTGCATTTGTGGCTGATTGCATGCCAATTTCTTTCTTTTCCATTCACCCTTCTTTGATGAACAGTTATTTGCATCAGGTAGGTACACTCCAGCCACTGTCCTACATGTTTCTGATAGCACTGTGTTTCAATGCCTATAGATATGACTGATTGAACCATATTAAAATGATAAAAATAACTTCTGGCAGTATTTTCACAGTGTAAATTTACTCCCTTGTGAAAAAGAGTGGAGGAAAAAACTTGCCTTACTTATAAAATTCAAAATGACCACTATAAAAATATTTGTAAAAAAAGTATAAAATAAGGAAGCAACTAATATATGCCTGTTGGGGTACGTATTAATCTGTCCAAATTCAGTTAAATGCAATATATTAGAAAAACAACTCAACTTAACTCTTTACCACGACTCATGCAGCAAACTTCATATACAGTGCCTAATGTTTTATAATATAGTGTATAAATGTCATTTCAGTTAACTAGTTTGACCACAATAGGATGAAGTAAATTTAAATAATGCTTTTTTCACTTTCATTGTTGTCATGTGATCCCCACAAGTTTCACCATTACCATTAACCCTTAGCTGCCGAACGACATACATATATGTCGAGCAGTGAGCCCTATAAATAGCCGAACGGCCACTAAAGTGGCTGGGGGGTGGGGATTTAATTCCGGCATCAAAGGGTTAATTATTACATTAGCAACACTCTCAACATTCTATGCAAAAGGCATTTATCTACAAGCTGGGCAATGTACAGAAATACACATGAGATCATGACAGAATTTAAAAGTGAAAAAATGTGTAAACTTGCAACTTGTTACAAACTGCACAATTACTATCAATACACCCAAGTGAAGAAACAACTGCAAATGTATAAGGTAATGTTTAGAAAGAACTCTTGCATGTAGGCATTTAAAGAAAGCAGATGTGGAAGCCATGTCAGGTATTAGTGAAATAAATTGAATGTTTCATTACAAGAGCTCACTATAGAAATCACAGGTATTACATATCTAAGCCCTATATGAAAATACGAGACAAATGTTGGCTCACTAACAGCTGTCACTAACACGCTAAAAACCCTGTGAGGTTAAGTTACTGTAACATTATGGACATTTCCATATTTATAAAATAAAATAACAACACAACACTAAACAAACGAAAATAACTAAATAAATATGCAGCCACTTAGGAAACTCAAGTCACAACAGGTCAATAAAAATATTTTCTACTGCCATTTTACACCCAGTTTATCACAAGACTGAGAGTTTTTAAATATGACGTCAGCAGCTAGTTACTGCTTCCACCCTGACAAGTGACCTTAAATCCTACACTGGGTCAGAAAGTAAACTTGTCTCAGAAGAATGGACATATCTAAATGTATGACAAGATTGAACTGTGGTGTAAAATAAAGTGAAATGTAGCAATGAGCAGAGTACATACCTGCAATACATTTTAAAAGTGTTAAGTAATGTAGGAAACTTCAAAGAAAGTTTCACAAAAAAATTTGCTGGTAGTGCTCTTCACAGGAACAGGCAAAAGAACAGTTCAGGTGCACCACGATCAACATCAGACAGAAAACCCTTTTGCAAATTGTACAAACTGAATAAAATTGTTGATATTGATGTTTGATTAAAAGCAAGCCCACAGAAGTCATTTCATCTGAGGTGTCTTCAATATGGAATATCATAGAGTCCATGCCGCCCACCCACACCCCACCAGAAAAAAAAATTATGTTACAACACTACACAGTGGCACTTGTACTAAAATCTTCTTCCTCCCACCTGTGAAGCAATAATTCAATACTGCATGTGGTTTCAGAAACATGTGCCAAGTGGTCTTCCTAACTAACTATGCTATTTATGATGTGGTTTACATGATTTAATAGTCGCAGTGCTGTGTGCAGTTCGTGCTTGGAAAATAATAATTCTAACACCCTCTTTCAAAAAGAGACTGCGAAGAAAAAATGTATGGGTCTTACTAGCAGGATAGTGTTATGGCCCAGACAGCTACTGAGTCTATGAATGTGTAAGGAGAAACTATTGGTAAACAAGTGATGAGGCAAGGATTGTGGTCTGCCCTCTCATGTGATTTCAATTCTAGAGATTTTGATTTATTGGGCACACAAATAGATAAAGCATGCATGAATAATACTCATTCATTACAATGAATTAAACAAAATATTCAGCATGAAATTTCCATTATTCCATGACACTGCAGCATGTTTGTGTCATACAAGACACTGTTCAGACCTGTATCTGCCTTCAGTGGATCTATCTAAGGTACAAAAGGGAGTGTCACTCAGGAATCAAAGTCTTCAATTGCTTGCCTCCAAGGATAAAAAGTTTATCTAGTGATATAAGGAAATTTAAATCAGCCTCAAAAAGGTTTCTTTTTTTTTTTTGGAATGTTCATTTTATACTATTCAAGAATACTTTGACTGGAACTTACTGAGCAATCCTAGTACAGGGAATTTACCAGTAATTAATGATTGCTGATATTGTAGTTTTAATCATTAAATTATTCATTTATTGTATTTCTTTTACTGTTTGTTAAATCTGTATGTGTATATATTTATTTGACAACACTTATATTCTTCCTTTAATTAAATTTTATTGATAGCTCTTCCATCTAAGTGTTAACTATATGTTGTTTATATTGACTATTTCCACATCCACATGAAATTGTATTTCAATTGGATTTATGGAAAATAAAGCTAACTAATGAACTAACTAACTAAATAAATAAATAACACTGTAAGCAAGCATTAAGGCCTGCAGTAAGGTGATAGGTCAGCATTTTGAATTTACTTTTAACTAAGGTAGGACATAATGCTGGGGGGAAAACAGGAAGTGACAGTCAGTTTCTACTCCACCACCATGCAGAGCGCTTGCTTTTAACTTTATGAAGGATCCAGTAAACTACACACCTGATGTGTACTACTGAAACTATCAACATTTTTACTATCACTGCTGAAATGATATGCAATGACCTTGACAACAGTAAGTGCCTTGTTGTTATCTCTGAAATCAGTCACTTTATGCTAAATACATTCCCACAGATGGCAGCCAAAATCAAATATACTTAGGTAGTCTGTTTTTAAGATGCCCTGAAGCATGAAACATTTACAACTATGAAGACACACTAACTTCCAACATAAGAACTGAAGTTTTTCATAAGTCACCAAGTTCTGACCTCTGAATGTTAGCAGAAAGGTGTAAAAACAGAAGGTACTCTTACCTCCACATCATAACCTAGAAAACAGCATTATTAACAAAGAAGAATCAACCGTAAGAAGATCAGAAAGTAAACCGATTTACAAGTGACAAATTCACAGGGACATGTACTATACTAGTCTAATCTAGGGTTCAAATCCTGGACTGATTTTCTGAGATGTGATGCAAACTACATGATTGAAATCATCCTGGTTTGTATACAAATAAATAGCTTTAAATTGTTTAGGAATTTTGTTTTATATAACACTCAGACTTTGCCTGGTTGTGTGATGTAGCAATCTGATCCTTTGTGTCATGGATTACTGTCCATTTCCAGATTTTGGTAGAAACATGACGGTAGGATTAGGGCTTACCGAACAGTACTCATATGCCAAAAGATATCATAGTGGACAGAAAGTTGTTTGTTACTTCCCACCAACAGAACCCAAAAAGCAACCCTTTATTTTCTACCTCATCTAGACAATTCACATTTCTGGCCAATGCAGTAGATTGCATGAGAGCTCTGCAGCACATCTCATTTAGCACTTCTGGAGCAAGACAGCAACTCTATTTCAGCTTCTGGAGGAGCAAACATCCACACATAGTATGAGCAGTGACTGAGTTTGCTGTGTGAAAATCTGACTGGGTGATTGGCGAATTAGGCATTAATTTAACAACTATGCTCAGACACAAGCTAACTAGCACCAAATAAATTAAAAAAAAAAAAGCAAAATGAATTAAAGAAGCAATGATTCTATACTAATTGTGTTGTCTTTGCCAGATGTACAGATATACAGACAATCAGTGCCTGAACTGATTATGGTCTGTTTTATTTCCTGTAACCAAAGAGTCCAACCACGCTGAGAAAAGCAAAATATCCCAATATTTGCCATCACTTGCGTACATGCTCCCATTTCATTAACTGCAGGACATACTCATATATAAAGAGTGTAAGTGGTTGGATATAATACTACCTTCCACCGTGATTTGGCAAAGTTCTTCTTGAGCTGTTCGGACACGGTTCCATGAATGTTCTTATTACTGGCAGCATTACCAGATATCCTAAAAAAGAATGAAAGAAGTAAGTAGTGTGTTTCAGAAACTAACACAGTTTTTTACCGTAACAGGTTGTAAATATGTTCCTTTATATTTTGAATTAAAAAACAGATACTGAGAGACAGTAAGCCTTCAACCAATGTAGAGTTGGGGGGGATGATCAATGCATGTTGAGCGAAACCACACTGCACGAACTTCTTATGGCAAAAATATGGCTATATGAAAGTGGACACTTACAGAGCCCACCATTGCTTAAAATACATACATTTTTGGATATTAGATATTTTCACATTGTTTGCGTAGCTGAGAATATCAGCTTTGATGGTGGTTCAGTGAGTAACTGTCCATGTTTATCCGCACATATTTAAATTTTTCTGCAGTCAAGAAACTGTTTTTCACACACATTTAATTATTTTCAACCACACATAGTCAAAATTGTGTTGGGCATGGAGCTACTATATCCACACTCTAATTCCATAGCCAGGGTGTATATAGAATGTGAAACTTGTCCCTGCTTACCAGGGATGTGCTAAAGCCTGACGACAGGTATATCTCTTCTCTACATCTACACACATGAGCTGGCGGATGAAGTCTTTGGCAGAGTCACTGATGTCATCCCAGTAAGGAGAATCAAATTCAAACTCACCTGAAAGGATAACAAATTAATCATATCTGCAGACCTGCACATGTTTTTACAGCATACTCAAATCCAGCATGAGATAGAGATAAATCAGTAATTACACAACAAACACCAAAGAATTGTCTAAAGAATATTTAGGAATGGAAATTTAAAAAATGCTACTATAATTACCACTTTTATATACCAAACTTTTAAACACATAAATAAAAGTGCAATGCAACAAACAGGGTTATACTACAAACAAAGTAGATCAATACACACAGGGTAATATAAAGGTTATCTTAGAACAGTGCTTAAACAGCACTTACACTTGTTTACCATGGTCTTAATAACACAGCCTACATGAATCAAATAAGACAACAATTATAACTGGTACACTTCTACTGAGATAGATGTAAACTACATGCACAGTTCAGTTGCATAATGAAATATTCCATTCTAATTCTGCTACATTTTTTTCAGGTTTTTACACTGTATTTTTCTGTCTACCCTGTAACGTTATTCTGTTCACAAAAATAAGATTAAGCTTTTAAAAACTGTTGAATTGAAGAAAGTGCCTTCCTCTCATTTCTTCCTATTTATATAAACCCAATTTTTTTCATATAATTTAACTTCCTTGTACCCTTAATTCTCATAGCTTTTGTAGCTCTCAGTCTGTACAGTTGACATGCTTTGAAATAAGTGCCACTCATTACATAAAAGATTCTATGTTACATAAAACTGATATGCTATTCTGATACTCCACTATTTTTACATACAAGTACAGGAGAATTGAAGAATCAAAATGAGGTCAGTTACATTAAATAAATTCAGTGGTGAGATAAGAATAATCACAGGATGAAGGAAGCTATTTAAAAGCATTTAAAAATCCATATCCACTCTGATGGATCTCTGGAATACTAAATAAATAAATAAAATACATTACACTTTTTTAAAATCAGACAACATGGGCATGAAATGAAGGTAATGTCTGTTCACGGTATTAGAGTTCTGGTTTCATATTCACAAACATGTACACACATATGATGCAATTTACATAAAAGTAAAATGGAACCAGAAGAAGTCACTTAAATTGGGTCCTCTTTAAGTCAGGAATTTCTGCTCATAAGATAAAATATTACAGATGACATTGTGACAATTACTGTCCCTGTATCAGTGATCACTGACATTCCTGACTGACATGCATAACTGATATAAATACCTGTCTGTTCAAACTACAGCAAAGAACATGAATGAATAGGCACACAGTGCACCATTTATACGTTTTTATCACAATGCTTGTACTTCCTTAGTTGTTATTCACCTGTTATAATGGCTGTTCACATCTTGCAGTCATGCCTTATTGCCTGCTCAGAAATTGTGTCCAAAGGCTTGTATTGAGAACAGAACAGTGCAAGCAAATTGCAGACATATGTGAGACTGAAACAGTTGTCTGTTGGAAAATTTATGGTCCAGGCATCTGATCCCCAGAAGTGTGGGGAGTTTTTACATACAGTTCCTTAAATATTTGGACCAGATAAGCAGGGAAACAAACTGGAAATGCGCATAACAAGAATTCCCTCTACTCACAGACACTTCCTGCATTACAAGACTCAGTATAACACATGTCAAGGGAACAATGTTTTTGAATATCCTTCTGCCATTTCTGCACATAGAATACACTGTACAAGTTATGAACATTATTATAAGTTGCCATGAGGAACTCTTTGTTATGACAGCACCTGTCAGTAACAAGTAACTATAACAAACTTCGGGAAATTTCACATCCTCTGAACTGCATTAAGTGACAGTCCTTCACATAGCATGACTTATGTTGCCATAACTCAAGTCCCAATTTAGAGTTCCAGAATTTTTCAATAAAAACTCGACATAAAACTAGAACATCAGGAAAAAGATGTATTTAGATCTTGGAGTACTACATTCAAAGCATAAAAGATGTATTTAAGAACTAATACAGTACCTTTTAATATTTGGGCAAACAAATTAGCATCATTTTCATCATAAAATGGTGGATATCCACATAGAAGAATGTAAGATATAACACCTATGCTCCAAACATCTACTGCTTTGCCATATGGTTTCTGGGCAAGTACTTCAGGAGCTGCAACAAACCAAAGCACAGCTTCAATAGAACAACACTAAATGCATGTATCATAGAATGAAACTGTCAATCTTGTTTTTTTTTTAATACTAGGTCCCTGCAGATTAAGTATCATGAATGGGTTAATAAATAAACAGAACAAAGATGTGTACAAATTATCCTTGTCACTGAATTACAGGAAACTGAAAACAAAGGAATCCTGATACAAATTAACCTCATGATTCCTATTACACACAACTATACAAAATGCTCCTGCTTTGACTTGAAGAGTGGGAAGATACACATTGTGCATGCTCAGATGTTGTATTCTGAACCAAAACACTTTAACCGCACATTAGAGGAGCTTTGTTTCTGCTTGCAGCCACACTCTCTAGCTTATTGGATCACAATTACATTGCTACACGCTAAATTTCAAAATCTGAAATTGCATCCAAATACCACACTTAATAACACACAGTTACAACTGAGTGATACATATGTTTTTAACAATATGTTTCTAGCTGCTGTTGGAATACTGGCCCCACATACAATTCCAGGTAAAGTTACTGGCGTTACTACAAACATACTCAAAAACTCAGGTGCATTAAGAATATAACCCCTATACTGGAATGGAAAAACCTGAGAACACTGAAAATAAAGTGAAAAAATAGTAAAGTTACTGATTCAAGAAGACAGCAGTATGGCTGTGGTTATGATAAGTCATGCCATTTGCAGAAATGTTCATAGCAGAAGCATCAGTTAGACAATAAAACTACTCTTCACGAAGAACAACTAATCATGTTTAAAGACAAAACATATTCAGTATTCAAGTTGTCAAAGTGATGTTCCTGTGTTTGGAGATGTTACACTGTGTGACTGATGTTTTGAAGGAACACAGTGCCTTCAAAAGTAAGAATTATTTATTCGTAACAGGTGTAACATCTCAGAAGGCTTTAAATTTCGTCAGTATGTACCACTGCTCTGTAAACCTACTGAAATGGCTTCAGGAGATCTTGAGCAAAATATCAATTTACATGAAAATGTGATGATCACTAATACTGTTGCATGAAGTTTATTAAAGTGTTCGAAGGGTTAAGCAAGCACAAGGAACAGGAACTGCATTATTGTAATGTTATTCATTATAAGAAGGGGACCGCAGTAACACAGTGATTAAGGTGCTGTGCTACAAATCAGAAGGTCGCTGTTTCGATCCCAACTGGTGTCAGTGGCGTACCGAGGGGTTTTAAACCCCCTGAAATTCCGAAGGCCCTCCAAAATCATGCCAAACTCAACCCGATTGTGAAAACTATTAAAAATTGCTGAATTTAGGACACAAACACGCCAAGATGTTCGGAAAAAAGGCAGTAAAATTCTTAAACTACCTAGGTTCGCAACTGATTTACATTAGCAATGACAAATAAATTGGTTGTCATCATAAATAGTCTTAAAGTACCAAAAATTAAAAAAATTTTACTATATGAAATGAAATTTCTTATACAAAATTACAGCTGCCTCCAGAACCCCTGATTAGGGGGCTACTGCTCCCAGATCCCCGTTCTGTCTGTCCTCTATCCTCAACTGAATTTGTTGAACCCCCCCCCCTCCAAACAAAATTCCTGGGTACTCCACTCATTGGTATCATTGGAATTTTTTATTGACATAAAATCCTTCCGATCGCACTATGACCCTGGGGTCGACTCAGCCTCTAACAAAAATGAGTACCAGGAGCATTTCCTGGGGGTAAAGGCGGCCGGTGCGCAAGGCTGACATCCTTACCACCATCCTGTGCTGTTGTCATGAAATCTGGGAACCTTAACTTCCTGGAACCCTCTGGGCCACTCCAGGCCTGTGACGGGTCTCCTTCACCTTTTACCTTTTATTCATTATAAGAACTGCACACTCCTATCAATGGAAAGATTCAGCTTGCTGTATTGCGAATAAGAAGGCTTGTATAATTATAATTATAATAATCTTAAAAAATATCCAATGATAAACTTCTTAATAAAAATTCATCATATTGTGCAACAATAAAAATTGTGTGTGGTGGATTTTTATTTAATAGAAGTAAAATTCAGCAAACACTAAGCTATGATGAAACACAAAGTCGAGAAAAATGAGATTAAACAGAGGTCTTAATTGCTTGTAACACTCTCCACAATACAATGTACTTCAGCCTTATGACTGCTTATTTCTGTGCAATGACCCTGCTTGTGCAGATGTGCCAGAGAAGAGCAAGAAATGTCCTCACCCACATAGCCTGGTGTTCCACACGCAGTTGCCATTATTCCAGAATCTTCCATTTTAGAGAGTCCAAAATCGCTAATCATGATTTTGCTATCTTCGTCTGGACTATAGTAAAGGAGGTTTTCCGGCTGCAAGCACACAAAATAATTTAACAATCTTAAGGTGATTCAAATCTCTTGTGCTTTGTTTAAATGGTATATTAAAAAACAAAGTCTCACAAAACACATACACAAGTTTTCCATATATGGTAATTTAATTTCATTTTATCCTCAAAAGCTGTGAATTTCTATATGTATAATCTGATGCTGTTTTGGTCTTTGGTATGCTGAGTTTTGCAACATTTGGTGTTGATTTCTGGTGCATTCTTGGTTAAATCATACATTGGCATTGCAATTATATGGTTACCTCTTCAGATATTGATCCTGTAGATAGCAGCCAGCCTAGCTGCTAAAGTCTTTAGGTGATTCATTCCAGTTGTGTTTTAACTTGTGTATATGTTGTGTAAGACTATGTTTTTCAATATAACATTTAAATTAACTATACCTGGCACTGATAAGGATCTATAAAGAGGAGAGGATGAATCACATGTGGTAACGAAATTCCAAATAAACATTGAAGGATACCCTTGACACACACACAAAATAGTGTATAGTATTTGGCAGCAAACTAAATCATGAATATCATATCATATCATATCATAGTAGGTAAGAGTTTATAAGTTTCTTGAATTACATTCAAAAATTCGTTTACTTAAGCTTTTTGAAATTTATGCCACATATTATTGTCACTATTTTGTACCAGGTGACAATACATCTAATCAATATACCCTACAGGTGGTGTATGATTAACAATATTTTGTTACAGGCAAGGACCAATTCATGGTCTGAATGGTTATGACAGTTATTTTTGGTTAGGTTAGGTTATAATGATTTGGTCTGATAAACATATAAACTGGTGTGCAAGAGGAGTATAAGTAGGCCACAATACTTTAAATTCAAATAAAATTCTACAATTTAAAAATGTTTTACAAGTGTGATATGTAACAGCACAGTATGTGGAGGTCAATACACTGCTGTTGCACATCCATCTGTTCTGCCCTGTCTCAGCATCTCACCTGCCTGAACACTGCTACTTCATAGTTAAATGTGCTTCTTCCTCAGTACATTACAGCCCTTATTCTTGTATCATAATATGCTACTTCAACAATTGTAATTTTTACTGTTAATATTCTGTCTGTCTCACTTCCAATTTTTACCCATTCCTAAATGGTAACACACAAACCAACTTATTTAAGTACAGGACTTCAATTAAGCAAATTTACATGTTTATAGGCCTATGGTAATAAAAGTTCAAGTGATAAAAATTAATTGAAGTTCATGGCTTATTGGATAAGTTGCAGTGAGCATTCACCATTCCTCATTACAGAAAAGACATTAAGAGCTTAAAGCATATTTTAGTTCAAGAACTTTGACCACATGAGCACCTAGAATTTTTCATTGGGGGTGGAGGGGGTGCTGACCCTGAAGACATCTATTATTGATGTTTGATTTTAAAAATGGTGTTATAAAAATCATGTCATATGTGTATAATAGTAATGCAACACTGCTAGCAACAGCATTTGTATACATAGAAATATAATTACATGTTCCATGACTCACTCGTCTAATTTAAATGACAAGGTCTAAATATTCTCAGTTTTTTAAATTTCATCTAACATAATAAGTTCTTTTAAATTCCTTAAAATTCTAATAGAATTTATTATTATTATTATTATTATTATTATTATGTGTGTGTGTGTGTGTGTGTGTGTGTAGTACAATTTCTATATCCCTACGTTCTTTGCAAATAAACTGGATCAATGGAAAATAAATAAGAACTATGAACTATGAACTTGTCATCAGTTGATTTCAGTGGCTGATTTTGACTGGAGGTAAATGATTTAAAATAGTGGATATCAAAGTGCATACAAAATCTAAGTTTTTAAATTTTGAACTGGGGAGCATGAGCCCGACACCCCCCCCCCCCCACCCCCCAAACACACACACACACAAAGGTGTGTCATGTCACAACAGTGAACTTCATACAATGGCCTTGTGGATTATGACTGTAAGTCTGGCAGGTGGGTTCCAATATTTGAAACAAAGACACTGCTTTCATGTTACAACCCTGATGACAAAGGTTATACCTATTTATTTTTATAACTATGGTATCAAAATACTGAAGATTACAAAAAAAATTATCAGCCTTGTTCCTGGACTGACTCTTTTAATTAACACAGGAAAGGTCTTGTTCCATTTCAGAAGCGGGAACATATCCACTACTATCTTCTTGAGCAACCAGTTGCATCATGGTTCAGAAAAAACCATTATCAGTGTTGACAGCAACACACTGGTAGAATAAGCTTAAGAAATGACTCTTCTTGTTTAGTGCCTTATGTTATAAATGAATAAATGAAAAAGTATGTGTAGCAGTTTGAGTTCATGAGATAGAAAATCTGGCTCACAGACCTGGTATTTACCAAGGTCATTTTGCAGTGTCCCACAACATCTCCAGATGAATGCCAGAATATGACCCTCAGTTGACCATGACTGCTTTCATTCCGTTCCTTAGCAACTTAAGATTCATTATCAACTTCACGAATTTTGCAGCCCTGTAGATTGTGTCCATTTAAATGGGATTACAGAATAACATAAGAATAAACCAACCAACAAGTCAGTGACACAAGTTACTAAGAGGCAATTCAATCCTGAACTGAAACTGATGTTTTGATTTGCTTTGATTCATGGGCTATTTAATGGAACTTTACCAACCATACAGTTTCCACAATGAAATAATAAACTGGATAGGATGTGGTTGTGTGATATTTCCAGATACCATCTGGAACTGTGACCCACAAGCGGAGGTTTCTGTACTGTTAACTTGAAAAACATATGCTGCATGTCATACAGAACAATGAATTCCTGTATTTGTTTAGGTCCATATTTATAAACTTACTATTTTTTAATCTATTTCTCTTATTTAACAATGCTGAATGCAGTCTTGAAGAGGTATCAAACATCCACTTGTCGCCCCAATCCAAATATTTATTTCCACATACTGCATATCATACCATTAGCCGTCCAAAATTAGTCTCTTTCCACCCCCCCCCCCCCC
>Ga0123354_10008883_pt1 | contig 15329 bp, 8 predicted proteins | sample TergutLab28metaG_2_FD_97872 | JGI IMG/M metagenome (GOLD analysis project Ga0123354, IMG submission 97872) | Labiotermes labralis P4 segment gut microbial communities from Petit-Saut dam, French Guiana - Lab288 P4 | ecosystem: Host-associated > Arthropoda: Insects > Digestive system > Gut ...
ACAGTGTTGCAGCTATTCTGTTGTTACTATTCATGGTGCTTATATCATTAGTTTCAGTGTTGAATCTATTGTACTTTTACATAAGTACTTTCCGAAGTATGTGTGCAGTGCCCAATATGGCTGCTTTCTGGAGTTCCTTGACTTCATGTTTTCCTGGTATGTTGCTCACGTATTTTCTAAATGACTTTGAAATAGTCCCAGTCGCCCCTATTATTACTGGTATCACCTTTGTTTTTACATCCCACTTGCGCTGTGTTTCTATTGTAAGATCTTTATATTTTAGAATCTTCTCAGCTTCCTTTTTAATCACATTTCTTACCCCTGAGATTGCCCGTCTATTTAACATACATGTTCCCTTTTCATTGTCACGGATTATAATGTCTGGTTTGTTGTTGGGGATAGTTCTGTCAGTTTGTATTCTTTGGTTCCACAATATGGTTACCTTGCCTCCTTAACTTGTTTCTACTGATTTTGGCACATGTTCATACCAGTGTTTTTTGTCCAATTGTACCCCTTTTTCCTTGCGTATGTTGAAGCGTAGTTGTGCACAAACTCTATCATGTCCTTTTATGTACTGTTCTTTTGCCAGTAATGGGCATGCTGATATTATGTGGTCTATTTTCTTGTCAAATTTTTGGCAAAGTCTGCACTTGCTATCTGTTTCTGTGTTCAATATTTTTGTCGCATAATATTTTGTTTGTAACGCCTGGTCTTGTGCTGCCAATATTTCACTTTCAGTTTCTGCTTTTAGGTCTCCATTCAATAGCCAGAGGAATGTGTCTTCTTCACTAATAAGCCTTCTATCTATATTTATAATGTACTGCCCATGCATTACTTTGTTTTTACATTTTTTGTTTAGAGACTCTCCCAATCTTGCCTTTGTGTGTTGTATTCCATCCTGTTTTACGTCACTCTTCTCATTTGGTTGACTTAATTCTTCTGCAATCTTTGCTGCTGTCGTAATTATTGAGTTCATATTTGGTTGAGTGATTTCGTGGCTTTTAACATTATTTACAAACTGGTCTTATTTATAATTTGTATTTAGGTATTCTGCTCTATTTCTGCTTTATATGCCGCTTCGATTTGCACCAGTCCTCTCCCTCCTTCTTTCATCTTTACATATAGCCTCTCTATGTCAGCTTTTGGGTGATGAATTTTATACATTGTTAGCATCTTTCTAGTGTTCCTGTCAGTCTTTTTTATTTCTCCAATTCTCCAGTTAATTATACCAAAACTTTATCTCAACACGTACAGCTAGTGCTCCAGTTGCTGTAATTTTATTCCTGGAGTTCATTTCAGATTTCATTATCATTCTCAATCTCCTGCTTTATTCCTGATTCAATCTTTCTTTCATTTGTTGATGTTGTATGCCTTCACTTTCCTCAATCCCAAGGTACGTTTTTCCTTGTTCTAGCTCTTGTATTTCTCTGTTGATGTCGATCACTAAATTTATTATTATTATTATTATTATTATCGTCATCATCATCATAATCATCATCTACACTTAGGTACAATATTCTTCCTTGAAGAAGTTATAAATATGCACTGAATGATGATAATGTGCGTTACCTAAACCACTCATTTTCCCTCAGTGCTTCCGATTCCCACGTAATGTGGACCATACCTTCCCCTCTGACCGATGGACCACTCTGTGTTTTAAGGGGCTAAATGTATGTATTAGTAGATTCTATGGTATTTTTTGAGGCCATTTTCATAACGCTTGCGCTTCGGCTATAGGAGCCACATTGCATGCATGTGTATAATTTCGTGTGCTCTGACTCTAGTTAGCCATACACTACCAGGCACGCCCTTGCTAACAGACACAAAAGTTTCTTTCACCCACCACTGGCTCTTTGGCTGCAACAGAGTCATTTACATTATGTGCACTATCGCCGTCAAGGAAGTTTTCTATGTGGTATGCTGGTCGGAGTGCGGAGAGGACCACTCACCTCCATATGCTCTGGCGATAAAATAATTTCGAGACTTGTATCTCCTCTCCTCCCCATGGCTTGTTATGGTGCAGTCACAGTGTACAATAATCAAATCCACAAGTTTTTGAACAGAAGTCTGTAGCTTTGCACTATTCAAATGCACATACTGCACGTAACACACTGCTCATACAGAAGTGTTTAACACAATCGTGTGATACAGGCATTAGTCTATATAAATTTTTGTACTTTCTATTATGAATTCCATTAATTTGCTTGGTTTTACGTATTTATTATTCCCCGCTTTACGCAGTGCGTTAGTCATTTGATAAACCATTCTACTAACTGGTTGCCATGGAGGCCTAATGTGTGTTGACAGATATGAAAAGAGTTAGTAAATACAGTGGTTTGTTTTGGGCAGTTCATTACATCAGTGCCTCGCCATATCGACCGCATAACAAATAAATATGTACAGTATGTAATCATTCGGCTACACCCGTCTACATACAGTATTGAATTAACAGAATGGTTGTAGGCGACTGAACCAAAGAGGTCCTGACTGCGGGTGCTGTAGTTGTGAGTGTCGAATCCTCTGTACAGGGGTGACGAATAGTAGGACTGTTGATGGAAACAGCGCACAATTTTACATTTATGAAAAACACAACTTTCTGTTGGTTCAGAAAGTTGAGTTGTAACGTTTAGGGCTCTGAATCTAGGAGGCCCTGCATTAGAAGAGAATCTGAAGAATCACTTCAATTTATCAACCAACGAATGCACATATAATTTCACATAAAACACTTTTAAAACACGTCGGAGTGTTTTAAAATTTTTAAAAGTGCTTTATGTGAAATTATATGTGCATTCGTTTGTTGATAAATTGAAGTGATTCTACAAAAAATGCACGGTGTTACAATAAGATTTATAGCAATATGAAGGTTACCACGTTACGACACTCAGAATAGCATTGTTCATTTATCCTGAACGTTGAGACAGCAAATTCCTCTGAAACACTGGTAGGATCTTAAGGACGTGCACAGCAGCGTATAGCATGAAGTATGAGTATTAATTCAATTTATTTCATAGGGCAACATAATTAATTTAAAACGGTAGAGATTCCAGCGTTACAGGCAATAATATATTAGGTTTATGCCGTATTATGTCTTATTGTTGTTTGTAGGAGTGAGGTCGCAGTCGGTTTTAAATTGTGCACTGTATGTATGTTGTTCTTTTATGTTTTAAATTGTGCACTGTATATGTGGTTATTATTTTATGTTTAACACTTGTGCCTGTTGATAGCTTATGAAAAAACCAAAACATGCAGTACGTATAGACAATCAGGGATTATTATCCAAATAACATATCTGTAATTATTGGCCCATTTCTTTTTTGTTTATACTGACGCACCACAACGGTATATCTTGCCCTAAAATTTATTTTCCAATATGAAGGCACGGATTTTTCCAGGATATTTTCAAATAATAAACGTACCTGCGGTGGGAAAGGAAAATGTATGTAGAAAGTTATATCCCATCCTCAGCACGGAAAGCGTTAATGTTATTCTAGAATGAACATCTGCCTTGTAAATCTGACATCACTGAAACATAAACGAAAAGAAGAGAAGCTGCACGTGAGACAGTGAACATGACAGAGCGTGGAATGCTTCAAAACCCGCTTTTTGTGTGTGTGACATAGCAGAATATGGAGTCCTAATGGACAGGCAATATAAACATTGGTGGATATTAGAAGATAATTTACAGATTTTCTCAACAAAAAGTTTTTAAAAATACGGGGCTACACTTGCAATTCAAGGGAAAATTAACATCTGGCATATCTACTTACCTTTCCCCTAGTGTTAAGAGACACATAGCTAAAAATATGTAATGTAGCTGGAAAAGGAATTTAAATTTTTATTTTCCGGCTTTGATTTTATTTAATTGTGCTTCATCTTTATTTCTTAATTTTTGGGCACATTTATTAAAAATTTAAAAAACTCCTGTTTCTGTAGTCAGCCTTTCCATTCCAATTCTTACAAGTCGAGGGTTAGCATTCTGTGACATCACTCTTTCATTCAGTGTGTATTCTGGGGCTTGAAAGTTTTTGAAAACACATAGGGGCAGAATACCCGTAATACTAGCGCTAGTCCAGATAGTAACATTATTCGGCTGAGAAATATTGCTTTTCTGTTCCTTGCTCTTAGGGGTGTTTTAAATTTTATTTTACCTTCTCAAATCAAACTAGACGTTTCAAATAATGAAATGGTGTACAGAAGTCTTGATGGAATTAAAAGTGTTAACTTGCGATTTGGAAATTTTTCTGCTATCACCGAGTCAGTGATACCAATTAAAGCACTAATTCCAATCTCGTTCGTTGCTGCCATTTTGTGGTGCTATTTTATGCGACGGGGATTTTCATTTGGTTTCCATGGAAACAGAACCAAACCCGACTAACAAACATCCCAACGGAGAACACTCATCTGCGTACACTAATTAAATAATTATACTAATAATAAAAATCATCTACTTAATTAGTTGTAATACTTCGTCATCTTCAGTAGACTTACAGTCCCAGTCTCAACCTGAACCCGTCCACCATTAGTTGCATTTTCCTCTGGTTTCCTCTGCCCACCTAGGCAAATTCCAGGCATGACCTAACACTTATTTAGCATTATGGGCCTATATGCTATTCAGACACAAAACTATAGCATCTTATATAGGCCGTGCTTATCTATGTGTATATCCAGTACACTGGAAGGTAAAGTGAGGCAAAACTGAATATTTGTTGGACACTAAACTGGAATCTATATCGACCAAATGTTGGTTTTATATAAAAGATGGATTATATTTCCGAACTCATGAAGTGATTATCAATCAGTAGGATATTAAAAGTACGGTTAATATTACCACAGAAACAACATTAGTTTAGAGCTACAGCTTCGAAGTGGAAAGCCGTTTTTTGATTTTGAATAAGGATTAAAAATGTTTCTTTTTTTTTTTTACGTTCATCACTTTGCTCACTCTTACCAGGTGTACACTCTGGATCTCTGGAAACCTTCCCTGGAGAATATAAGGACCACAGAGCGCATTTCTGTCCAGTGGTTTTAGCAGAATATGCCAGCAGCTATTTCCTTGTCTCCTGCAAGCTTGCGTGGCTCAGTATTTAAGCACTAGAATAATTTTACTTCCACATTTATAAATGCATAGCCTGTTCCTAGTATTCTCAGGGATACAGCAAACTAAAATTTCGTTACTTCATGATTGCAGGGAATTAACTACATGCCCAGAATTTCTCTTCTGAGAATGGCATAATTTCGAAGAAAACCACTCTGCATTTATATTATAGTCTACTATTTCGACATTGAAGAAGTCTGTAATGCTTATACCAAGTTAGGGTATCAGTAATGAAGTTTCATTTTCTTTAAGAGAGTCAGTTAATTAATTACGCTTTCATAGTATTAAGTCTGGAAACAAAAGACCTTCCAATAATTCAAGAATATTTCTCTATTATATCCTCTTACTTCGGCACTGAAGTTACCTGCAATGCTTACACATCATCACTTTCACTGTAAAAGCATATAATCGTAAATAATTACCATATTTATTGTGATAAATGTTACTACAACTGTGATATAATTTAATCTTTAACGGAATATAACTCTTTCGCCCAAATCTCAGAAACACCTCCTCAGCTATGCATACACTTCCAAAACACAGCATGTTCTCGAACTTAATGCTACACTGTCAGAGGAACGACGTCTTACTTACCTACAGTGAGGACAGAAACGACACACGTTTCTGTTTTGGCTATGACAAAATTTCTTCCTTGATTTCTATATAAGTCTTAGAACAAAGCTCTTCAACTTCACATGGTTGTTAGAATATAGGTAGTAAATAATCACAGATTTTACCTGAAATGAACAAAAGAATGATATTAATGTTACATCTTTGAATGAGGAAAAATTATTAACCAATTTTCTAATCACAGAACGCAGAACTCCGGCACCTGATATTGTAATAAGACTGTAACAGAATTAATTCTGTTAACGCCTAATTCTGTGCTTTGGTGTTATCTTTCCATTTTATCTTACCAAATAAAGGCAGAATAGGCCTAGCCTTCAAAATTTGCTTTTTGAAGTTGCGGAAGTTCTACGTCAAAGAATTTTTAAATGTTCTGTAAATTACTGTTTGTGACAGAAATTGGAGACAGAGAGAAATTATATGATGTTTATTTCAAGAATCAATCCAGCTTCACAGTAGCTTTGTCGTATGAAACACCTGGCACATAAAATGTAACAGAGTAAAGGTTCTTATGTTTATTGGACCGTGCTTAATCTTGATAGTTGAATAAAGAGAGACCAACTTGATGTCGCTTGCTTTTTTATTTCATTATTTAATGCTCAACATGTTTCAGATGTTAATACATCCATCCTCAGGAGCTTGCGACTATTTGTTGAGTTATTTCATGGGTTGTATTGCTCTGGTTCGATGCGTGTTGGTGTTACGTTGTGGTTTGGCTGGGGTGCTAGTTAGTGCTAGTGCTAGTTAAATAGTGCTTCAGCCTGCATCCGGATACCACACCACCCCAGCCAAACCACAACGTAACACCAACACGCATCGAACCAGACCAATACAACCCATGAAATAATTTGACAAAGAGTCGCAAGCTCCTGAGGATGGATGTATTAACATCCGAAACATGCTGAGCATTAAATAATGAAATAAAAAAGCAAGTGACATCAAGTTGGTCTCTCTTTACTCAACAGCAAAGGGTATTAATTTAAAGTACGTAATATCTGCTAGTTAAATAGTGCTCTCCAACTAAATTTATTTGCTAAAATAAAGCCCATTTTGCTTGAACAGAACACTGCAATACTTTTAGTTATGAGACCCTGAACAAAACAGGCGGCCTCATTGCTTGGACATTTAAAGTAGTTTTACTATCCATGAGGATTTAAATTGCTGGATAGGGCTTACCATGCTGGCAACCAATTCCCTCTTGTACAGCATCGCATTACGACTCGGAATTTGGGTTGCGTGCTGCAATGAACATTTTGTTTCCTCTCTTTGAAGAGCCCACAGTAAAACAATGTTTATGGACCCTGCAAGGTTTCTAGTACAGGGGAGTAGCATCCTGAAAACTGACCTAAAACCTTACAATTATGCAGCATATTAAGGAATGATTTCGATATTTTTCGTTGATTGTCCTCATACTTATCTTTCTCCTTTGTAGTCGCTTTTGCCAGCTTGTAAAGATAGACTATTAGCTTGGTCATGTTTTGTCCGTCCGTCTGTCCGTCCGTCCGTCTGTATGGAACAACTCCCCCACCCCCCCGGAAGAATTTTTGTTGTATTTTATATTGGTGGTTTTTAATAAAATGTCTCGAATATTCAAGTTTTTTAAGTCGGGCAAAATAAGAGGCATTCTTTATTAAGCTACTAAAATGTATTGTAATCTAATAAATCGCCTAATTCTTTTTGAGTTGAAAACAGTTTCAACAGAAAGGCATAAAACAGATTTTTCCAAGAAATTGGCCCTTGACGAGATAATATAAAGAATGTATGCAGGTCAAAGAGGCCAAAGAAATAATTATCTACATACAGATTCGTTGTAGTATGAGGCAGAAATTCCACGACAACGTAGTATCCGTGGTTTTGTGTCAGTTATCGATTATGATGCATTGTTTAAGAAGTAAATAAGATGCGGTAGGTGGAAACCACGCCCATTCGTCCTTCCATCCTTATGACGTAATATCAGCCACTAAATTCTCCGTCGTAATTTCTTTACAATACCTTTCGAGCAAACGTAGATTTTCGTGAAAATCAGCTCAGTGAGAGGAACACGTTAGTCCAAAACGTCAATAAAACTTCCCGCTCCTGCTTGCGCCCCTATTAATGACGCACTTTCACTTCACCCTTAAAACTAAAGCATAATATACCTGCCGTCTTTCCCTGGAGTGTCAGAGAAATTGCCAAATGCTTGTAATAAAAGAATGCGATTACATGATATCACACACTCACACCCACATATCCTACAAAGGTACATAACTGACGGGGTATCATGTTGCATTAAGCAGTATATATATATATATACATATTGTAATAAAAGTACCTCAATATGTTTTGAAGAGAATTAGGGAGGAAGTCGCAAAGTTATTTTAATATGAAAATAATGGAGATTAATTTAATTTACGCATCCCATTGCTCTTAGCTCTCATACTTGATATAAGCATAAAATTAATAATACGACTCACAAATATCACACAAACGTCGGGAACAGTCGTGCCTGAACAATTTAGTTATGATAAACATTTTCTGTGACACCCTTTGTAAGTTTCGAATTATTCATTTTAAGGTAACTATTAATAACAAAGTTTTCTGTAGGAAGACTATAGAAATTATGAGAAAATTTAATGTTTCTGGGAGATGAAACCTACATAATTTTCTGCTAATTTACAGTACAATGATTACTAAATATTTAATTAATTACAGGGTACTGAATCAAATAACCTCAGGACATGCGTTGGCATTATAAAGCAAATTGAAACCGACAACGAAGCACAGATATGACCCGAGTATTAATGAAAATATTGTACTGCTTTCAATTGAAATGATAACATTTCAGTTTTTAAAACATCAATCCAACATACAAACCTCTTGTTATTTTGCGTGACTAAACTTAGTTGTTTGTCATAGCTCTTTGTGCGAAATGTGGCCAAATTCTTTGTCCATTCAGAACGAACAAGTGTGGCAATTCGTAATGAAGAACATTGAAAACCAGAAAGCCTTGCACTTGTGTAATGTGTTTTCTTGGGGACCAAAGGGCAGTAACTGAACCTTTCAGACGTGCCGAGAGTCTCATTCATACAGCTGGTAAACTTGCTGTTGTATATTTGAAATATCGGCCAACGGCTCATATCCTCGACTCTACGTAGCAGAAAATATTAATTTCATAAAGTTCTGGCTACATTTAATATCTGATACTTTTTCTTTGAGGAGGCCAAAAATGTTGAGGATTTGGTTTTTCGTGTATATTCTTGGCGCAGGTTTCATGTTTGTTTCGTGATAACCATAAGAAATATTTTTAAAATTAAATGTTTTGTGTAAGAAAGATTTTACTGAAATTAAAACTTGTGTTCCGTAGCAAAACAAAGATTTTCTCAAGGCACTACAATTAAACGGTTAAATAATTCCACGCTTTATATGATATCCAATATTTGCAACTTCTAATTGTTAGAAACTATTTATAGGTTTGGAAGAATATAACTGTACGTTACCGTGGAGATATATTTGTGTAAACGATTGAAATAAGCCCCTTTTACTTAAACTGTAACATGGAAAGTGCTAATGAACGCAACAAAGTGTATTCTGATACACCTTCCTCTTTATATTGGGATTAATACCTTGGTAATGTTGACCAAGAAGCGGAGTTCCTGCAGTGTTTACACAGTGCTAATGAGATCACCGTGGATGATCATGAAAGGTTTGAACTTCATGTCCTGTTACTTTTGCCGCCATAAGCACGGTAATATGTGCATACGGAAGGAGCTTCATGGAGGGCGGAACCAGGATATTTTCCTGTTTTTGTCGACATTGAATCAGGCTATTGTAATGTTAAATTTGAAAAATGAGATACGTCCGGTCTGGATCGTCTCTCAACAATACATCAGATATTTTCTAGTCGTCCATGTTCTCGTGTTTTATATTACATATATTTGAATGTTTACGACACTCTCATAGCATAATAACTTTCACAAGAGCGGATTCACCGAATATGACAGCAAGAATACATTTAAAGCCTAATTTAGATTTTGAAGAGGTGGGAAAAATGCAGGCAGTTTTGAGTTTTCGCTGAAGAAGATCGGGGAATATTTCAATAAGAAAAATCGCCAACATCGTGGAATATCTTGGTCAGATGAGAGGTCACTCTTTCTGTACAAGGTACTTTTCCTGGAGTGTAAATTAGTTACTGAATATTTTTGCGATGTTTGAATGAGGGAGGGAGAAATGGAAAGTACATGCAGCGCGTATCGAGGTAATGCAAACAGTCTACGCATAACAGGCAAAGTTTTCCTCTTACACGCCATGAAGGCGAAGAAAGAAGAGGTACTTTTCCATTCATTGTGAAAATCTGCACTAGATGAAGGACAGTGAGGAGGTTGGCTCTCCGATCACTTTACACCCTTGGAAATAACTCCCGATATACTTTGAATAGGAGGCTGTTTGGTTCTGAGAGCAGTTCTGGAGATTTTTTAAACGAAAAGCTTCTTGTGTCTGTCGTGAATCAAACCACGATTCCTCGTGCATACCTCCCACAGTTTACACATTACAATGACTGAAATATTCTGGCTTTCTGTTACAAAATTTAGTCGGAAAATCTGAAAGGAAGAGAGCAGTTGGGAGACCTAGGCGTACATGGGCCTTCTACATTGAAGTCAATCCTAAAGGAATACTTGCAGATTTTCAGGGGTTTTCTTGGTTTATGTGGGCCAAACTGTAATTGCAGGATTTTTTAAGGCCGCATTGAACGTCGTATGCCTGTAAACATTGTGTGCCCCTGACAAGAATTGCTCTTTGCATAAAATTAGCAAGTTTTTCTCTCTTCAACCGATGTATACGTAATTCCGATACATTTTAAAATATCCAGTGTCAATCTGAGCTTTAAAATTGAGTATAAAACTCTATTTCGGAGGGAAAGAGTCGTAAGGTAATATACAGGTAGAGAAATCCGTAAGATAGCCCTCCTGATAAGACGCGACTCTTTTCCAACCTATTCTTCAATGAAATGTAATTTCTACAGAGAAGGTAACGTGACGTTTGGATTGCTGCTAAGCTATTTCTTTAAGCTTGCAGCTTTTCAGGTTAAAATTTTGTTACGTATTATGTACCATCAAACTCCTCAAAAAATCACAAATGCAGTCGTTCAAAGAAAATGGTCGTTAAAACGTGTTTTATTCTGTACAAATAAACATACCGCTAATCTTCTAATTCGCCCTGCCTATTATGTCTGCGTTTTATCTGTTACGAAAAATTTTAACATTAAGTAAGCTGCTTATAGTTTTAATAATGTATTAAAACACGATATTTTGGAATAGTCACAGTATATCCGTGGGCACAGAAAACACGTCGAGCGTATGTGTGCAGTACCTCTTATAATCAGATATTTGGGAGCGATACACAGATGGAAAATATATTTGCTTTTGTTTCTGCTGTATTTGCAACGTTTCAATAACGAAGGACGTTTGGGACGTGCGCTAGACTGAACTGAGGCAGGATGGATACAGTAGTACGCCTTTTATTAGAAAAACTTTGACAACAGGAGTTCCGAATGAAGTATGCAGCCGAGTGTGTGATCGGGGTTTATAATCACTAACAATAATTAAGCTATAATAATTCTGCTTATCTGCTCCGCTCTTCCCCCATTTCCGCGCCGTTCCGTTCCCTTTCTGATCGCCATCGTCATCATAATCATCACGAATATCACCGTATGTTTCCATTTGCAGTGTTCTGTGTTAGGATTAACGTTAAGTCGGTGTGCGTTCAGGGGGTGCTTTTGTGTCTGTGCCGGGCTTTTGAAGCTTACTTTTCATTCTTTGAGCAATGTGGACTGGCAGGCCTTCTGCTTGAATTGCATCATCAGGATTAGGCCAGCTGTAGTCTTCCACAACTGCCACCGTTATGCCGTGGGCTGTCGTCCTTTTTTCGGTACAAATTTGTACTGCGTTTTGTTTTTATATACATGGACAGTGATTCTCGCCAGAAACAGTACAGGGTGTAGAGAAAGTACTGAAAATGCGGACTGCAGTTCGTCTTCGCCCAGGACTGTTCAAAGTTCGGCAAACACTGGCCATTCTCTTTATCATCAGTAATAATAATGAGGAGGATGAGGAATAAGAGGCGGTGGGAAATGATTTAACAATCCCTGCATGAAATTCTTGTAATGGTCGTTCTTGCTTTCTTTTGCTTTCACGCGTTTTGCATTTCTTCCTCCAATCAGATGATTTGTCTCACTGTATCTACGTACTAACTTGATCCATCCATTTGTTTCTCTGATCCAAAAAATTGGTTAGATGCAGTTCTGATCTCCAGCTGGCATTAATTCTCTGTATATTTCGCAGCCGCGATTCTGGATTTTTACTTGACATTCATTGCCCATCTTTCACCAATACAAAGGCGACTACTTGGTACAAATTTTTAACGCTGGGTTTCATAGATCTGTGGTTTTTAAGATTTCACTATCATAAGGATATCTGGCCATGTAACATATTATTGATTCTTATTGTTGTCATTTCCTTATCTTCATTATTCGAAATTCTATCTGTACTCCATTGGGTTTCTTAGTAGGTGTAACGCATTCTGTGTATCCTATGTTATCGTCACTGTAGCTGTAAGGCTTTTTATTTCTCCAGTACGGTGACTGGTACAAAGACATCACTGTACATTTGTCCTGTATTATGACTGGAGTTTCAGTAAGGTCTCATTAATGTACTTGGAATGTAAGCTGTTCGAATCCAACCCTGGTTACCGCATATCCTGCCTGAGTAAGTCATAACCCTTTACTCTCTACTGACGAAAATGCTGAGGTTGTATATTGAAATAATGACCAACTCCTTCAAAATACAAATATCTTCTTATGTGCCATCTATAGTCACCTTCTTACATGGTTTGGTAGAGTATGTGTTGTACATTAAATTATGTCAAATTAACACATTAATTACACGTTTAGGTATACATTATGCTTGTCTTTGACCTTCGTATAAAACGCAAAATATGTCGTTTAGAGGGCATTAGAATCGTTGTGAATGCGACAGTGAACATAGGAATCAACAGAGCTTATAACTGAAATCAAAAGGGCTGCAAGACTTACGCCTTCCGTTTGAAATTCGACTACCCTAATCTTCATATAATGTATGCATATTTATTGTATTATGTCTTATATGACTACATATTGGACAGCCCTGGATGCGAATACCCGCCCTCAAGGCACTTCACCTGCTCGCTTTCTGCTAGAAACTTTCTTGAGAACCTGAAGAGGATGTGTCGTAAGTTTGTTCAAGTTATCACGTTTCCTTTCTACAGTATGTACGTGCCATTGCCTGTGAGCTTACTCGCCAAACGCTCAATCTCGTGTTTCAGTGCTAACAGTTCTTTACTCACAATAACTGCTTCAGCATCGCAGATGTGTTATCCTTATACGACGTACGAAGTTACAGAGGATAGCCAATAGGCACTCTGAACGTTAATAACACATTCTGTAAGGAGAATTTGCGAATTTCATCAAGTTTAAATGGCAGTCATGGATTATGTGTGTTATTGCGTTCCTGTTGGTGATGTTTGTGGGCTTGTTAGTAAGAGGCAAAAGAGGACAAAGAGAAGTACAGATGCATGGGTGGATGTTTAAGTAACTGATTGGGAATAATTCGTAGAAGGATTCTGCCAGTTTTAAAAAGAGATTTAATCTAATAATCTTAAAATATCTTATCAATAATTTCGAAACAGTTCATAATTTACAAGTCTGGGATTTTCAGTAATAAGCAAATGAGTGCTCATGAAGATTGTACAAAAACAGATAAAATTTTAATTCGGCGGATCCAAACGTTAATCGCTAGGTTTATTTAGAAACATTTGAAGACATTAGGCTTTATGGGTTCTGTACGAGAACGGAGAATTGCTTCTTGCTGCGATAGGTACGCTATCCAATGGCTTTCAGGCTCTTCGATGCTAATGGTGTTAGATTAACAGCCTTCCATTTTACAACGTCTTTGCCGTGGGCATGAAGGTAGGCAAAACTCTTTGATCTTGATATAATTAGTAAAGTGTTAGGGTACATAGTGCGAAAGAGAAGTTCACTGCTGTGTTGGAATAGTAGTGCCATTAGCTAATGAAGACGTGACTACTGAGGGTCCGGCACAGGGATGTCCAACACCCGCTTGCAGTGACTAATATAGCTGCACCCCAAACCAGCACACCGTAAACATGTCATCATGTTAAAAAACAAATTTACTTATAGATTTCATATCTATCAATGCTACTTTTCCTGCACACCTAGCTTACCTTAACACTGCAGAAATAATACGAATAACAAATTTGTTCCTGTCTCTTGGCCGGCCAACAGACAGTCAACTAAAAAGCACAACAAGTAACAATTGTTGTAAATATACCTCCTGATGATGGGCTACAAATATGCCCGAAACATGTAGAGGTTGATTGACGAAATAAACTGAGGGTAAATTGTGCATCAAGTTGGTTTTTATCGCATAGATATATCCAGACGCACCGTCAATAAACTATAAAAAATTATGTCCCTTTTTGTGGAGTACAAAATATAAATTTCTTCACGTGTAACCGGCTGAAAACCTCATTACTTAATTTCTTAAAGCAGACCTATATTTTTGCGTCGTGTTTATACTTCATCATAAAGTTCTTCCTAATTATCTTCCGTTGTAGGAATAGGAATATTCTGGAATATTGATACATGTTATAAATAAGATTAAATTAATTTTACGGCTTTTTTCTTAAGTACTATTCTGTGAAGACCTATAGACAAATAGATAAAAAAAACCTACGCGTTCTAGACATCAGCTTTAGACGCAGTTCTGGGAGATCTGCAGGTTCTGGGGGTTTCATAGCCGAGAGACGATCCAACTGATGCACATTTTATAGCAATCCGGATGGTACCTAAAGCCAGACTGGGCTATGGTAAAGATTATATCTTGCTGCGCAGCGAAATGTTTCGAAGCCAGACTTAAGTTTACTACAACCTAAAAGCTAATGCTAAATGCAATTGAATGTGTTTTTAAAGTTGTACAAGAACACCAAATTACAGGAGAATATACTAAATCTGTATAAGTTTCTTTACAGTTTTAAAAACTAATATGACCTTTATTGGTATCTGTGGAAGACCTTTAAATTTAGCGGTCTGTATTTATTCCTCTCTTGCTGAACCTACTCCCTTGAACTCATCACCACATAAATTAACCCCAGTGTTGGCTAATTTGTCATTCACCAAGCCAAATATAGTTGGGAATTTGCGTTGAAATTGGCTATTAAATTTGTATACCTTACGTATATTGCTGTTTTTAAAGGACATTCAATAATTAACTATGTAAATTCCATTTAAAGTCAGTTCGTTATTTTTGCTTAAAATAAATGAACTGTCAATTGATCGCAGCAATTTTTTTGTTATCTGGTGAAACAAACAAACATACCTACATACATAAATACACACATACATACATACATGCATACATACATACATACGTACGTACATACATACATACATACATACGTACGTACGTACATACATACATACATACATACATACATACGTACATACATACATACATACATACGTACATACATACATACATTCATACATACGTATATACATACATACGTGCGTACGTAC
>Ga0123354_10008884_pt1 | contig 15328 bp, 5 predicted proteins | sample TergutLab28metaG_2_FD_97872 | JGI IMG/M metagenome (GOLD analysis project Ga0123354, IMG submission 97872) | Labiotermes labralis P4 segment gut microbial communities from Petit-Saut dam, French Guiana - Lab288 P4 | ecosystem: Host-associated > Arthropoda: Insects > Digestive system > Gut ...
CTATGTCCATATCAACGGGCTAGATAGAACCATTACTGTAATTTTAGCCAAGCACTGTGTAGAGCTCCCTGATGATGGATCCCTTTTGATCCGAAACATTTTGGAGCAATTTTAAATATTTTTAAATAGTTTATAATAATTCTAATTGTATCTACGAATTATATATTTGTGTATCTGTTAGGTAATAAAGTGTTTTAATAGTAATTGACTGGTTTCCTCTGAAAATTCAGTACGCAGATCGTGCCTCTGTTACTGTCATAGCCTGGTAATGCTTGTGTAATAACAGGATAACAGAGAGCCCTTGGCGGGTATTGAAATGAAGAGTACAAAACATTCTGCCGTGATTCCGGATTTTTATGCACATAAAGCCTAATTTTTTTTTAAGAATTGTCCTTGGGAAATTAAGAATACGAAAGTGGAGATGTCACGGGGTATGGGTCAGCATGACGAGTGATGAATCATGATCATATGACAAGTGAACTGTGTGTGCGGTGCTATATTGCAGGTACAGCCACTCATGTAGGAATTGCACGTGCGCCCGTCGCTCTTTCCAATAACACAGCAGCTGAGAGTTTACAATTGTATTGCAACTCGATATGAACTGCCTGACCCTGGCGGTCTTCGTATGTCTGAATGCTCACGCCAAGCTTTATACACCCATACAAACAGATGCAAGTAACACGCCCACACAAACATCAGTTCACACTCATGCATCTGGTATCGTCACACCTGTAGGTGGCCGTCCCGTGCACGGGACGGCCACCTACAGGTGTGATGATACCAGATGCTGTATAATACAATTTTGACCTCCTGATGATGAGCACATAGTGCTCGAAACATGCAGAGGAATTTAATAAACTTATTATAAAACAAGATTTTATGCATCAAGTTCGTTAATTATTATGATTATACTGAGATGCACGGTCAGCAAAGCATCAAAATTTGTGTTATTTGCGAGTTGCATAACTGTCTTGCAAAGAGCAGCGCTAGCGAAAAAAGTGCAATAAGTCCACAAAACATGCTTCGTTTCTCTCTGGAGCAGTTTTCGGCAAGATAAATATTTAGCGAGTGGGGGTACGCGGTGGCCCAGTTGGTTGAGGCACTGCGCTACAAGCCATAAAGTGGTGAGATCGATTCCCGATGGGGTCACTGCGATTTTTCATTGACTTCATCCGTCCGGCCGCATTTGAACCTTGGGGTACCAGGGATTTCTCCTGGGAGTAAAGGCGGTCGGTGCGTAGGGCTGACGATCTTACCACCTTCATGTGCCTTAGCTTCCTGCAGCCCTAAGTTCCTGTTGAGTCCTGCAATGGAATGGCTTAACTTTAGGGTAACGTGTTAGTTTTTGTTCTCCGATTTTAATCAAAATTGGAATGTATTCATAAATTTAGTTAATTTCTCCGAGCTTCAAATTTTATCAGAAATTGTTTATTGACTCTCGAGATTCTGCGTGCGGACGGACGGACAGACACATAAATAGACAGACGGCCATGACACGTAGTTGGCTTTGTAAGGTAAAGTGATCCCTTTACAGACCAGGTGTGGCCCAGAGGATGGGTAGAGGTATAGATCTAATCTTCCATGACCGCGGCACTAGAAGGGGGTGAGTGGTCAGCAGCACGCCCCGGCCGCAATTTACCCCCGGGAAAGACCCGGTACCCATTTTACAGGAGACTGGGTGGGCCCCAGGGCCGGTCTGGACGGGCGGAAAATCTCGTCCCCACCGGGATTTGATCCCGTACCGTCCAGCCTGTAGTCAGTCGCTATACCGACTGAGCTACCTGGCCCATAGTTGGCTTGTACTCCTCTGTATTCCCTATCAAGTTTGACCCTGAATGCGAAATAAAATGGGCGGGTTAGGGACAGTCCGCATGTGAAGCCTTCAGTTGCTGCATTTCAGTCACTTGGCAACATTTCTGAGTTCGGCTGTGTATCATGTGAACTGACCGGAACTTGCCGAAAAGCTGGCCTACCCCAGACACCACACCCTGTTCTAAGGCTCTATTCTGATTTGCTTGTGCTCAGGTTTTACGAGAAAAGGAACGGAGTATAAGCTGTGTACACGACCGCATTAAAATAATATATGTGACATCCAGCAGGTACAGAATGGATCAGTGATATGAATTAATGAAAAATCGTAAATTATGTATGGATTGTTAGAATAGGACATATCTTTCCTAAAGGAAGGCTGAAACAATACATAGCTCAGCGTTGAATTGTTAAACAAAGATATAAACCAGCGAAATAACCTTGTCCTACTTACATTTTTGCTTCAGTAGTACCATATCGTTCTGTAAGCAATGTAAAATCCCTGGGAACTTCCGTGTTACAACGGCCATCACTGCTCTGAAGCTATTCCCTCGGCAGAGGCGCTACAGCCGTGCTGTGGAGGGCCACGTTCTATCAGAGAGACTAGCCTGAAGTCTACCTTAAGCCCTTCTCCTGGTGTGGTTATAACAGGAATGGTTGAACCGTGGGATATGTATCATGGTTTTAAAATTGCAATGTTACGGAAATGTTTGTAAAATGGGGCCGTCCTAGACTGGTTCAGCGGTTACGCAACTTTATAAAATAAAACCTCTGTATAGAGGATGCAGCGACTCGCACTTCAGGTATGACATGCTATTTTCCTGTATAAGGAATGATCGTCACGCGGAATCCTGTTGCCCGTCCACACTGATGGCAATGTAGCACCATACATGCGCACGCTAGGATGTCACATTCAACTGTCTCTCGCTAAGAGCGGTAGCGTAGGTTGAAGTGACGGGAAATTATTTAGGAGGCGATGGAGCCGTTAGTTGCGGACGTCAGCACCGTCGTATATAGGGGCAGGCGGTAACATGAGATATAGGTGTGTCTACACGAGTCAGCAATTTAATGTATAACAGCACGACGAGAAACAGGGAGGGGATGCAATGGCTGCAGTAATTTCGATATAAGTCTCCAGTAAAGTATGCGTTATTTTTGGCTGATAAATTATTCGCCAGAAAAAAAAACTGATATAGAACCTCGAATATAAAAACTGCCGTTGTAATCGACGGCATAAACATGAAAAAAAACTGAAGAGCTGGCGAAGCCGGAACTGACGGCAGAACTGGCCGAATGTTTCTCCTGTCTGGAAGGCTGACCCAAAAACTCCCTTCATCGTGGGCATTCGTTTAATTGTTTTCGGCCAAAAGTTGGGCAGACAGACGTACGGACCGGAGGGATCTCCACGTGATGAATGCCTTTTCCGTTCCCTCTATAAAAATCACATGCGAGGGCTAGGCCTACATGGCAGGGTGGTGTAACAGTAAACCTCCGGTTTTATTGTGATCCGTAACCGTGCACTGAGCAATTAGATATGGTAGCGAAAACCAACGAATGCCCATAAGTGCCTGAAAGTGTACTTTAAACTTATACCTCCTACATGTTTCAACCAGTTCTGTGGCCGTCTTCAAGTAGGTGCGTTACAAAGGCTGGATACATAGAGATATAACAAACGTTTGTGAACCAGAGCACAGCATAAAGTACGGTATTAGGTTTCAGAAATAAGTGGTTTAAAATACATGTTAAAGCTTAAAATACCGATAAAAATTTTTGTTAATTTTTATAGACACATATACAAACTGGAATTCTCCTGAAGATGGGCATAATGATGCCCGAAACATGTTGAGAAATTGTTGAAAATAAACATCTAACTGTTGCATCTTGTTGGTTTTCTCTCTCACTTCACAATTTAATAAAAACATATTATCTTTATTGTAAAATTTAATATGTATTTTTAAACCGCGTACTTTTTAGAACTTAGTATTTTACTTCTGTTCAGTAGTCCACGAACATTTGTAATATCTCGATGTACCCATTCTGTTTAACAAATCTCCCTGAGGATGTCTACATGTGTGGCCGAAACATGTAGGGGGTTTACTGTGTTTATAATATACTTTCATACACTTACGTGCATTTGTTAGTTTCGCTACTATATCTAGTAACCGTCCAGATCTGTGTCGGCTAGGTGCCAGGTTAGAATTTCGGTCGGCATGTGGGTTACCCAGATGGGAATATTTTGTGGTTATACTCCGTTTCTCCTGTTATTAGTAAGGACTGGAGGCCTACCTCGATTAGGATAGGGCCGGCTCCTTCCACATTCTTTCCAAGTAATTGTTTACCAATCTTCCCGACATAGACATATTTTGTGTTCCGAATCACTAATGGACAGCAAAATAAACTACAAAACTTAAAGGTAAAAGGTAAAGGTTACACCGTAACGTGCAATTTGAACAAGAGTGGGGGGTTGAGGTTTAGCTCTGTTCATGCGTAACCTAGATGCATGATGGGGGTTGGCCATTTTACCCTTGCGAAGGAGTCCCATTGCCCACTGTACAGGAGGAGGAATGGGCCCCAGGACCTGTCTGGACGGGTGTGGAGAAGAGAAAACCTCTTGACTCTATCGGGTTCTAACCCCGAACCGTCCAGCCCGTAGCGAGTCGTTATTCCAACTACGAAAGCTAGGGATTACTATACGTGCTTTTGAATGCAGTGTTGGTCAAAAATTGATCACAACTTGGAAGACTAGCTTTATGTAAAAACATATTTGTATAAATGAATATTTCCGAAAAGTTACGTCCTACCGAAATGAAATTTAACGTATATAAACGTATATAGACAGTGTTTATGTGGTGGTCGACATGTATATTTATTGTAAGTTGTGTGTAATAACTCTCGAATAGCCGTACGTACTGGGCTATGTGGACCTCTTATTATGCCGTACTACTAACTGGCACGACTCCCAAGATACGTAACATGTATTTTTAGAAGTAGATGGGTCCCTGGATGGGGCTTCTTTCCTTATCGATATCATGCTGTGTGGTAACTAAAAGCTAAACGAATTAACTACACTAAATTAGATTATATACATGTAAGAGTAGTTGAGGTTAAGACTGGTAATTTGGATGGTATTCCAGTCACATGCGACAAAACTACGACAGTTGCTTCATCTCACTTTATTTGCCTTGGCTACCGTAAGAATTCAGAAGAAAATGAAGTAAAACAGCGACATAAAACACACTTCACTACCGAAACTTGTAGTTTGTTACAACGTTTAGGCTATTCAAGAGCGTTTTGCACAATAGTAGCTCCAGTCTTTATGTCTTTGACTATGAATTTAAGAAACAATTGCAATTTCAGATCTGAATGTCGTTTTTGCGTACACTGCAGGCTATAAAAGAAATGGAAATGCAACTAATAGAGAAGTAATTTTGAAAAAGGTGTTTTGGTTTTTTTTTTTCAAATTATGAGACAACATGTGGCGGGTTACCGTAAAATTAAGAAAATAAAGCAACGACGCAAAAATTATGCTGCAACTCTAATTTTGTTAAGGCAGCTGTAGTAAGTTCACTGTCTTCGCGTAGATTCAAAGCGTAGAAGAATTAGCTGCATCAATATTTCAATTACAGCTAGGAAAGCAGGCACCCTTTTTAATGTGTATAAGATCGGTCTATGCCCGTAAAAGGTATCCGGACCCGTAATTGAATTACTGAACGAATTAATTTTGCGGTAGAGCAGTACTAGCCTGTGTTATACAAGTTTGTGAATACGAGCCATAGAGGCGTTAGTGTTGCCACAGTTTCCCTTATCTGCAACTAGGCGGCAGTCATCGTTGGGTCGATATAACCCACACCAACCCAACCCATTTTGCCACTTCCCAGCGCGCGCGCGTGCGCACACACTCGCCCGCGCGCGCGCACACACACACACACACACACGCACGTAACACACCTTTTTCCTTCTACTAACCTTCTTCCGCATTTTTCTTTCTATTTTTCTTGCTACTTTGCGTCTTGCTCTTCCGCCTACTTCTTTTTTACATTTCCTCAGTTGCTGTTCAAGAAAGGAAAAAGTTTCGTTGGAAGTAACGTGGGGAGTGTAGGAACATGCATACGTAACTGCAGTTTGCGCAGGTTTTCAACCTTGGAAAAGAAAACTCCTATCTATCTGTACACAGAATTTGGACTTCTCCATCCTCTTAATTTGTAACTGATTTTCTCCCTCACACAATATTTATACATTATATAGCTTAGTCATTATGAGATAATATTTGAGCTTAAATTTTATGTTAGACGTGATACATGAGGGTATATTAATTAAGCACCACGTCATGAAGACGTGCATGGCGTGAAGGTGTAGTTCCATCCACTCTTTATCTCACCGTTAGGTGGGTTCAGTGGTCAGAGTTCTTAGACTGGAAGAAGGTAAACAAAATAGATCTTAAGTACGTAAGGTGTGAAGCTGTAAGTTGTGTTCGACTGATTCGAGGTACGGCTCAGTGACCTGCTGTTTTAAGTACAGCGACGGACATTCGAATTACTTAACCAGTTGTTTTTTTTTTCTTCTAGAAGAACTTTTGTTTTACGTAATTTGTGACTTTCCTCCAAAACACCCCAGCTGTAAAAAATTAAAGGAAAAGATAACAAAAGTCAGACACTTTGGCTTTTGCGATCCTTTCCTTTAATTTTTTACTTCAAACACTTCGGGATGGCAAACGTTAAGTTTAACATCCCAGCTGATTACACGGTTAAGGCAGACCCTACAGATTGGAGATTTTGCTGAGTATCAGCTGATGGCTGATGTTTTAAAGATTCTGGAAATGTAAAATGAATATTAGGGAAGAATTCAGGAGGAAAATTATTGGTAAATTTTAAGTAAAAATCTACTGAAGAAAACCACAAGGACCCCTATCGGGGTAAGTGGTTCTTGTTTCGAATTCAACGAAGGCGCCTCATTAATGCAAGCCAGACTCGCTGTTTATTGGTGCAGAGATATTTATTACGAAGGCGAACTTTAAAGGGAACTTTGTGGATAGACTGCCAGTCCTGTCTTTCAGCACACGTGTTTTTTGTTGCCATTCCAAAGCACTAAGGCGAAGAAACTGGTTGTCATGCAAGACTTGCATACTGGCGACTTGATTACGTTCTGGATTGCTTAAGGCTTCTCGCCATTTATTCATTCTTTTCACGTACCTCTGTTTCCACCCCACACTCCTTTCATTATATCTTTACGTAGCTCTAACAACACATACATTAATCGTAACTTGGTTTATTCTATTGTTTTCAATTAAACATGTGTATCTCATCTACAAAAGCGGATAATGCGAAAAGTTTGGGTGCGGAAACAGTTGAATTCATTGAAATATTCTTCTTTCTTTGGGCGTTGTCCACCATCTTTATTTTAATAGGGTAATACGTTATGAAGACCGAATTTGCTTCCGTCTTCACGTAAAGGAAAGCACCTAAACTGGTGGACCACTTACAAAGAGCTGTTCTTGGTCACTGGACAAAGTAGTTAAGTAAATTGGTTCCGTGCATCATAATTCAATATTAATAAAACTCCAACTAGATGCAACAGTATGCAGATATTTATTTACTGTAAAATCACTCTACATGTTTCGGGTGTCACAGCACCCATCATCAGGAGTACTAAAAACTGCAACTGCAGTCACAGTTTTTAGTACTCCTGATGATGGGTGCTGTGACACCCGAAACATGTAGAGTGATTTTACAGTAAATAAATATCTGCATACTGTTTCGTTAAGTAAACTTGTTAAGATATGCACTTGAGACCAGAATTTGTCCACGGTTAGGTACAGGAAAATGGCCTTTGCAAATTAAACAGGAGACTCATAAATAAAATATTTCTGTTTCTTACGGTATTAAAATTAAGACGATGGACAAAGTCCAGAGAAAGAAGATTCCTTGTCTAACTTATGTCGCCAGAGCCTTGTTCGTTTGGATACATCACGTGAATAAAACACAGAGGGACAGAATTGCTAAATTATTGAAGTGTTACAAAAAAAAACCGTAGTGAATATAAAACCTAGTAACACAACTGAAGAATAAACTGGACGATTGAGTTTTGAAAGAAGTGGATAAGTGACGTTCGACATTGGCTGCCATGTTTATCACATACGTAGCGATCTGTTTTTAACCTATAGCCGGGAGACAGTATTGATAGAGATACAGATAGTTTGACATATGTCACATCGGCTACGTAGTGTAACGATCTCAGAATTCACACGTCTTTGGTGCTGTTTTTACCGTTTATTTCTGAACTCCCGAAATTCGTGTTTTTTCTTTAGATAGAAAGGCCCAGTTTTATACTTCTATTTGTGAAATAACAGTGTAATCGCTAAAGCTACACGAAGGTAGAATAATCTTCGGGTTTGTCACCGATACTGTGAAATTTGGACATGGGCCATAATCACGAGCTAGTTTCGCGAACCTCCCTTTCTCAGAATTTATCTCACCAAGATGGAAATTAATGTTCATATTTTCTGTGCTTTATTCCAAGTGACTATTTTTCGAGGTAAAGTTTCTCTGTAGTTTCTCAGAATCCTACAAACGTTTGGGAGTATATTACTTTTTTCTTCTTCACGGTAGGAAAGATGACTTATCTACCCTGAAGATAAAATTAGCAGCTTCGTGTGAAAAGTTTGTACGTATGTACCAAAGAGTATGTCCTCACATTCGGGAGATCGTACTTGTAATATTCATCACCTGGAGAGCCTCAGACCTATTACCTATTTTTTTAAAGGGGTTTTCCCCGTCAGAATTCTCTATGCTTTCCTAATCTGCTTATTGTGCTAATAATTTATCCTCCAGTTGCAAAGGCCGTACATGGGATGACGAAAGTTTGTTTATCATGTATGAGTTTGCTGTCGAATTTACTCAATATATTTCGGAGCTCTGATTATTGCCAAATTGTGTCTATGCATTTCAACTGCAGCAGTGGAAAGGAAGACAGAAGGCTGAGCAGAGGTTGCACTGTCATGGACAACGGACGGAGGATTTTCAATTTCAGTGAGAAACTTGATGTATGAGTAGTAAGACTTTTGCCAAACCTTGAACTAATCAGCGGAAAAAGCTGCATCTTCTGAGTTATGATGTTGAGCAGGCACATACAGAATCAAGAAGACAAAGCGGCCTTTCTCTCTACTTCTCCACATTTTCTTCTACTGGGATTACGCGAATACCAAGAAATGGCGCTCGCAGACATCGGATGCCTAAGCCCTTTTCATTCCTGCAATTTATCCTCCTAGCGTCGTTCAGAATAATCGAAGTCATAAACTTTCCTTATTTTCCATTCGTACTACGTCTCCTGGCGTTTTCCTTTCCACGCTGCAGTTTATTTTTGTGGAGTGAAACCTGCCTGTAACGGAACTGCAACGAACCTAAATTGTTTTCTTTTGCAGGTAGGTTCTGTTTAACAGCGGTACTTCAAGTTTGTATCCTCGGAAATCCGGATCCTCTGGACTGTAAAGGATTTCCGCTAAACATGGGTTTCCGATTTTCCTAAGTTCCATTTAATGGCGGTTTCTCTGTGTAAGTCTTCCGCACACGTTCACGTTTTATAAGTACTTTCTTAAGCGTTTTATAATTAAGCAACAAGCTCATTAATTCAATGAGAGGGAGGACGATCTCGCCTAGAAAGTTGATAGTAGTTCAGAGTGTCAAGAAATTGGCCCCCTTGTGTCGAACCCAAACTTTATTTGAACCTACCGTAGGACATTGTCCTGAAACGGGGACTCCATTCCACATCAATCCCGATTCGTACTAAGGCACATTATAATACAGGGTTATTCGAAATGATTGTCGGGGTTTTAACAACTGCCACCTCGTTCTCCAGATGCAAACCCCTGTGATTTATTTCTATGTGGTTACGTTAAGAATCAGGTTTATGTTCCTCCTCTTCTCGCAAGTAACCCGGAGCTGAAGGTACGAATGAGAACCGCCATTGGAAACATCACCGCTGACATGGTACAAACGGTTTGGAACGAACTCGATTATCATGTTGATATTTGTAGAATCACAAAGGGTGCACATATAGAGCATCTGTAAGGTATGTAACAAAAACTTGGAGTGTTTTTCTATTAAATAAAAAATACATATAATCCTATCTCAAGTGTATTGTGTATGACAAGTTGTTAAAACTCCGACAATATTTTCGAATAACACTGTATTATGCTTGCGCCTATTGGTACATCTGTCAGAAGTTATCATAGGTTCAGTTTACACTATTAAAATTTTATGCCAATGTCTTCTGTCTATCGTGCATTCCCAGTCTCCTGCTTCTTGATTAGATCACTCTAAAAACATTTGGCGAAGAGTAAGAAGATAGGCAGCGAATGCAGAAAGTAACACTGTGGCGCTTTCGGGTAACTTTTGTTGCTGTGGAAAAGCAGTAGTAGATTCTGTGTTTTCCCATATTATCTCATAAACGGCACGATTTTCGCGGAAACATATATTGAACTTAAAATATATTTTGGTTTTCTGTACTACTTTTGTCTGAAACATTTCTAATTCTAAGAAGAATTTAGCAAGATGTTACCATAAATGTACGTACGTCGGTATCCATGTAACGTACCCATAATTATTGTCGGATTTTAATCAAACTTGAATTTTCTGGACAGATTTCTAGACAAATTCTCAAATACACAATTTTGTGAAAATACGTCAAGTGGGAGCCGAAATGTTCCATGCGTACAGACAGACGGAGAGACAAACATGACGTAGTTAAGAGTCAATTCTCGCAATTTTTCAAACGCGCCTAAAAATGATGGGGCCAATATATAATAAGTGTATGTAATTATAATTGTACTTCATATTAATTAATTACAGACTTTTTAATTGCATATGTAGCCACTACCACAATTTATCAGCAACACAGATTTTACCATACAACGGTCTACTGTATTTTGCAGTTTCAATAATTTTAATATTTTATAACTTTAGCAAACGCAATATCAAAGCATCTTGAAGATGGCGCAGAGGCACCGAAACATATAGGAGCGTTTGTAATAAAATTTAATATTTTAATATATATATATATATATGTGTGTGTATGTGTGTGTGTGTGTGTGTGTGTGTGTTTATGAATTTGTTGCTACAAATAATAAAAGGATTGTTGTGTTGGCAAGATAATACCAAGTATTTTCAGTTGTAATTGAATTATATAGCAGAACGAGACGCCAGAATTGAAGAAGCAGATCAGGCGAGTTGAATGTCGGAAAGAGGCTTTCTGTTTATTTCGTCCTTCAGTTTTGATAATTTTCTTACGTCCTCCATCGGCTTTTAAATCTTTAGTTTTTTAATACAATTTTATTTCCACTTTTATAATTATTTTATTAATTTTTTTTTGCCTTTCACTGTTGTTTTCTTAATATTTTTATCTTATATTTCTACGTTCTTTTCCCCTTATCCTTTCTATTATTCATTTTTGTCTTCCTCATTTTCGTGTTTTCTTTTCTTTCTTTCTCCTGGTATGTAGAACATGTATGCACGTTATGTGTTTGTCACTTCACGGAATGATACCAACCGTGTGTCCACGCTGAGCTAGTGCTTGTTTCTTGTGGAGGTAATAAGGCAGAAGACGCTCAATCTGTCAAGACGTATACTGCATGGCTCTGGGTATCAGCAGTGAATTCCCTAGGATTTTTCCGCACTAAGCCTTTCACATTTGTATCAATGGACGATGATTTCTCTTTTATGCATTACATGGTCTCGATGTAAGTTTTCTAAGCTTTACAAGAGCTTATGAAGCATACTGAAACAGACTATGTATCATATGAGTTAGTGCAGAATCTTAAACAGGGATTTTCCACTCAGATTTGATAAACATTTCACATATGCACACCCAAACTGCCTAATCTCACCAATAAGAAACAGTCATTGTGGGCTTTGTGTTTAAAAATGTTAAAAAACAAGACGGTTTTTTGGAATTTGCCTGAATGTGCTGAAAATAGAAAAAAAACGTAGTTAGCGGATTGTTTGAGGCGCATTGCCAAGATTGGGCTAGGACGGGATCTCCTTTTTTCGTCGTATTCCTCCGGATCTCCTTTTTTCGTCGTATTCCTCCGGATCTCCTTTCTTCGTCTTATTCCTCCCTAAATCGAAGAAAATGGTAGCGTCATCCACACAAATAAACGACAGCCACTACCCTTCTTATCTCGACGGATTTATCACTGGCAGGTACCCTTAAACGCGTCGCTTAATTATGCATCAAGCTACTAGTTTATTCGGCATCGTAAAACATTCAGTTAACCATATATACGACCAATAACCGAATATCCTTGTCATTTAGATTCTGTTTGAGAAAGGATTATACATGTTATAATTATAGAAAATTAATTTTTCAATATTAACTGTTTTAAACTTTATTAATATTGTAAATAAGCATGCTTAAACTTTATTGAAACTTTGAATACTTAACGTTGACTTTTGTGCTTTCAGACTCGGCTGATGATGCTTCATCGCGGGAATATCTAAGTAAGTATTATATTGTCTTTTGTGTTACTTGCGCGGCATGTGTGCGCACTGTGTTAGTTGTCGGTGTATCTGCAAACTTTTATTATGTTATTTATTAATATATGGCTTATTTAACGAAGATGTGCATATATTCGACTTTGTTGCATTGATGGTTCAATAACTGACGAATAATGAATCGGGGGACTTTATGTAAGAATACAGTCATGGCCTGTTTTGAATTATTAAAGCGTTCTTCGCCAGGGGGGACTAAGAGAACTCTTAATATCTTAGTATAATCCGTATGTCGGCCGACAGTCGAGCTGTGTTTCTCTCAAATGTGAAGGAAGAGGCTTTTGTTGCCTGAGCCAACTCCGTCAATAGACCTTCGCTTACATGCGTCTTGTTGGCTGTTGTCATTAGAGGTCTGTTTGTAAATTGACTAAAATAACATTTTTAAGCTGGAGTAGGAATCAAACATAATTATATATATATATATATATATATATCAATAAATGCATAGAATTGGTTTACAAACTGTATATAGGTTTTCAAAAACTACCTCATGTTTCGGCGCCGAGGCGCCATCGTCAGGAAGTCTAAAATAAGAAGGAGGACCAGAACCAATACATCAGTCTAGAAACACAGTGTCAAATATTGAGATATTTAAAATATTGAAATTATAAAATTTTAAAAATAAGTTGTCAAATTACAACTTTGTGGACATTATGGTTATCCTAATCCTGACGAATTCGTGATGAGTCCAGTGTTTGTTTATATTTTGTGCAGTGCATGCATGCAAACATTCCATTCTGTGCGATCCCAGAGGAACTGCTCCTATAAATATGTTCACAATTTCGAAAATAATGTATTGAAAGATGATATTTCTTTTCTTATCGGCATTCATATTTTGAAACTCTTGGAAAAGTTCCATTGATCAGCATGTAGTAGGCCTATGTCAGCCGGAGGGTCAACGGCCGTGAGCTGTGGGGTGGACAATTTTTACACGAGTGTGAATGTTGTATCAATGTAACAGCTAATATTTAAACACGAATCAATGGATCGATGTCGACGTAGGATTAGGCAACTCTGTGTGTATCTCGTACATCGAGCAGGCTGGAATAGAGTAAGCATAAAAACACGCTGTTCATTCTCTTACGTGTTATTCCTAGAACATTTCAGCACAAAATACGATGGTCATTAGGAGTTCTACTTTTTACTGCGAAGTTCACGAACATGCAACACACACACACACACACACACACACACACACACTAACACATATACACCCTTTCCCACACAAAAAGCCTATCGCGGACGTGTGAAACGTATAAGTAACCGAAAGATTGTCAAGTGTGTGCTTAGCTTTTTGGCTGCGTGCGATTTGGTGTCACACCCATTATCTGTTTTATTTAAATAGTTTTTCTCCCGTAAAATTACATTGTTGTGACGATGGTGAGATATTGTCCCTCATCATGTAAAGCCGAATCGTAATACGTTCCTAGTCCCGGTGTGGTTTTACATTATTTCTCGGAATTGCTAAATCCTTAGGATTATTTCAAAGGATATTTAAGCAGTACTAGTTTCATGTATACGAGAACCAACTGTTTGGGAGAACGTTTACACTACGGATTTGTGGTGACGTGTAGGATAAATAATGAGCGAGGTTAAGTTCGCAACAGCCTTCTTTCAGTATATTTAAAACTTTGTCATAATCACCATGTCAGCGGATTACGCTTAATATTCTCTGCCGTCCCTGTTACTATGTGTTTTCACGTTTTACTGCTTCTTCCAACATTCTGAATTCATCATGCGCAGTAATTACGCGATTTTCTTTCACGACGCATCCTTAACTTAATAGTGTACTCTGAAATTATGTGTGTAACGTTAGGACTGCCTGATATGTAAAACGGTTTATTGCATCTCCACTTCTGTTGACATCTTGAAGGTGGATTCCTGCTACTCGTTTCAGGTGACACATATCGACAGCTTCGTTATGCCCGCTATCGTCATAATGTTAAACATAGAAGATCTAATCTGTCATTCTCATATAAAAATTCTCAGTACTTTGAAGAGCTGTATGAAGGAAGTCAGAAAGTAAAGTGACATATAGCATTCCCATGAATGTGATATTTTCAGCGCTGTGTGATTCTTTTGTATTGTATAACATTATTCCTGTTACCAGGTGGCAAGGTTATTGCCTAGTGCAAACAAAACACACTCATTGAACGTCAGTCGAATAATGAGGACCGTACTGAGTAACTGGGGAAAGGAAGAGTTACGATCCGTAATTCATTTTTACTGGGCGAACACCATCCAGTACGTAGAAATCCACCGTGTGCTGTAAGAGTCTGTGGTCAAGCAGAATTCATGGCACGGAAGCGTTACGTCCGCCTGGTTAAAAGAAAAAAAAAGAGGCGACAATCCTGGGGAAGGTTTTGGCGACAGTGGCGACCGTCCTTTGGGACACGCACGGGGTTATTTTGCTGCGGCGCTTAGTGCTTCTCATTTATACTGCGCGCCAATTGGACTTAACTGTGTCTGTCTGTTGTCAAAAAGAATACTGATGTTGCGCCACAGTGCTCTCCAAACATTGCTGGCACATCAGGTAAATTTTTGAACACTTGGCTCTGAGAGATCCTTCTCCCATTCTTGCTACAATCCTGATTGGCACCACTGGACTCCCACCTGCTTCTCAAACTGAAGAATCACCAGCGAAGTCTAAGTTCCCAAACTGACGAAATTCATCGAAGTGTATAACCAGCAATACCTACGAGGGACGAGGTAATGGGGGAATGGAGGAGATTGCATAACGAGGAGCTAAATGATTTGTACTCCTCACCCAATATTGTGCGGGTGATAAAATCGAAAAGAATGAGATGGGCTTGGCATGTGGAGCGTATGGGTGAGGAGAGGGGGTGTATAGGGTATTGGTGGGGAAACCGGAGGGAAGGAGACCACTGGGGAGACCTAGACGTAGATGGGTGGATAATATTAGGATGGATCTCCAGGAGGTGGGATGTGGGTATATGGACTGGATTGGGCTGGCCCAG
>Ga0123354_10008885_pt1 | contig 15324 bp, 7 predicted proteins | sample TergutLab28metaG_2_FD_97872 | JGI IMG/M metagenome (GOLD analysis project Ga0123354, IMG submission 97872) | Labiotermes labralis P4 segment gut microbial communities from Petit-Saut dam, French Guiana - Lab288 P4 | ecosystem: Host-associated > Arthropoda: Insects > Digestive system > Gut ...
ACAAACAGTTTGGAACGAACTCGATTATCGTGTTGATGTTTGTAGAATCACAAAGGGTGCACATATAGAGCACCTGTAAGGTATGTAACAAAAACTTGGAGTGTTGTTCTATTAAATAAAATAAAACATATACTCCTATCTGAAGTGTATTGTGTACGACAAGTTGTTGAAACCCCGACAATCATTTCGAATAACCCTATATTTCGGTACCGGGGTTCCATCCTCAGCGTGTTGGACTTGCCCTCCTAAGTTTTAGAAGACTCCCTGAGGATGGCGCCCTGATGCCGAAACATGTAGGATTGTATTTTATTAAGATCATTTTTGTTAAAATACTGAACTGCAAGTGCATGCAAGGCATGAGTAACATAAAGTATTGCTAAGTTCCGAAATTTAGGCTCGCTTATTTGGTCAGATACCCTTCATTATTAATGTTGTTTTTCCCTATTTATTTTGTAATTTTGTATTTACTAAGTCAATCGGAACAGACCAACTCAAGCCAGTCCTTTCCACAACACGGCTGACACAGTCGTACAACACGGGAATACGGCTACTACTGCTACCGATTTGTACCGTAAGAATGATCAGTGTTACATCGCGATGAAAGGGCGTAAGGGCGTTCACTGTACGGCTTCTTTGTCTGGAACTGGGATAATGTTCAAAGAGTTTCGTAGACCGGTCGTCCTTATGTCCTATGTAAAAGAAGAATCTAGCAAACACAGTAATTACATTCAAAAAAATCATTCATCCACTGTATGAAGACATTTTGGTACAGGGGTTGGGACGAGCTCTTTCTGATGGGCCCGTCAGAGCGGGGCGTTTTTTCAGTACTGACTTAATATTGTGTTAGTCCAGTAAGCAACGAACCAACCAACCAACTCTATGGAGCAGAGTCCTTCTTGAGAAGCTCCGCTAGTCAAGAAATTCCATTACCGCATTCACAACAGCCCGTCAGCTGTCCCTATCCTGAGCCAGATCAATCCAATCCATGCTCCCCCCCCTCGACCCCACTTCTTGAGACGTCAGACAGTGTACAAAATTTTAGTCACAACTTTTTTATTTTCAGCTCTAACATTTCAGAACTAACTGCACAACTAACCCACAGTTCAGAACTGCACAATTATCCCACTGCTTTGCCATACAGTTCCAGCCAGAACTGAGGAATATATCATGTTGTGAGATGAGCTTAATCTTGTTGTGTTCTGTGTTACCAGCCACCGTGTCACATGTTTCCGTGTCGCGATCAACTTAAACTGTGGCCGCCAAGAATTTGCTGCAGCGCCGAAGATAGTCAATAATCGCTCGGCAACAAATTCCACTGATATAGGCCTAATTACTGTGTATGTTCTTTTGTTATAAAATTATATGCTCTGTAAAGTCACCTTCATTCCAGTCCTTTATACCCAAGTGTTCTCACAAAGTGGATCGACTATTGTCCCAATAATGAGCATTTTTTGTCCGAGTGGCACGGCTAAGTATGTGGTTCACCTTCGTACTTTGGAATGGTGATGTAAGTGACTTTCAAACGGTTGCAGGCATAACTTGTACTTTAAGTAGTGATTGTTTTCTAAACAAATATCGCACAGACGGTAGTGTCAGAGTTCTATTGGCAACGTACTCGTTACAATCTCCTATCAACCCGACATACCGTGATTTTACTCATGTTTCTCCACGAAAATACCTGTGTATTTACTCAAACCGGGCACGACCATTCCTTCTATATCTTTCCAACTCATCACTGAGCAATCATCCTACCATTCGACGCCATGCAGGCTGTAAAAATAGCAGCGTCGTAAAATAAATCATAAATAAATAAACAAATAAAAAGAACAATGTCCACGGAAGTTACTTTGCGGGCTAAAAGCCCCCCTATGGAGGAACAAACATATTTCACAAACTTTTTCGTGTCCGCTGTTAACGTACGTTGTGGCCCTGGATGTTAATTCGTTACCAAACCAAATTAAATTAGTTCCTCCGATCCGTCTAACCGTGGCAGAAACGCAACGTAGTACAGCACAGTGTGTACTGTTAGCAAACCTTGTTAGGAACATGGGAATGTATCTTTTTCATCACTTCATTTGGCTTTCGGGCCTCAACACGTCATTACTAAACACACTTCACATATCTGCATACACAGTGCGAAGTTCCTGTGTATATTGTCAGATAATGAGGTAGTGCCGACGATAATCAATAGGTAGAGAAGGGTACTGTAAAAAGATAGCTTCCGGTTAAAGTCCGTGGAATAAAGCAATCACGAACAGATAGTAAACAACAATTCGGAGAGTACTTTAGAATTTAAATAAAATAAATGGGAATCCGCAAACGCGACTCGTCTGGATAGCACAGAGAGCGGTCACACTTATTTTATTTCTGTTTTGCTTCTCTACTGGGAACACACACACACACACACAAATGTTAGTGCGTGTGTATAATATGTCCCCATCCACGCCATGAAGGCATATAGCGTGAACAGAGGTATAGCTCCACTCATTCTTCACCTTGACACTAATTGGAGGTGAGTGGTTAGCTTCACAACCCGGATGCTTTACCCCCGGGGAACGAGCTACCGGCACCCATTGAATATGAATCATCCAAAACAAACAAATCAGACAATTCATCCTAGAAGGGCATATAACTGAAACAATCTGAACAACTGCACCAGCAGTCATTCTAGTATTTATCGCAATACCATCTCTACGATTATTATACTCAGTGGACGAAATCCACAATCCAGTATCAACACTAAAAGCGGTTGGACGCCAATGATACTGAAGTTATGAATACTCAGATTTCACAAAACTTGTATTCATGGGTAGGCCCCAAAGGAAGGTTGGAGGTTTTGGAGGAAATTCTCTTTCGCCTGTCCGGAATCTGGAATTTATGTTGTCTCCTCTTTACGAAAAAAGCGTAGCCTCGCACGTGGTTAGAAACGTATGCGGCATATACTGCCTCCATAGTTAGGCAGATGAAAAGATGGCGGGCGGCTGTGTGTTGCTGTGAACTGCTGGTATCAAGTTATCAGACTGCATGGTGTCATAACCCAGCAGACCGCCACGTGATTCCACTGAGATAATTTTTTGTACAAAGAAATACTCTCGAGATAAAGCCGGTTCCTCATGTAAAGCATGATCGTTCTCGATATGTTTGCTTGACTGGTGCGATGCAGTACCTGACTTACTCTGCAGCGTCCCTGAATGCTTCCCGCACGTCATTAACGTCCTTCATACAAAGTTGCATAACAAGGTTTTAAAGCTGGTCCACTAATGTGTTAATTTGCTGCAGTGACATTCTATTTGATCATTCAGTTGCAACAAGGATGCAGGCTTAAGCTCTAGGAAACTTCTGAGAGAAATTAAGAATTCGTAGTTTTTTTTAGTATTGAACAGCATCGAGGGCTCTTTCTTTGGTATCAAAAAAGGACGAGGCGGATCATTCATTACATTTACGCCAGGAAATGTCCTTTTTGTACCCACGCTGCGTGTGGTAATGATTAGACACAATGCTAATTCTGTTTTATACAGGTGAGTACAAGAATAAGAGTTGACTGCGTATTTAGGGAACTCTGGATTACATTTGAAATTTTGAAATGATGATTCACCTTGTAGAGCCTGAAATGGGCTTAGAAACTCACACAGTGACGTAAAGCTGATACACCACAGGACTCGCACACTTAGAGACAGAGTCCATAACAGAGCGAAAGTTGTGGCTTTTAAGAATTAATTTTCATAAATATTTTCAAATATATAAGTAAGAAATGGTGAAACTTAGCAACATGAATACAAATGTAACTGTTCTCTCGTTTACTCGCTTCACTTGTTAAATACGATAAGTAAGAGGCGAAGAAAATATTTCATGACATTCGATGTTTCAGCATTTTTCGAAAATCTGTCCACAAAGTCGAGTTTTATTAAAATCTGACATGAATAACGGGCACGTTACATGAATATCTATATGCATTTATGATAATATCTCCCTTGGTGTTTCTTAGAATGAGATATGTTGCAGCCAAAAGTTGCAGAGAAAATCAAAACACATATTTTATGTTCAGCATTTTTTAAAATCATAATGCGTATGAGATAATGTGGAAAAATATGGTACAGCCAGACACCACGGGTATCAATATAATACGACGCAGGGCTTTGCGTGCTGGATAACTGAGGCTAAAAACACATACGCAGAATATGTATTGCTTATTGCTTTTCCACTGCAACAGTGGTTACACAAGCGCGCCTCAATATTACATTGTACGTACAGTGCCTGTCTTGTTGGATATTATGCCGTGTATACTGGTAAACATCAACGTTTCGAATGACAGTAGTGCCTTCACATTCAGGGTCAAGGCATTACGATCGCTCAAAACGTCGGTAACTGTTTACCAGTCGACAACGCGTAACATCCCAGAAGACATGAATATTCAGGAGGTGAAAATTTGAAGCAGGTTTACTGAGGGTAGGCTTCTTTGCGGTCTGTTGCGTTGACAATAATTAATCATATTCTTCAATAGAAAAATGGAATTTATCTAAGGATCAGATAATTATCGAAAATGCAGAAGTACACAGTACACCAGTGTTATTTTAGTAACTGTCACGTAGTTTGTTTACTCTTCAACACTATCAGTTTCGTAGCTTATGTGGTACTAAGGAGTGGTTACAATCCTATGAATTTATTGCTTACGTCATAAAATTCAGAGGCGTTGTTCAAGCAAATACAAGCTCAGCATTTACGAAATTTGTTATATATCTGAGGGCTCTCTATCTGTTGCATACTTAACAGTGATTTATTTGTAAATATATTTTAAAACTCAATACGTAGTTCCTTACAAAAATACATCCAAACCGTATAAAGTAAGGTGTTGTAGGCCTAGAGAGACGAAATTCAAAGATGCGGTATGAAGCAACGTCCGTGTAATTTGTAGCAGTGGCCAAAACCACACGCAGAATTCCAGTCGGTACAACTTGTTTCCAGCCAGATATCACACCGACCATGTCTCGAATATGAATCAGAAGTGGCTCAGCTCGGTGTGTCGGTCAATCGGTCGGACGGTCAGCTAGTAAACAAGCACATACTTAATTGTTGGCTTAACCTAAAATTCTTACTTAACTGATCAGTCTGCTTATTCCAGTTCACTTTCTAAGTCTCTTGTACACAGACATCTGTAAAATTAAAATAACAGTTCCTTAGTACGTGGGAATATCGAAGTATCCGGAATGTACTGTTCTAAAACAATATTACATTACTTGAGGGTATACAGTAGCATCATGTTGCCATATAATCACCCTTATTTTCAGCGCATTTTGGGCCACAAGCTTCGCTTACGTCCTCAAAAAGCAGTATGCCCAACGCAACGATATGTAAAAAATATCTTACGTCTTATCATCTGACCCATTCTCCTACATTCAAATCCCCCCCAACAAAAAGCCTCATTCAACATTTAGGGCATCAAAGCGGAGTTTTGGACCCCGTAACCAAACTATTACTAAGCACGAGTACTGCCCGTTCAGCCGCGACACTCGATACCAAAACATTCTAACGTCTGTTTATGCGCCTGTCAACACGCCGACGGATGTACTCTTGACTGTACAGATTGGCTAATTTCTTTGCAACTTTTATTTTACTGTGCTCTCGGTATTTCAGATTACACAGCATCCCGGTTTTCCTTTCCCAAAAACCGTCCAAGACCGTGTTTGGGGCCCATCGAGCCTCCTATTCAATAAATACCGCGGTTCTTTCACGAGGGTAAAGCAGCCGGGACGTGAAGTTGACCACTCACTTCCAACTATTGCCGAGGGTAAGAATGTACCTCTAGCCCCTCCACATACCTTCAATGCGCGACCAGGGACAACTGTACCTTTTACAGCAGAGGAATTGTAAGGAATTGGGAAGGAAACGGTCCGGGTCCAATCGATGTATTATCAAGGCATTTAATGAATGACTGACGAAAACCATATACGACCAGTGAGGGTAGTCAAAGACCCGTCAAGAATTCGAACCGTACACCTCCCAAACACATAACTACAGAGTTACTGCTACATCTGCCTGCTTAGTAATTCCACATTATTCAGTTCCACTGCTTGTCTTTGCCCAGAAGTTTTGACTGTGGTATTCTGGGTCATGACATTATTTGGTAACTGGGAGAATCATACTTCCTCCATTTTCAGGAAAAATTAGTTATCAAGATTAATTAATTAGCTTTCTTACCCACATTATTTTTCATGTAATTTCCATTCTCTTCTATGCTAAATAGCTCTCAAAACTTTTCCAGTCCTTGGGCTTCCGTGGCTGGCGTTAAATGCGTTGGATCAGCAGGTGTCACGTTTTTCAGGACTTCGGGAAATCATCATCCATCTATGCGGCCTAATGTCGAAACCCCATAATTTTTTAAAAACTGTGACTACAAATTTTAAATTGAGATCCTCTCTGTATTCCGTATCAGTAGAGTTCTGACAGCTTGATTATTAATGGTTCCCCACTCTGATTCGTTACGCAGGCAAGAAGCAAATCCTCCACGATCTTCATGGCAGATTTCTACCACGACAACTCATAGCCATCATGGGACCTTCAGGAGCCGGAAAGTCAACTCTTCTAGATATTCTTTCAGGTTACAGGTAAGAGTCGAAACAAAAACAAATACGCTTTTAATATCAGCAGTTCACTGCTATGTGTGTTATTGTACGACACAAAGGCTTAATATTAGTACAAATACGGCGTTTTCGAACACGAGACTTCACAATAATATTTGTCTGGCCCTTTTGCAATGTCACCACATAACATCACACAAATTTTGGAAAAGTTTCCTTCTTCAGGTACGTTAAAGCTAACCAAAAACCAAATAGCCACATACGTCTTTAGAAAACATATATGAAAAATAAGACAACAAATTGTAAAAAGACTGGTAAATCGAATTTGACCAAACTTAATAAAGTATAATTAATTACAAAAAATAAAAATTATAAAAAGGGCCACAGGTTACTTATTAAAAAATTATAGCTCCATAAAATCCGACGAAAGAAATGTAATAAAACCTATGAAATCAACAACCTCTCTTGGTAAAAACAAAAACAACAGAGGGGGTTGGTTTTTTTGGGGGTTATTATTGCTATTTTATGGGGTTTATATGGTCATGTTACAATTTTGTAGTTAGTGACCTGTGGCCATAATTATAATTTTTGTCTTTGGTAATTATTTTATAAAAGTTTGGTGAAGTTGGGCTTTACCAATTTTTAAAAATATTTTTGTTACTTCTCCTGGATGTTGTCTGACTGTGGTGTGTGTTCATGGATGACTGTCTTTTGGTTAGTTTTAATGTACCTGAAGTAGGAAACTCCAAAACGTTCTGTGGTGTTGAATAGTGACAATGAAGAACGTTTCAAGAAATACTAGTGATAAAACGTACGTTAAACCACTGTCAAAAATGTATATGATTCATTGTGAATTAATTTTTGTAGAATCTGACAACTACTAGGTAAAACACATGCAAAGAAAACACAGAATTCCTGGACTGTTATTAGTGCTGGAGGTCCAACTCCTTGTCATTTCGTCACCCGAATCAAAACCGCAGTCACTGTGTCCCATTTTGAGAGGGAAGAGAAATACGGCTGCTGTTACACTTACAAATCTTGGCACTGCACTTCAGTGCAGAAATGTATGCCGGGATGCCCGCGGTGCCTTCTCTAAACATCTGTAAACTGTAAAGGGTCGCTAAAACTTGATCATACAAACCCACCAACATAAGTATAGTTTTCACTCTTACCTTCTCAACAACACCAAGTTAAGATCGTCCATTTTTTGCACTTTATAATGAGTTAATGGACCTGTTTACCTTGGACCAGCTATAACTCCATAGACACGCCCTATTTGTGTAGAATTCTTGACAGTGGGTCTACAAGGAAATAAAAGTTACAGGAATTACCCCCTCCTAATGAACAACAGTTTACGTGTATATCACCAGGATGACGCGAAATCGCATTACAGGTGATGTATTCTCCTCCAAAACGAAGATTATATGAATCTGAATTGACTAACAAATCTGCAGATTATTTAACAAAGCAGTTTCAATTACAAAATTCGTATACCGTCGATTCAAATGGAAAAGTGGTCAAGAATAAGAATCATAAGAGGATTTAGAACAGCCGGGGTCTATTTTAAGTATAATGCACTGCATCCGCCTACAGGAACTACAAAAAAAACGAAGAATTGTTGTTAGAATAGCCGGTAACTTTTCTGTGTTTCGAACGGCCAATATTCGAAGCATAAACTACAGCGCTGCAGGTACACCAAGCTGCTCCAGCTCTACGCGATTGCACAGTAGTCCTATCTATTCCGATTTCTGGTATGCTTAGGGCCGCATTGTAGGAAGCACCGGTTCAATGGGGATTAGTCACAATGCATCGAATACACATCAGTCACAACAGATTTGAGTATATTAAAGGAGAACTGTGTTGCCCAGAAAGAGCATTTGATCAGAAGTTCGAAAGATCGTCGTGCTTGTGGCCGTCGTCGTCATCATCAGCATCATCGTTATCATCATCATCATCGTCATCATCACGCTGTCGAGGACGTCAACTTATAATGAGACTCCGTAAATGTCATCATTGGCTTCTAGCCACTTCCAAAATGAAAGCAGTAAGTTTCCTTAGATACCAGACTGTACGACGCATCACCCCCACAAAGACGGAAATCTCTATAGCTACAGCCGTGACAGCCTGTGGCTAATTTCTTCATGGTTCCGTAATTTCCAACGCCGCACAGGCAATCCGCAGTTACGCGAGCCCCACACTTTGTCTCCGCCCACAGCTCACCTACAATATCTTTAATCTACTCGTAGTTTTCCTGTTTCCATTCTACCATCCGCCGTTTAATTTGACCTATTAAAGCCTAGTAGTTCATACACGTACAACAACATCAAACTTAGAATCCTAAATTCTGCCCACAACTTATACTTACGTGTTTCATACGATTCATCTAACGAAGTGAGATTCTGTGCTTTTTCCTCATTTTTAAGGCAAATGCCAGGGCATAACTCGCAAAGACGGAGTACGGCCCGCACTTTTCCCAATTAAGTTGTTAATTGTGTTGTTCTATGTACTGTTTTTGTGTGCATGTGTACTGTACTACTGCCACCGGGTGTCAACCCAATTGCAGTTAACAAACATATCGTATCATATCACATCATATAATTTCCCTATACAGCATTACCTGGCTGGCTTTTACGATCTAGACAGGGTGTGTTGACTGCGCGGTAGGAGATGGATGTTTAAATATAATTTAGATTACATTCACTCTTCAAATGGTCACTATTCTTCATCGGATGACGTCAATCAAATACCGACATTATTGTAATATGTCGTGAAAAATCCGCATTTATAAATAAACAAATACAGTCCTTGATTTCAAACTTTCGCCGTGTTCTGTATGTTGTATGCTTTCTTCTGGGTAATTCCCCGGCGTCTGAATTTTATATGTCGACGTTTCGGAACACTCTGCCTGTTCCATCTTCAGAGGCGGATAGGTATGAAGAATGAAGCAAGCATACAAAATACAGTCCTACATATATATATATATATATATATATATATACACACATACATATATATATATATATATGTCGCTGACTGACGAAACGGCACTTCGCCGTAACCCGCACCATTCTTCAGACTGAGATTCCCGGATCACTAGACAGTCAGGTCACAAACACACCTTCTGTGAAAGTGTTGTGTCCAAAAAACAATTGCCTGTCCTTATGTTTTCGTAAGATGAAAACATGCTTACATGTTGGTCTGTTCAAGATCGATCAAGGTTTTTCTGTCTGCTATAAAGTTGTGTGTAGGTAGGTTACGACATACTGCTGTTTTGTGAGCGATATACACACACACACACACACGTGTGTAGTATTTGACAACGCCGTCAGTACTGTACAAATATAAATATAGATGTCACATGTCTGTTTTATGGTATGAGATCTGATTCATTGCACATAACGTAAGGAAGATTGCCTTGCTACATATTTCCATATCGGTTGCACAATTTTTTTTTATATTTTACACTACGTTTGTACTGACTAAAATTACAACTGTTTGTTTATTGTAGTTATAATACCTTCCCTGTTGGTTCTCTTTTACCTTTATTTGTGAAGTGTGCAGTTTTTTGAAGAGCCATATTGCAAGTCTCGTTCTACATAAGTAAAGTCGTGTAGCATAAGCTTAGTAATTAACCAACTTAATGCACAAAACCTTCTTTCATAATAAGTGTGTTATAAGCCTCTGCATGTTTTGAGCGCTATGCGCTCATCATCAGGAGGTCAATATTGTATTACACAGCATCTGGTATCATCACACTCTGTAGGTGGCCGTCCGGTGCACAGGTTGAAAGCGGACCTGTGCACCGGACGGCCACCTACAGTTGTGACGATACCAGATGCTGTATAAAACAATTTTGACCTCCTGATGATGAGCGCATAGCGCTCGAAACATGTAAAGGCGTATAATAAACTTATTATAAAAGAAGATTTTGTGCATTAAGTTGGTTAATTGCTAAGTTTATACTTAGATGCACGGTCAGCAAAACGTCAAAAAAAGTGTAGCATAATAGTTTTTGGTATATGTATTTAAAATTCTGTACAGAAAACTGTTCCTAAAACCGTGTTAAATGCTGACATTTCTTGTGCGGTATATTGTAGTCATCATTCTACACGTCAACATCTTTTTCACTGTCATTCCTGGGAAGGTACTCATAATCTCTGTTAGTGGCGGCCATTGCGATTCCTCGCCCACGGAGTCACAAGACCTCTTACTAAATAACTGGTACCTGGCAATGACCTTCGTCACGAGCACTTTCAAGAGATAGAGAATATAGAAATACCACAGATTACCGGTAAAAAACGTTATCTTTCTTCACAAAAATGACCTAAGGCACAGAAATCCTTGCAGTATCCTTATCAACCGCATCTGGCAGCTGAGTCTGGCTGTCAGAACTTGACTCAGCTCCTAATGATGAACTTCGGGCTCAAAGAACAAGGTTAGCAAATGCCATCCGCTCCAAGCAACAAAATTTATCCGTGAACCATATGTAATGATAACTTCTAACTTCTGAGTGGAAAAATTTTTCAAGAACCATGACGGCATCAGTGAACATATGCACTGTTCCGAGATTAAAGGCCAAAGAAATGTTTTATTCTTGCAAGATGTTATTGTCCGAAACATCTGGCATTTAAGAGGCCAAACATGTATTGATATAAACACCGTATACTGTATATGATATTAAATGAAACCGGCACCCTGGGTGCAACGTCGACTGTTATCAACAGGACGGAGTAGGGTATGGAGAGATTATTCTGAATGGCAGAGGCCAACAGGGCTTTAAGAGGGTGTGGATCCCAGAATTTCTAAACAGTCGGCACATTAAAGTGGTAAGGTTGTCTGCCGTACGCACCGGCCACCTTTACCTCCAGCATATTCCCCTGGTACTCATTTCTGTTACAAGCTGAGTTGACCATACGGCCATACTGCAGCAAGTTCTGTATACACGTATACGAAACAGGGAAGATACGTGAATCTGAACAGGCTGTGTGTGTGCGTTATACAGTTTTTACAGATACGTTCAGGTTCCACAAGCTTAATCACGGCAGCTCTACGCTCGAAACTGTGCCATCCGGATGGTTAAAGATGCAACCTACTTCACTGTGTTAATGGAAGAAGCAGGGAAAGACAGATTATGTACAAAGAGAATAAAGAAATGGAACGAAGTGGTCACGGATGAAAATCCGAAATGAATAACCACCCTGTGAATGTCAAGAGACGATATGCCTCTCGAGACTACGGAAATACACGAATACCCTCTACCGGTATGAAGTCAGTCGAAATCCGACAAGAGGCCCTACATGCATGCACATCTGTACTGCTACGCCAGACTCAACGATGCCCTAAAACTAAAAGTAGTTAAAACCTCATACAATTTACACTGTGAACAGGGTCTAAACACCGTGTAATGCTATTGGTGCATGCATGTTCGGTACACAAGATGTAAGTACGAGTACGCAACTCTCAAACGCCGGTACCTTCAAGCAGAGTACGCCGTGAACTAAAGCAACCACAATCCTGCCACGAAGTGTTGTGCAAATATCAGATCTTGTTGTCTACAAAGATCTAACTAAGTACACTTACTGGTAAATACATATCATGCCATTTTATACTATATTTTGTACAACATCTTTCAGCTCAGATCAAGCTGGCATCAGGGAGACAAATAGAAAAGGAACATACAAGGGTCCAAACGTATATTTGCCGTGTGTTTGTCTCCACATTTATGGCTCGATCTGCGCTTAAACATGCTGGAGATAATATACAATAATATGTCATACATTACCCTAAGTACATTTAGCTGGATCTTAATAAACAGTAATATAATATAGGGACTATGCAAAATACGTATGAAGATAAATTCTTGAATGAAACTTCTAGACGTTCAATACAATTAATCCAAAACTGTACAGAATACAGTATAGAATAAATGCAGGGACAAATTTCAATGCTGTTTTACTGTTTTTATACTATATCTTGTACTGGTTTATTTATCGTAACAAATACTTAGACGGAACACAAGCAAAACCTACTGTAAAGTCCCAGATGTGCTTTGTTACTTATTATGTCTGCCAGACATGTCAGCTTGTATAAATGTAAGACATTGGCGCTTCACAGCGATAAAGATTCATTTTGCGATGCTCTGGGTTATGACACCGTCTAGTCTGATGGGTGACGAACAATGTTTTAGAGGAAAATCCTGCCTCCTCCTTCAAGGTAACTACTGCAATATGTTTTTTTCAGAAACGGTGGTACACACCAACCAGACACTATCCAGAAGACAACAGTAATAAAATGTAGATTGTTACGAGTGCCTTTGTTTACTTTTGCACCGGTTAAAGTTACGCAAACAAACTAAATGGAAACTACCTTCGGATATTTTAATGAATTCTGAGGAAGTTGGACGTGTAGAAATCTACATGTATACAACTCTTGGCTCAGAGTGAAATATATATGGTGCTTTAAATGCCACATAAAACGTGAAGGTAAAGGTAAAGTGGTCCCTGTTAACGAAATGAAAGCGTATGGGGATGTGGAGGAACAGCGCCACTCATTGTTAATCTCGACACCAGATGAAGGTGGATGGTCAGCTTAACACTCCTAGGAGAAAAGTCTAGATGCCCAAGGGTCAGGTAGCGGGGGGGTCCCAAAGGCGGTCTGGGTGTCCCAGAGAACAAAAATCTCAAGCCCACACCGGGAATTGAACTACGATTACTTGAACATCCATCCAGTCGCCCAGTTGAGTATGCTAACACGGCTGTACGTAAATCGGACTTTTTCGAAAACTGGGCACCCTCAAAACCATTGATTAGGAAAGTTGGCGACTTTTACCAACGACGATTTCAAGACGGACCCACCAAATTACAACCTTCTCCCCTTTCTATCTGTATACAAAAACAGACTTACGTTTCATAAACGCCGTGTTACAGAAGAAATGAGATAGGCAATGCACGTACGACGTAACATTGTAGCGAGTTCGTGTAACCACTGTCGCAGTGGAAAAACCACAGTGCATCCTGTGTGTGTTGCTCAGCTACACGTCACATTCAACTACATCAAAATATTGAGAGTTGCACAACAGTGCTTCGATGGCAAATTTATTTCGCCGGCAACAATAAAACGCACGTAGGTCTTCATGTAAAGTGCCATGGTTCTGCACTGAAACAAAATAATGTTCCTTGGTACAAGACTTTCTTTAGACGTACAGTTCGGTAAATCATCGTAATGACAGGCAAGGCGTTAGCCAGTGCCGCAGTTTTTGTAAACGTTGCCGTAAAACATTTTACGAGATCAGACCCAGTAAATCAATTATGATGCAAAAAGTATTACATATTATGAGCGTGTGTCTATCTGCTTGCCTCAGTTATCCTGCAAGCAAATCGCATCTTTTCTACGACGCTTTATACTCTCACTGCTGCCTAGAATCCACCATATTTTGCCACATTATGTCATAAAGGGAATGACTTTTAGAAAAAATTTGATAAGCATAACATGTGTCTTGGTTTTCTCTACACGTTTTGTGTGGAATATTTCTCATTCTAAGACAAATTCAGCACGATACTGTCATAAATTTGCAAACGTTTCCATGCAAAGTGTCCACCATTCTTGTCAGATTGAAATGAAACTTTATTTTCTCGACAGGTTTTTTTTAAAAAATCCTAAAATATCAAATTTCATAACAATCCGTCCACTCGGAGCCGAGCTGTTCCATGCGGACAGACACACAAACGGACAGACAGACATGACAGAGTCAATAGTCGCTTTTCGCAATTCTGCGAACGCGCCTAAAGACAAGAAGACGAATACCAGTCAATACCATCACCAGAATCAGTGAAAGTTGAACTAATTACTTTGCCCATGGCCATAGAATTACAGGTGTCACCGGTTCCGTGTTGCTGAATGGACGCGAGAGGAATCTGGATGCCTTTCGACGTATGTCATGTTACATAACACAAGACGACCGCCTGCAGCCACTGCTGACCGTCTTCGAGAACATGCACATCGCAGCCGATCTGAAGCTCGGAGAACGCGTGTCAAAGAAGGAAAAGACCAATATTGTGAGTATAATTAACCTGTTGTATGTGAAACGGTAAAGCAATCCCATTACAGGCCTGGACAGGCCCTGAGGGTTCCAGGAGGTTGAGGATCCCAGATTTCAAGACAGTCGGCACAGGAAGGTGGTAAGGTTGTTAGCCATACGCACCGGCCGCCTTTACCCCCCAGGAAATATTCCTGGTACTCATTTCTGTTAGAGGCTGAGTCGACCTCAGGGCCATAGTGTGGCCGGAAGGATTATGTCAATGAAAAAGTCCAATGACATCGGGAATCGAACCCGCGACCTTCAGGCTTGTAGCGCAGAACTTCGTTGTTGTATGTATACGGGCGTAAAACTGTAAGGGAACAATACAAATTGCGGTTGTTGCATAAGCTGCTCGTGAGACTGTCTGTACGTGCCTCAGAAACCGAAAGAAAGAGGAAGTTCGAGAAAATGTACGGGGAGAATCAAAATTCGTACTACTGTAAATCACTTAAAACTTGAACAGGGCGAAATACGCGGAATTATTTAGTTTAACCCTTGAAAGACGAAGCGCAGACTGCTTTAGTCACAAGACCCAATCCGTGCCGCGCAGTAAACACTTTTCATCTCGGTTATAAAAACCAATCAGTTTATGCTGTAAGTGGCACAAGTCGCTGTTTGTTCTCAGATAAATACAAAACACATAATTACAGTGTGGGCAGAGCGTACAGTTGT